>Ga0307512_10003318_pt1 | contig 18891 bp, 7 predicted proteins | sample 14_EM_MG_FD_200267 | JGI IMG/M metagenome (GOLD analysis project Ga0307512, IMG submission 200267) | Populus trichocarpa ectomycorrhiza microbial communities from riparian zone in the Pacific Northwest, United States - 14_EM | ecosystem: Host-associated > Plants > Roots > Unclassified | place... | reverse complement strand
AGCGCCTCGGCCGCACCCACAGTTGAGTCGACTCCAGTCATGGAGGCTCGCTTCTCGCGACCAAGACGGCGAGACTTCTACGACTCCCTCGATATCGGCTAGCGAGTCGGGTGTGCCCCCCTCCAACGAGAACAAGGTTCCATCGCCGTTCCAGACCGCGAACTTCCCACCACCATCGACGGCAACAATCCTCCCGTCCGAGGAACACGCAACCGACCTAATCCATCCATTTAGATCGTACATTTCTCTCAGATTGGACCTTCTTGACGTATCCCAGGTCTTTACTACGCAGTCACGGCCGCCGGTAACAAGAATTCCATCATCAGCACTAAACGTCAGCGCCAGGATGCTATCGAAATGACCTACGAATTTCCATGCGGCGCCCGTAAGTAAATCCCGGATCTCTATGTTTCCTTCGATATCACCAACCGCAATGAGCCGGCCCGAGGGACTTAGCGCCACAGCGCTGGCGCCAGGCCCCCCTTCTCTCACGGTGGCAAGCAGCTTGCCCGTCGATATCTCCCATATCCGGACAACTCCGGAGCGACCGACGGTCACCAGGCATCTGAGGTTCGCATCAAACGCTACCGCGCGTATGGATCGATGAAATCCGACATCGAGCGCCTCGTTCGCATCAAGGGTGCGAAGAGAATGCGAAACTCTGTCATAAACACTCACGAATCCGTCGACATGGCCGGAACCCACTAGGCTGCCGTCGGCAGCCATTGCCACGCTACTGATGGATTGCCGGTGGACAGGAAGGACGTCGACACGGCCGTTCTCGAAGCTCCAGAGGCGGATGGCACCGTCCGTACAACCAAGCGCGACCAAATCGCCCGGTATGTCGGCTGCCACCCCGCCTGTGACGGCGCTAGGGGCGATGACTTCAGCGAAGGACAGTCCAGAGAACGTGTGCATCTGCCGACATCTACCGAGCCGATCAGCAATGACAACGGCATTTCCATCGGCCGTGACGACTACTGAATCAATGTAGGGAAACTCGTTGGCGGCGGCCATGACCTCACTCCTATCCTGCATTTCCAGGACGCGACTCACCAGCTTGAGCAGCATTCCTGTTCGCGCGGATATTCGCTCTTCCAGTTTGCCTATTCAGCAATGGGCTCACACCACCCGCAACCGCATTGTCGAAATTCTGAGCGACATCCGCATATGGCCCGCTACGTGAAATTTCGTGCACAGGCGCTATTGTCGTTTGCCCGGCTGAGTCCGCAACGAAGACCCGTGGGGCGCCACAACCGCAAGGCTTTCCTGCAGCGTTTCGGCCGGTCCCGCAGTTGTGTACCAGGACCGACTCGTTGCCGGCGATTACATAGTACGTGCTGGTAGCGGTTCGCGTTCACCGAGTCCGGTCAATAACTGCGGACTGGTAGGACACCGCCGCCCAAGGTTATGGACGGCAGTCCCTATTCGCCGTCGTTGTCGTGTCAGATCCGACCGTAGACGGGGGTGTACTCGGGCGCATCCTCAGGAACGTTCGGATATCGAATGGTGCCCTCAGTCTCCCACCAACGACTTGTGTACTCGCTCGGATTCTTGTATTCGAAGATCGCCGCTAGGCCGAGCAGGGAGACCGGATTGTCCGCCCAGAAGTCCCAGCCATCTCGCTGAGCGCAATACGCATCCTGTTTCCGGTCGTACCAAATTGAGAATCCCTTATTCTCCAGGACTGCGATCGCCGTCGTGTAGACATTCACGTGCTCGCTCAGCGCTGGCATCCCTACCCCTATCTGTCTCGGATGAGAGTTATCGCGTCATGCGGAATTGACCCTACGAATAGAACCTCCTCAGCACGCCGCGCATCGCGAACTATGCGTGAGTCGCCGCTCCTCTTAGCGGCCTGCATGACGTTATTGTGATCAATGAATTTCGCTCCGCCTGCAATCGCCTTGTTGACATCGATTGCGACCATCCCCTGGCCTGAGGCGAACCGTTCGGTCGCTTCCTCGGTCACCGACGCAGAGATGTGTCTGGTCGGCCGGTTCAAAATATGGTCGGTTATGGACCCGGTGGTACCACGAGGCTGCAGGCCGTCGCCGTTATCGAATGCCGCACGGTCCTCATAGTTCAGCTGCCGGTAGACCGTAGGCCCACAGTCCGTGCTGTTTCTGTTCCTGTTGTTGTTGTGGACGAGTACCGGCTCGTTGCCGGCGATTACATAGTACGTGTGGATGGTGTCGACGGTGAGGTCGCGCATCTCTGCGCTGCCGGCGCGGTTGGTGACCGCCTTGACAAGGACTTGACCCTCGCCCTCGACCTCGAGTCGGTCGCCGGGCTTGAGGTCTTTGGCGTCCGTCCACTTCTTGTCGGTCTTGTTCCAGAACGGGTGGTTCTGCGTTGTGTTCAGGACTGACGTGCGGCCGTTCTGATCCTTGACCGTGACGTCTGAGAAGTCGTGGTCGGTGTTGCGGTGCAGTTGGGTGACGTCCTCGGCCTTCGACACCCCCGTCGTCGGATCCGTCGCCAGGACCTTGTCGCCGACGTTGACGTCCTTGATCGGCCGCTGCGATCCGTCAGCCATCAACACCTTGGTATCCGGGTCGAAGCTGTGACGTCTCGTGCTGCCACTTGATGTTGAGCAACCCCCGCCGGCGAGACCACCGATCAGGTTCAGGCCTGCACCCGACGCAGCCTCGCGAGCCGCGCCCTTGCCCTTGCGCGCCGCCGCGCCCAACCCCGGGATCATCCCCAGCGCCGCCGACCGCGGATCCACCCGGCCCGTCGTCACCGCCTGGTTGATCACATCGTCGACGCCGTTCTCCACAGCGTCAGTGGCCAGCCGACCGACGATGCCCGAGCCGACCTTGCCCGCGACCAGCGTGCCGAGCTTGCCCGCGACCGCACCGCCCACGCCGCCGGCCAGCCCCTGCAACGCGCCGGTGCCCAGCGACCCGAGAGCATCACCCACCGAGTGGATGTCGCCCTGCGCCGCGTCCTTGGCCAGGTTGATCAGCGCGCTCGCGCCGACCATGCAAGCGATCGCCCCGGCACCGGCCGTGACAGCCGTGCAAGCCATCCCGGCCAGGATCGCCCCGCCGATCGCCGCGATTTCCAGCAGCGCGTCCTTGTGCTTCACCACGAATTTCGCCGTGGCCTTCGCCGCGTCCTTGATCGCGCCGACCGGGTTCTTCGCTACCCGTTTTGCCACCGCGAGGTACGCCTTGCCCGCCTGTTTCGCGTACTTCATCGCGGCCTTCGTGGCCTTCGCCGCCTTGTGATAGGCCGCTTTCACCCACTTCGGCGTGTGTTTCTTGACCGCCGCGACGGCTTTCTTCCAGTGCCGCTTGACCGACGACGCGTACCGCTGCACCCGCTTCTTCACCGCGTGCGCGGCCTTCTTCACCGCCGTCTTCGCCCGGTGATACGTGTTCTTCACCGCGCTGCTCGCCCGGTTGTACATCGACGATGCGCGCGACGCCATGTAGCTGTAGCTCGATGACACGTAAGACGACGCGTAGCTGGTCACCGACGTGAAGGTTGACGTGGCCACGGATGCCGCCCGCTTCATCCAGGACGGGATGCCCCAGTGGCCCGACGGGTCGGTGACCGTCAGCGGGTTCGCGTCGCCGTACTGGTAGCGGTTCGCGTTCACCGAGTCCGGCATCGGGGAGTTTGACGCCGTGTCCCGGGTGTCGAACTGGCCGGTGTCCGTGTTGTACCAGCGGGCCATCATGTTGACGCGGTTGGTGGACGTGTCTGTCCACTCCGACTGGTAGCCGAGGCCGCCGATCATTGCGCCGGTCGACGCCACTACCTTGCCGAGCGGGTCGTAGATCGTGCTGGCGTCCAGCGTCGTGCCGGTGGCCGTGAACTGGCCCACCACATCCGAGTGCAGGTCTGTCCAGGCCAGTTTCGTCGCCGTGCTTGAGCTTTCCGCGATGACCTCGTTGCCCGGGCCGCGCACGTAGGTCGCGGTGCCGTCGCCGGCCAGGTCGTTGCCGGAGCCGGTGTAGGAGAAGCCGTCCCGGATCACCCGGCCGAGGCCGTCGTACCGGTAGGTCTGCGTGCTCGTGCCGGCGGTCGTGCCTTGCGTGATGACCTGCCCGAACGCGTCCGACTTGGTCTGCTGCGCGCCGGCCGAGCTGAGCGTGCCTCGGGCCGTGTAGCTGTACGCCGTCCCGTCACCCGTCAACAGCCGGTTTCGGGCGTCGTAGGTGAACAGCTTGCTGCCGTTCTGCACCCGGTTGCCCGACTTGTCGTACGCGAAGACCGTGGTGTTTGTGCCGTTGTTCCACGACGTCAGGCGGTCGGCCAGGTCGTAGTCGTAAGTGTTGGTGGTGGTCGTGCCGCCGAAGTTGGTGGTCTTCTTCGAAGTCAGATCGTCGTTGTCGTTCCAGCCGTAGTCGATCTTTGCGATCGAGGTGCCCGCCGACGTCTTGAGTTCGTCGCCGGTCAGCCGGTGCAAGGCGTCGTAGGTGAAGTTACGGCTGTTGCCGGTCCCGAAGGTGATCTTCTGGACGGCGTTCAGTTTGTCGTAGGTGTAGCTCTGATCCACACCTTTGGCGCTGTTGGTGAGCTGGCCAAGCCGGCCCGCCGTGTCATACCGGTAGCTGGTCGTGCCCGCCGCGTCGGAGCGGCTCGCCAGGTCGCCGTCGGGGTTATAGGTAAACGATGAGTTGCCGGATGGGCCGGTGATCGACAACGGCAGGTCTCGGTCGTCGTAGTTGATCGTGTTTGTGCCCTGGTCGCCGGAGAATTTCGTCATCCGGCCGCCGAGGTCATAGTCGAAGCTGCGATCCGCCGTGGCCGCCTCGGCACCCGCGCCGACCTGCTTCTTCAGCTGGCCCATGTCGTCGTAGGTGTTGGTCACGGTGACGCCGCCCGGCAGGGTTTGCGTCTCCGGCCGTCCGGCCTTGTCATAGGCGACGACGAAACTGCGGTCGGCCGCCGCGGGATGCGCCGCCGTCGCCGGCTCCAGCTGCGATTCCGGCAGGCCCCAGCTGTTGTACGTGGTGTAGAAGGCGTTGCCCCGGCCGTCGGTGAACCGGGTCTGGTTGCCCTCGATGTCGTAGCCGAAGCTGGTCTCGATGGCGTCCGACCCGCTGATCGGCTGCTTCTCCTTGACCAGCAGGCCGGTCGGGTCGTACTCGAAGGTGGTGCGGGTCTTGCGGCCGTCGATCGAGGCGATCACGTTGCCTGCCGCGTCGTACTCGGTGCTCGAGCTCTGCAGCAGCGTGTTGGCCGAGTTGTAGGAGGCCGTCTGCAGGGCACGCCCGCCGAGGTCGTACGTCGTGGTGCTGTAGGTGTTGTCGGCCATGGTGGTGCGGATCGGCCGGCCGGCACCGTCGTAGGTCGTAGTGGTGACGTTGCCGGCGCCGTCCTTGACCGTCAGCGGATCGCCGAGCGGGGTGTACGTCATCGCCGCGTGCACCCCTGCCGGGGTGGTGGTGTCGGTGAGCCGGCCGTCGGTGCCGTAGCCGTAGCTGGTCGTGTCGGCGGTGCCGTCCTGGCGCACGACGTCCGTCGAGGTGATCTGCCGCGCCAGGTAGTCCCAGGTGGACTGGGTGACCGCACCGGTCGGGTCGGTGGTGGAGAGCAGGTCGCCGTCGAGGTCGTAGGTGAAGGTCGTCTCGCCGCCGTCGGCCGAGGTGACCTTCGACGGGCGGTCAAGCTGGTCGTACTCGTACTTGGTCCGCTTGCCGAACGGGTCGGTGACCGTGTCGAGTTGGCCGGCGGCGTTGTAGGTGGTGACCGTCTCCGCGGTGACCGGCGTCGTCGAACCAGGCGCGGTGTAGCTGGGCATCCGCTGCAGGGTCGGGCGGCCGTCGGCGTCGTAGTACGTCACGGACCAGTTGCCGTTGGCGTCCTTGTTGTCGGTCTGCTCGCCGAACGTGTTGTAGCCGCTCCAGGTGACCGCGTTGGCCAGCGTCGAGCCCTGGGACGCCGTCTCCACCGGCGCGGCGGCGGCGATCGACTTCACCGCGTTGCCGTCCTCGTCGTACGCGACGTAGCCGGTGTTGCCGTTCGGGTCCGTGGACGCGATGACGTGGCCGTCCTCGTCGTACGCGGCGCTGGTTCGGCTGATCTTCGCGTCGGCGACCGGGGCCGCTCCGCTGTAGACGTCGGTGGCCTGGGCGGCCGTCACCGCCTGCTGGTAGAGCTGGACGTCGCTGATGCCGCCGGTCCAGTAGTCGTCGCGGCGGCCGTTCCATTCGCCGCCGCCGATGACCACCGGGCCGGTGCCACGGAACGCTTTCCCGTCCGTGCTCGCCTCAAGCTTGCCGTTGACATAGATGCTCGCAGTACCGGCCGTCGCGTCGTACACGCCGGTGACCTGGGTCCAGGTGCCGACGACCGGGACGGTGCTGGAGAGCGCCTCGACGCCGCTGCCGGTGTCGGCCACGTCGGCGCCGACCACCAGGAACCGCCAGCGATCCGATTCCTTGTCGTAGGACAGGTCGAACGGCGATTGCTGATCACCGCTGCCCGACACGGCCCGATGCTGGGTGTTCTTGTCGCCCAGTTGCAGCCAGGCCGAGACGGTGAAGCTACGCGCGGTGTCCACCACCGGACCGGCGGTGGCCAAAGCGTCCGTGCCGGTGAAATTCGCCGCGCCGCCGTGGCCGGTGCCGAAGGTGACGCCGCCGGTCGCCGTGGCCGGGCTGTTGCCGGCGCTATCCGTCGCGCGCAGCCCCGAGCCGTCCGCGAGCCGCCAGCGACCAACCGGGGTGAGCTTGTCGGAGAGGTACGTGGTCTGGGTCAACTGGTCGCCGGAAGCGTCGAACAGCGCCTCCATCTTGGCCACGACCGTGCCGGACGCGTCCTTCTGCGTCGTGGAGACCTGCCGGTCGTCATCGTCGTAGCCGACGACGGTGGTCCGTTTCAGACCGTTCGGGTCTGCGACAGTGGAGGTCTCCCGGCCCGCCGCGTCGTAGCTATGTGTGACGGTGGTGACGCCGTTGTTGCTGACCTCGGTGGTGACGTTACCGGCCGCGTCGTAGGTGTTCCGCTCGATCACGAACGAGTTGGTGCCGTCCGTGCGCGTGGCCGTCGCTTCGAGGCCGTTGTCCGTGTACGTGTGGGTGGTGGTCCAGCCCATCGCGTCGGTTTCGGTGGCGAGCCGGCCGGCCGGGTCGTAGGTGTTGGTGGCCACCACGAGGTCCTTCGCGGCGGTCGGGTTGTTCGGGTCGCCCGTGTAGCCGACCAGGATCGACCGGAGCAGGTTACCCTCGGCGTCGTACTCGCTGCGCGTTGTGACCCCGTCCGGGCTGGTCTGGTCGACCAGGCGCCCCGAGGTGTCATAGGTGAACGTGGTGGTCGCGCCGCCCGGCGTGGTGGAGGAGTCCTCCTGGCCGTACTTGTTGTAGGTGTGCTTCTCCACGCGTGGCGAGTCGCCGCCGGTCGCGTCGGATTCGCTGACCTGGATCGCGTTGCCGTCGATGTCGTAGGTTGTCGTGCTGACCTGGGTGTGCACGGCGCCGGTGACCCGGTTGGTGGCCGGCGGGTCGGTCTGGGTGACCTCGCGGCCCATCCGGTCGTAGGTGTGCGAGGTGACCAGGCCATCCGGGTACGCGGCGGTGATCTCGGTTTCGGTGAGCACCTGACCAAGCCCGTCGTACGTGAACTTGGTGATCTTGCCGTCCGGCTCGGTCACCTGCGCGACGTCGCCCGACCTGAAATAGCTGACGGTCTGAGTCGCGCCGCCCGGGGTGATGACGGTGGCGGGCAGACCGGCAGGCGGCACACCGCCGTCCACCGCATCGCTTGACGCATCCGTATACGTGGTCTTGGTGACCCGCTTCAGCGCATCCGTGACCGCCGTCAGGTTGCCCTTGTCGTCGTAGGTGTTGCTGGTCAGGTACGTGTTGTCGGTGGCCGAGGCGGACCGGCCGTCGCGGGTGGTCAGCAGCTGGTCGTTCTTCGGGTTCGGGGTCAGCGTGGTGCTGGTCTCGTCGGGGAAGTAGGTGAAGTAGACCGACGAGCACGCGTTCGCGCTCTGGTCCTGGCAGGTGATCGACTGCTTGGTGTTGCCCCGGACGTCCTGCAGCGTCTGGGTGAGCACGCCATTCGGGTCGTACATCATGCTGGCGTAGCCGCCGACGTCGTAGCCGTACATCGTGGTGTTGCCGAGTTCGTCGGTCTGGGCCACCATCCGGTTGCCGTTGACCAGGTCGTAGCTGGAGACCTGGGTGTTGCCGGTCGGCGTGGTCACGGTGACCTGGGAGACCGGCATCGCGATCGCCGTTGCGACGCCGGAGATCATCGTCATCGCCACCGGCGCCGTCTGCTTCACCGCGGCCACGTGGCTCTGCACCTGGTCGCCGCTGAGCGCGCTCTGGTAGACGGCGACGTCCGAAATCAGACCCGGCCACCAGCCGATGTCCGTGGTCCGGCCCGGCCAACCGCCCGACCAACGACCGGTGCCGATGTACGCGTGGAGCGCCCCGAAGTCGCTGACCGTCCCGGCCTTCGCGGCTACGACCGTTCCGTCCACATAGATCGCCTGCGCGTTGGTGGTCGCCGTCAACGCGACGTGGTGCCATTTGCCGTCGTTGACGGGCGTCGGCGCGACCATCGTGGTGGCGACGGTGCCGGTCCACAGGCCGCCGCGGAGCTTGCCGTCGGTGCCCACATACAGCGCGGGCACCCAGCCGCCGGTTGTCGCGGCGTCCGTCTCGGCGACCTGGTAGTCGAACAGCACTCCGCCCTTGGTGTTGCCGGCCGGCAGCTTGAACCACATCTCGACACTGTTCGGGCCGGTAGTCGGCACGTCCTCCGGCGGCAGCTCCAAATAGGACGAGGCGCCGTCGAACTGGGCCGCGGTGGCGTCGGCGAACGGCCCGGCCGAGCCGAGGCCCACCGAGCTGTAGGTCGCGTTGCCGCCGGCCACCTCGTTGACCGCGTCCGCGACCGCATTGTCGCCGAGCCGGAAGTAGTCGAGCGGCTTGGCGCCCAGCACCGACGCGGCGTAGACGAGGCTGCTGCCGGCCACGGTCGGCTTGGCCAGCGACCAGGTGCCGCCGTTCTCGTCGACGACGCCGGCCACCCGGCCGCTCGTCTTGTCGTAGCTGACGGTGGCGCTCACGCCACCGCTCGGCCGGGTGACCGAGCTGAGCACCGGCTGCGCGGTGCGGCCCGACTGGTTCAGCGCGGCGGCCTGACCGGCGTCCACTGTCTCGTTGAAAAACGAGACGTCGGAGATGCTGCCCTTGAAGTACGTGGCCTTGGCCGGCGACGCTCCGGTGTTGGCGTGGTTTGGCCAGGAGCCGCCGACGAACCCGGCGCCGATGTTGACGATCTCGGCGATGTCGTCGTTGTAGCGCCGGATCGTGCCCGCCAGCGTGCCCTTGGCGGCCCCGTCGACATACAGCGTTTGCGAGTCACCCGCCCCGGCCAGCACGACGTGATGCCACTTACCGTCGGTGACAACCGTGTTCGACTGGATCGAGGAGGCGGAGCCCATCCAGAACTCGCCGCGCAGCTTGCCATTGGCATCGATGTAGAGCGCCGGCGTGTAGTCGGAGGTGGACGTGCCCTTGGTGATCGGGTCGGCGTTGTAGCTGAACAGCACGCCACCCGGGGTGGTGGTGTTGAACCACATGCCGACCGACTGGTACTGCCCGTCGGCGACCAGGCCGCTCGGAAGCTGCAGATACGAACTCGAACCGTTGAATCCAGCCGCGGTGGCCGTACTCCCGGCGAGCGGGCCGGGCTGGGCGAGCGTGACACCGCTGTAGCGGGCCGCGTCGACGCCCGCGTTGGCCAGCACGCTGCTGGTAGCGGCGCTACCGCTCGCGTCGCCCAGCGGCCAGTACGACACTGGGCCGAGGTTCAGCAAGGAGTTGGCGTATTGCGACGTGGTGTCGTAGCCGTACGTCCAGCATTGATCCCAGTCGTCTGGCTGGCAGACCCCGGTCAACCGATCATCGGCACCGTAGTTGTATTGCCAGGTGCCCGCCGTGTCCCAATCCGCCGGATCGGTCGGGTCGGTGTAGATGGTGGCCACATGCGGATTGGTGGATCCGCTCGGAGTGTCCCAGGTGACATACAGCCGACGCCCGGACGCGCTGGTCAGGGTGGTCGGGTTGCCGTCGGAGTCGTAGTCGATGGTCAGCGTGCGGCCGTTGGCATCGGTGATCGAGGTCAGCCGGTACCCGTTGCCGGCGGCGAGCGCCCGCCCGAAGCTGTAGACCGTCGAGTCCTTGTCGGTCAGCGTGTAGCCGGTGAGGGTGCTGCCGCTCTTGGTCTCGGCGAAGGTGGAGAACCGGCCGGCCGGCGCGACGAACGCGCCCGTCGAGGTCCGCCCGAAGGCGACCTCCGCGCCCGTCGGGTAGGTCACCCGCACCGACTGCACCGCGCCGGCACCGTCGACGATCTGGGTCGCCTTGGTGTCCAGAATGCTCGACCAGCCCGTGCCGAACGCGGTGTCCCGGCGCGCGTCGAGGCTGTTGTAGCTGCGGGTGATCGCAAGCGACGGGCCGACCGTGGCGACGTTCGCATCCGTCGCCGAGGTCGTGTAGTTGCCGATGCTCGCGTCGAAACCCTTGCCGCCGTTCTGCGCCAGGTTGCCGGTCAGCGCCGGCTGCGGCACCGAGGTGGTGAACGCGTACGACGACGTGGCCGAGCTGTAGCTCACTTTGTCGTAGGCCTTGACCTGGTAGAGGTACGTCGTGTTCCAGGCCAGCTTGCCCGCCGGGACCGTCCACGCCGAGGTAACCGCCGGCGACGTCGCGACCGTGGTCTTCCCGTCGGCGCTGAGCACCGTGTACGTGTAGGTCAGGCCCTTGTTCGGGTACGCGTCCGAGTCGTGGCCCTTGACCAGCAGCTCCGGCGTCAGGGTCGGCAGCACGGCGTTGTTCGCCGGATAGCGCACGTCGACCTGCGGCGCGACGTTGTTGGCGTAGGTCACCTCGAGCACCGGCTTGTAGGTGGCGCCGCTGAAGTTGGCCGAGGTGAACCGTTTCCAGGCGCTCGAGGTGCTTTCCGACGCGGTCAGCGCCAGGCCGTAGTTGGCCCCGCCGCTCGACCAGTCGTTGAAGGTCGCGAGATCCAGCGGCACGGTGACCCATTTGCCGATGGACCGGTCCGCGCCGGTGTTGGTGCAGGCGGAGCCCGGATCGGTCACGGTCAGCGAGCCGATCGCCGCCGAGTACGCCGGCCCTGGCCACGCGGCACTGGTCAAACCCGCAACGGTCCAGCTCTCGGTCGACCGGCGGACGTAGAACGGCTGATCCGCCGTGCAGCTGTAGGCCCAGGTCAGGTAGAGCTTGAGCTGCGCCTTGGTGATCCGCTTGCCGGTCAGGCCATCGTCGTCGAACTCGTCCAGATGGATGAACGACCGGGCCTTCGTGGTGCCACCGTCATACGTGCCGACTGGCAGGTTGTCGCCGTTGCCCGTGGTCGAACTGTCGTTGTCGACGAAGACGTCGCCGGTGGTCCCGGTGGTCGTGGTCGGGTCGAGTCGCACCGGGTAGACCCGGGCCGGCTCGTGCAACCAGGCCTGGTCCGCGTCCACCCGCAGCGCCGGCGTCCCGTTCTGGTCGACGATCTGGAACGTCACCCCGGAGGACTCGGCCGGGGCACCCGACTGCGGGTCGACCTTCGCGTCCTGCATGTAGCCGGGCGGGAAGAACGCGACCGCTTTGCCGTCGGCGTTGCGCAACTCGATAGTGCCGGCCGCGGTCGGATACGGCGTCAAGCCGGTCAGCGCCAGCGGGAAGGTCCACGACGACGGCGCGTCCGGCGTACGCAGGATCAGCGTCTCTTTGATCCCGGCGTCGAAGGTCTGCAGTTCAAGGTCGGTCTGGGGGAGGATTCCGGCGTACGTGGCGGTGTTGTCGTCGACCGTGGGCGTCACCGGGCTCGCCCCGGCCAACGAATAGCCGACGCTCTCGCCGGTAGGCAGCTTGAGATTCGCCAGCAGCGGCGCGCTGGTCGTGGTGGCCGCCGTCAAAGCCGAGGCGGTGGTCAGGGTCGCGGCCACCGACGCGTCCAGGCTGTTGGCCGCCATGTGTAGCCGGCCGTCCGAACGCTTCTCGAGGTCGGGGTCGATCGGCTGCCAACTGCCGTCCTTCGCCCGGTAATTGACCGGCCGGCTGAAGGTCCGCTCGGTTACCGAGCCGTCGGCGTTGGTGAAAACGTCGGAGCGCGCGGACGACCGATCGGCATCCCGATCGCTGGTCTTCGGGTCGAACCCGGGGTCGCTGGCGGGGGTGGTCCGCGTGGCCGTCGTCGCATCGTGCGGCTGGTAGGGCGCGAGTGTGTCCGGCGCCGGCTTCGGCGCCCGCCCGGCGCCGCCGTTGGCCGTCGTGTCGGCCGCGCTGGCGGGATGATCGCTGCCGCCGGAGCCGCGCAGTTGCCGCGGGACCGCCGGGGTCGGCTTGGCCCAGGCGGGCCGCTGCAAGAGCCAGGACCAGAGCCAGGAGACGGGTAGCTCCGGGTCGCGGACCGCATCCACCGGAGCGGCGACCGTCAATCCGAAGACGATCGCCGTGCCGACGGCAACCTGACCCAAGACACGGCGCATCTGCCGTCCCCTCCCCCGTGATCAGCTGAGACGCGAGGGAGTCTCCGGTATGGGTATGACAACTTCAAGCGCGTCGATGCAATCTGGCCGTTCGGATGATCAGCCGCCGGCGGCTTCCCGGAGCGCGTCCGCCACCGCGGCGCGCACCCGCTCGGTGACCTGCGCTGGGTCGCTGTCATCGACGACCGTGACGTTGACCTGCGGCGCACCCTTGCCGACGAGCAGGAAACGGCTGCCCGGGTAGGACCCGGCCGCGGCGATCAACCCCGCGTTCGGGGCCGCACCCGCGGTGAGGAGAAGATCACACTTGCCGCTGACCAAGGTGGCCAGGTAAGTCTTCGCGTTTTCGCCGGTCTGTGGGCCGTCCACCTCGAGATACTGGATCTTGCCGTGGGTCGCGAGTGAGGCCTGCTGCATGCCGGCCCAGACCGGTGCGGCCTGCTTGTCGGCCACGCCGCCGGCCGGGGTGAGCAGGCAGGCGTTCGCCTCGGTGTAGACCCTGGCCCGGGCTTCGGGCGCGCTATCCGGCCATAGCGCCCAGCCGAGGCCCGCCGCGGCGAGCACGGTGGCCACGGCGCCACCGACCAGCCACGGCTTGCGGCGCCGCGGATCCATGGTCGCGGGACGCGCTCGTAGGGCGCCCCGCAGTCTCTTGTCGATTCGTCCGCCCAGCACGGCGCAGAGCGTACCCACGCTGTCCAGTCTTACTTTGCGTAGCAGAGCACCCCATCCGCACCGCTCACGGAAAGTAGTCGGACACGCGCCTTGTATCCGACTCTGCGCCGTCTGCGATGTCTGGGATAGACCGAAAGGCCAGTTCAGCCCGGCAATTGGGTTGCGGCCCTTGAGTCACGCTACGTAGCGACTTAATGTCCTGATACGCCCGGGAGCTAGCGCCGCCTGACCCCCTATCGCGCCGAAAGGGCCACCCATGTCGATCCCTGAAGTGCACCTGATCGGCGGTACCCGATCCGAGGCGGTCAAACTGGCTCCGCTCGCGGCCGCGATGCGGGCCGCCGGTCAGCTCACGCCCGTACTGGTCGCCGGCGGCCAGCATCCGCAGCTGGTCGGTCACGCGCTCGCCGTATTCGACCTCGTACCGGACATAACGCTCCTCATGGAGGCCAGCCCGGTCACCGGGATGGTCAGACAGCTCGACGCGCTGTGGGCCCGGCGTACGCCATCCGCAGTGATCGTCTCGGGTGATTCGACGGCTGGCCTGGCGGGTGCCCTGGCCGCCTCCTGGCGCCGGATCCCGGTCGTCCACCTCGAGGCCGGTCTGCGCTCCAGCGACCTCGATGGGCAGTTCCCCGGTGAGGCCAACCGGCGCCTCGTCGCCCAGCTCACCGCGCTGCACCTGGCTCCGACTCCGGCGGCCGCGATGGACCTGCTGGACGAGCACATCGCCAACGGCGACATGCTGATCAGCGCCAACTCGATGGCGGACGCGACGATCACGGTGGCGGGGCGCCGGTTACCGTACGAAAGTACCGAGTCGGCGCCGCGGAACCGGCCGGTCGTCACCGTGCACCGGGACGAGTCGCTGGATCAGATCCTGGCCGCGGTGCGACAGGTGATCGACCGGTGCGCCGGCCCTACGGCCCAGGCCCCGGCCGAGGAGTTCGTGCGTACGGAAGACTTGGTCGATTTTTATGCCGCATCGTGGATCAGCGGGGATCGCCACGGCACGCGTTTCCTGCTGGCGCCGGAGGCGGAGATCGAGTGGAACCTCGACCTCGCAGTCGACGACGAGGAGTTGGTGGAGACGCTGAACCGGATCGCGCTCTTCGCCGACGCCGTCACCGTGGTCTCCAAGGTCTGCAACGACGGCGGCGCCGTGCTCGTCTACGACTGCGCGGCGCCGTTCGGCACGACCCGGATGGCCGAGTTCCTGGCCGTGACCGGCGGCAAGATCACCGGCGTACGCCAGCTCTACGACGTCGTCGCGCTCGACCGCTACTTTCCCGGACTGGTCGACGAGGGCCGCTAGCCGCTACTTCTCGTGCATTCCCTTGAGCGGGCCGGCGCCGAAGCTGGCCGGCACGTTCCATTTCTGGATCGCCGAGCCGTCGCAGGTGGCGGCGATGACCTCACTCCAGCCCAGGAAGAGATACGCGCTGCCGAGCGAGCCCGCCGCCTCCAGGCAGTGCCCGTACTGGTCGGTTATCTGGTACGCCTCGGTGGCCAGCGGCGCTTCGCCGTAAATCGTCCACTGCAACGCGCTGCCGCCGGTGGTACAGGAAGCCACCCAGACGTAACCGCCGGTGGCGCCGGGGCTCTTCAGGCAATACTTGCTGCCGGCATTCGGGGAAGTATAAAGCTGCCCGGTCACCTGGTACGAGCCGGTCGGGATCGTCGGGCCGGTCCACTTGTGGTTCCAATAGACGCTGCCGCTGAAGGTCTGCTTACACGGGTACGTGATCAGCGCCGGCGCCAGCCCTTGGCTGGTGAACCACGAGCCGGTCGCATCCTCGTTGGTGAGGTCGAGACAGCGCCCGATCTCCTTGTAGTTGACTAGCTGGCCGGTGTTGACCCCGGCCGCACCGGCCCCGACCTCGGCATCCGGCACCATGGCCCGGCCGACCACCGCCGCAGAGCCGCAGTACCCGCCGTTCTTCAGCACGATCGGGCTCAGCGCCAACCCGGGCGACTGCACGTTAAGGCAGAAGCCGCTGCTGTTCACGCCGTCCGAGGTGCCGTAGTAGGTCTGCGCGTTCACCTCGTAGCTCCACTGCTGGGTGGGGCTTTTGGTCGCCGCGCAGGCCTGGAACCGGACGGGCACATTGTCGGCCTGGCTCGCCGCGGTAATGCAAAGCCCGTACGGGTAGGACGTCGTGGAGCGCGACAGGGACAACGACAGCGACAGGTTCTTCGGGTAGATGAACTTCGTCTGCTTGTCGCTGCTTGAGCAGAGCACGGCGAGCACGGGGTCACCGGCCGCCGGGGAGGCGTTGCCGGCGCCGAGGCAGTAGATCCCGCCGCTGCCGGCGATGACCACGTGCCCACCGGGAATCGTCTCTTCGGTGGTCCGGAAGGTGTAGATCGCGTAGAGCGTACGGGTCGTGCCGCCGACCGTGCCGCTGGAGCGGAGCAAGCCGTAGAGCGGCACCTGCGGGAGGACTCCGTCGACGCAGCCGACCGCGCTGCTCACCGCCGCGGTCAGGCCAGCGGTATTGGCAACGGTCTGCCCCAGCGAGGTCAACAGACCGTTGATCGTCGTGGTACCGGCGACGAGCTGGTTGAGGTTGGTGAGGTCGCCGATGGGCGCCAAATCGCCGATCATGGTCGACGGGTCGACGAGGAAGTAGCCGATCGACAAAGCGTATCGCGGCGGTGTCGTGGTGCTGGTGCCGGCGAGCGCCGTGAGGGTGCCGGAGAGGCTGGTGCACGGCAGCTTGGTGGCGTCGCCCGCCGTGCCGGTGACCGCGGCGCGGATCTTCGCCAGCCCGGCGTCAAGCCCGGCCTGCGACGCGGCCACGGCCGCCGTCCGGTCGGCGGCCCGGCGGCTGTCCTTCAGCTGCCCGACGACCAGGCTGGTGAGGCTCGCGCTGAGCGTCACGCCGACCAGGGTGATCAGCAGGGCGATCGGCATCGAACCGGCATCGTCACGGCAGTTGCGCCGCCATCGGAGGCCGAACGTTCCACGGCCGGCGAGCATGCGGCCTCCTCGGCCCTGGTCCGGATGTCTCCGAATCGCCTATCGGCAGGAACGCCGACAAGTTGAGCCTCGGGCCCGGCCCGACCGCGGGTCAGCGGGTCGGCAGCGCGCGGTCCAGCAGTGCGAAAAGGTTCTCCCAGTGCCGCTTCTCGCCGGCCTCCTGGTAGGACGCGGTATCGGCCATGGTGAAGCCGTGCGGCGCGTCCGGGTAGACCTCAGAGCGGTAGGTGACGCCGGCGGCATCGAGCGCACCCTCTAGCTTCTCGACGTTCTCAGCTGTCATCGAGTCGTCGTTGTCAGCATGCGCGAAGTACACCTCGCCGGTGATCTTGCCCACCGCCCGATACGCGCTGTCCGGCGCGTCAGTGACCACCCGGCCGGCGTGGAAGCTGGCCAAAGCCTTGATCCGATCCGGGTACGCCTCGATCGCCCGCAGCGCGTTCAAGCCGCCCATGCAGTAGCCGACGATCGCCACCGGCCCGGCCGCGACGCCCGCCTGCGCGGCGAAGAAGTCCAGGTATGCCTTGCTGTCCCGGGCGATCACGTCGGGCGTCAACTGCATGATCAACGGGAAGATCTGCTCGAAGATGCCGCCGCGCTGCTCCGGGTCCTGCAGGCCGTCGAGGTCGAACAACGGCGCCCGGCCGGCCCGGTACATCAAGTTCGGCGCGAGCACGGCGTAGCCCCGCTCGGCTATCCGATCGACCATCTCGCACAGGCGCGGGCGAAGGCCGAACGCGTCCTGGAAGACCAGCACGCCGGGCCGGGGCCCCGGCCCGTCCGGGCGGACGAGATACGCGTCGGCGACGCCGTCCTCGGTGTGCACGTCCACCATCTGCTTATCCATGCATTGCCTCCCGGCGAGCGAAACGTCGACCAGTCGGAACGTACACCCGGCGTTTAAGACATCCCGCCCACGGCTCCTCAATAACTCTCGGTAGTCCTCGAATGCGCGCAACTCGCTCGCAACGCATTGCTGGCAGGCCGTCACGCTGCGGACTTTCAGTCAAATTTAAGGCTCGCAGCATCGCGCCGACCCGCCCAGGGGGCCAAAATCGACCACGATCGAACCGTCCGTGATTGGCGTGGAGACCTTCCGGCTCACCCCCCACGCGCGGCGCCGGGACTCCCCCCACTCCCGGCGCCGCGCCCTGCACTCACCATCGTCAACGACGCTGGCCGCCGTCGCGTCAGTTCACGCCGACACGCCATCGGCTACAGCGTGAACGACTCCTCGTCGTCGCCATCGATCGGCGCCGGCGGAATGTAGTAGAAGCCCGGCACCAACTTGGCGCGTTCCTCGGCAGGCAGTCCGAAAGGAATGATCTCGGCGTCGGCCGGGATACGGATCCGCGAGCTAAAGATGCCGTCCATGGACGTATCACACCAGAAGGATGCATACCCGATCCGGTCGTCCTCGTCTCCGGTAAAGACCAGGCGCAGAGTCTGCGCCCCGCACGTCGGGCAAACCTCAGTCACGATCGAGCGCGGATCGGCATAAACCCGCTCGAAGACCGCGATCCATTCGCCCCACGATGCGTGAGAGGTCATCATTCGCCTTCCGGTCGGTTCAGTGGGTGGTTCGCCCACCACTGGCGTTCATGAGCCTTCGCGGGATCCTCCCAAGGGTCGGTGTTCTCACCCGGCTTCGGGTAGTGCTCGCCATTCCTGATCTGCTGGACGTGGAACCGCTCATGCTCCAGCGTACGAGCCAGTTCCTCCTCGTTGCGGAACGCCGCCCGATTGAGATAGACGATCCCAGTGGGTCCGGTAATTCCGGCGACGCCATCACGAGTCTTGTTGATGACGATGCTGACGCCCCTGAGGTCGACACCATACTTTCCCGCGACAGCAGCGACGTTCGCCCTGGTCATCAAGACCTTTGCGCCGTTCTTACTGATGCTGTCCGCCGGATCTCGATACAGCAAACCGTCGCCTTCGCCCTTGCCGCGGAGTTTGGTGAGGATCTTCTTCAAGCCCTCGATCAGCCGCTCAAGGACCTTGGACTGGCCGGCCAACGCCCGCAGGCTACTCAGCAGCCCTTTCAACCATCGCGCGATCTTCCCCGCCCACGACGCGATCAACGTCGTAACCTGCTCAACCACCAACGGCGTCGCCAAGCCCAACGACGCCACTTCCTCCGCCGCATAGACGACCAACCGCGACACCAATGTCGCAATCGCGTCCCGCACCAGAATGCGCACCGCGGCAATCAAGAATCCCGCACCCTCGGTGATCGCGGCCATCGCCTCGGCACCCTTGGCGAGGCCCTCCAACGCCTCCTGCTGCTGCCTCGCCCAGGTGCGATAGGCATCCGCCGCCGCCCCGGTCCACTCCGAGATCTCCCACTTCGCCGCTCGGACCAGATTGTCGACATCAACCCGCAGGTCCTTCGCGACGTTGCGCCAGGTCTGCGCCTGCGCCGAAATTTGCGCCGGATCGCCGGCCAGCCAATCCAACGCCTCGGTCAGCGGCTTGACATGCTCGATGATCCAGGACACCCCGTACTGCAGCAGCACGCCAATGGGATCGGACACCATGGCAAGCGCGTCCAGGCCCGCACCGACAACACCGAGCGTGCCGTCCACCCAGCTACCGTTCTTGACACCCTGGATGATCAGCTCGATGTCTTCGGCGATCCACACCCCGGACCAAGCATCCTTCGGCCCGTCCACACTGGCCGCAACAAGTGGATTGACGGTCACGAAAGTCACGGTAGACCCGGTCGACTGGCCGCCGCAGCCCCAAG
>Ga0307512_10003317_pt1 | contig 18894 bp, 15 predicted proteins | sample 14_EM_MG_FD_200267 | JGI IMG/M metagenome (GOLD analysis project Ga0307512, IMG submission 200267) | Populus trichocarpa ectomycorrhiza microbial communities from riparian zone in the Pacific Northwest, United States - 14_EM | ecosystem: Host-associated > Plants > Roots > Unclassified | place... | reverse complement strand
ACTCACCGGCCGCGTCACCCTCCTCCTCACCACCCTGCGACCCGCCCCGAACCCCGACGCCGGGCTGGATCGGCTCCGCACACTGCTGCGCGCGTGCCGCCCGTTGCTACGACCCGGTGGGTACGTCGTGATCACCTGCGCGCCACACCGGCACCCCATCCGACACGACCTGCTCGACCTGCCCAGCCAGATCCTCACCCTCGGCAACGCCGCCAGCGTGGCACCGGTCGCCCGGTGTCTTGCGCTCACCGCCGCAGTGCGCGGAGCACGCGTGCGCACCCATGCGACCCTCACCCAGCGGCGTGCCATCGCCCGGACCGAACGTGCCATTGGGCATCCCATCGCATTGCCGGCACACCACACCGCGCTCGTCTTCCGCGCCGACCCAGACACCGCCGCGTCAGCGCTCACGCGACCGATCCCGCCGCTATCCACACCGCCCCGCCGTCGAGCGTCCCGGTCATCCGATGGCGTGCCGGAGAGGTGGTCGCCGCAGCCCGGCCGCACCCCGGTACCCGCGATCGCCGAGCGGGCGGCATGACGACGGCAACACGCCGCACCACCGGAACGGTGTTGCTGGTGGGCGGCTATGTCGGCACGGTCGTCGTCGCGAACTGGGCGTCAACCCACTGGCCTGCCCTGTCCGTCGGGCTGCTGGTTGTGCCGGCGGGGACACTGTGGGCCGGCGCGACCTTCACGCTGCGGGACCTGCTCCACGACGCTCTCGGCCCGCAGGGTGTGGCGGCCGCGATCGTCGTAGGTGCGGGACTGTCGTGGCTGCTGGCGACCCCGGGGATCGCCCTGGCGAGCGTGATGGCGTTCGCGGTCTCCGAACTCCTCGACTCCACGATCTACGCCCGGCTCCGGACTCACTCACGGCTGCGGGCGATGGTTGGGTCCAACGTCGCCGGGCTACTGGTGGACAGCGTGCTGTTCGTGCCGCTGGCCTTTGGGTCGTTCGCCGCGGCGCCCGGCCAGATCCTCGGCAAGACCGCCGCGACGCTCGTCACGATCGCCGTATTCCTCGGTGCGAACGCTGCGGCGCGGCGATGAAGTTCTACCTCGGCACCCACCAACCCGCCTGGCTCGCCCGCGATCTCGGCGTCCCGTTCCTGGTCTCCCACCGGCGTTTGGCCGGCCGCCGCACCCTGCCCCGCGCCACCACCAGTTGGGCGTGTGACTCCGGCGGGTTCGTCGAACTGTCGCTGCACGGCCGTTGGCGCACCACTGTCACCGCATACATCACGGCGGTACGCCGCTACGCCACCGAGATCGGTCGGCTCGACTGGGCCGCGCCGATGGACCACATGGTCGAGCCACACGTACTCGCCCGCACCGGCGCGACGGTCGACACCCACCAACACCGCACCGTCACCAACTACCTGCACCTACGCGAACTCGCACCGGACCTGCCGTTCATCCCCGTCCTACAAGGCGACACCGCCACCAGCTACGAGCGGTGCGCCAACCTCTACGAACGGGCGGGCGTCGACCTTGCTGCGCTCCCGCTGATCGGGGTGGGCAGCGTGTGCCGCCGCCAACACACCGCGGAAGTCGAGCAGATCATGCGCACGCTCGCCGCCCGCGGACTGCGGCTGCACGGTTTCGGCGTCAAGACCACCGGCCTGAGCCGCTACGCCACCACATTGGCCAGTGCTGACTCGATGGCGTGGAGCTTCCGCGGCCGACATGTCCCTGGCTGCTCACCCAGCCATCGCACCGAGTCCAACTGTCTGCGCTTCGCCCTCGCCTGGCACGACCGGTTACTCCGTTCGCTTGCCCCGGCCACGCCACCTCATGTCGCCGCTGCTGCGGCCTGAGCCCGACAAGCACTGTCGATCAGGGAGACCCTCGATGTCCACACCGTACTTCCGCAACGACTCCATCACCCTGTACACCGGTGACGCCCTCGAGGTGTTGACCGAACTGCCGGACACGTCGGTCCACTGTGTAGCCACCAGTCCGCCGTACTGGGGTCTGCGTGACTACGGCACGGCCCGGTGGGTGGGCGGTGATCCGGACTGCCGGCACCTCGCCGTGGCGAGCAGCAGACCAACGTCGGGTCGCGACAACGCCGCACAAAGGTGCCAATGCTGCGACGCGAGGCGGGAAGACCGGCAGTACGGCCTAGAACCCACTCCGCAGGACTATGTGGACCGGCTCCGTGCCGTGTTCGTCGAGCTGCGCCGTGTTCTGGTCGACACCGGCACGGTGTGGCTCAACCTCGGCGACTCCTACTCCGCCGACCCACCCGGCCGCACCAGCGATCCGATGCGCGCCAGCACGCTGTCCGGCACGGCAACCGCGGCGACAATGCGGGAATCGGTGCGCGCGGCGGGCGTCAAACGCGCTCGCGTTCTGCCGCGCAAGAACCTGATCGGCATGCCGTGGCGGGTCGCGTTCGCCCTCCAACGGGACGGCTGGATCCTGCGGAACGCGATCGTCTGGCACAAACCCAACGCCATGCCCGAATCCGTCCGCGATCGGCTGTCGAACCGGTACGAGTTGCTGTTCCTGCTCACCAAACAGCAGAAGTACTACTTCGACCTCGACGTCATTCGCGAGCCCCTCGCCCGACCAGACGCCCTCGACGAGAACATCGTCATCGGCGGTAACAAGGGTCGTCATGGCGGTGTTGACGCCACCGCTCGACGGCGCGGAAACACCGTCTACGGCAAGTACATCTCCAGCTCTCCGTTCACGCGGACACCGGGCGCGGCGATGCGACCCACGGGCACACAACACCGTGCCGGCCACCCGCGCGGCAAGAATCCCGGCGACGTCTGGTCGATCTCCACCCGCCCCTTGCGTGAGGCACACTTCGCCGCCTACCCGATCGACATCCCGCTGCGGTGCATCGCCGCCGGCTGCCCACCTGACGGGGTGGTCTTGGACCCGTTCAGCGGCGCCGCCACCACCGGGCTGGCTGCCCGCCAACTCGACCGCACCTACATCGGGATCGACCTCAACCGCGACTTCCACGACATCGGCCTACGCCGCCTCAGCCACCTGCACCAGCAGAGGAAGAGGGCAGCGTGACCCATCGCCGCACACCATCGAAGCACCCTTCACGACGGCCGACTTCCGGATCCGGGTCGCCATATGTCGAGGCCGCGACGCTTCGAGTCGTGCCGTCGCCGGGCCCGGTGATTGGGTCGCTGTGCACCGGAGCGGGCGGTCTGGACCTCGGCGTACTGACCGCATTCGGCGGCGGTCGCATCGCCTGGTGCGCCGACCCCGACCCACACATCACCCAGGTCCTGACCGTCCGAATGCCCGGCGTGCCCAATCTCGGCGACCTCACCCGCATCGACTGGGCCAGCGTGGAACCGGTTGACGTGCTTACAGCGGGGTTCCCTTGCCAGGACATCTCCGCCGCCGGTCGCCGCGCCGGGATCGAGAAAGGCACTCGCAGTGGACTGTGGACCCATGTCGTGGCGGCCGTTCGCGTACTACGACCCGCGTTCGTCGTCGTGGAGAACGTCGCCGCGCTCCGCTGGAAGAGCGGCGGGCTCCACCGTGTACTCGGCGACCTGGCCGACACGGGGTATGACGCGGCATGGCGTAGCGTCCGCGCCGCCGACATCGGCGCGCCGCACCGCCGCGAACGCGTGTTCGTGCTCGCCTGGCCACAAACCCCAGATACTGCCGACGCCGACTGCGACCAACCCCAACGACGCCGAGGATCCCACTCAGTGGCTGGCACGGCGGGCTCGACACCGGGCGCGCGGGATCAACGGCAACGGCATTGGCACCCCGCTGTCCATCGCGGTACGACTCCTACCGACACCCGTGGCCTCGGATGCCAACGGCTGCACCCACCGCACCCACAACGGAGGCCCCACACTGCGCGACCAGATTCAGCTGCTGCCCACACCACGAGCGTCGGACAGCGGCACAGCGGGTCGCCGGGCCGGCGCTGGGTTCCGTCCGCCGCTGTCGCAGCAGGTACTCCCACTGGTGAAGCTGGCAGCCTTACTGCCGACCCCCCTGGCTTCCGATGGGACCAAGGGGTGCCCTGGGCAGCGGGGATCGAAGGGCGATCTGACTCTGCCGTCCACCGTGATCCGCCTACATCCGACTCATGCGCAGGTGGGGTGGACTGGTCGGTCTACGAACCCGCCATCCGCCGATGGGAGCACCTGCTCGGCCGCGTAACACCGCACCCCACCCAGCCCGGCCGACACGGGCGGCCGGTGCTAGCGCCGCAGTTCGTCGAGCACCTGATGGGCCTCCCCACCGGCTGGATCACCGACCTGCCTCTGCCGCGGACCGCGCAGCTACGAGCGCTGGGCAACGGGGTCGTGCCACAGCAAGCCACATACGCGCTCGCACTACTGCTCGCCGAACTGCACCAGCTCAAGACTTGGTGAGGAGACGTACGGTGGCTAAGTTCACACGCAGTGTTTGAACAGGACGAGCCCCGGCACCTTCCCGACAATCGGAAGTGTCTAGCTGGGTAGGCTAATCCCTCTTCAAGGCATTGGTGAGTCCGGCTACAACCGCTGTTGTCAGGAGCCAGCCCGCGCCGGTCAATATCCAGGACCAGATCATGGCGGCGCCTCTGGGTAGCCATGTTTTCTTCTGGCCGAGATCAATGAGCGGTACTAATACATCCATAGTGTATGCCACTGGTTGGAAGGTCGGTACCACCGCTGCGGTGGGCGTCATGTTGTCGGGATAGGCTCCGGCGAAGACGACACTGCCTACGGTAAGCAGACCAAGCAGCCACAAGGCGGCCCACCACGTGCGATAGCCGTACCCCACGGTCAGGTACAATAGCCAGTTCCACACCTTTCCGGCTGGGTTGAGCTGCTGCCGTCGACGCTTCTGCTTGGCAATACTCACTATGCGGCTTGCCTCGACCCCGCCAGCGCGTTGATAGGTCGCAGCGAGCTGGTCGTATATCCCGGGCATATAACCTGCGGCGTGAAGTGACAGCCATTTCAAGCGAGATCGAACACTAGCCGAATCGTTATGCAAAACTTCATAGGTGAAATCCTGTAGGAACAACTTGGAAGGCCATGTCTCCGGATTATCGCGGAAGCTTGTGACCTGCGCACCCGAGAGATCCACCACGCCGTCTGGGCTCTTGTCGGGAAGCAGTGAAACGGAGGAAGCTCGCATCCCCTTCAAGTCGACGGCGGTTCCCGTTGGATTCCTGAAGTTACCGCCCGCGATGTGGAGTCGACCGATGTGCGCACCTGCGAACGTGACCCCACCGCTCGCCGTGAACCCTGTTTGGAAGTGCACGCCACGCTCGACAGTCAGGCCGCTGGCATGCAACGCAAGGCCGCTGGGATTGCTGAGGGTGGCGTCCGCGAAGTCAACAAAGGACGCAATACGCGAATTTCTAATGCGCACTTCGCCATGGGCGCTGAATCCGTCTCGAAAGAATACTGCGTCGTCCACTCTCATTCGAGCAGTGTTCAGGGCTGGGCCATCGAGGTTCATCAAGGTCGCGGTACTAAAATCCAAGGCGCTTTTGATGTGCGCGCTGACCAATCTGAATTCGCCGTGTGCCACAAAACCGTTCATGCAGAACAGGGTCCCGTCTATCGTGATCCTATCCGCCTTCAATGCTCTCCCGCCGGATCTTCCAAGTTCGGCGCCGTTTAGTACAAGCGAGCCGCCGACATGGGCACCACTCAGATTGATACAACCGTGCGCAATGAATCTGTCGCAGAATTCGAGGTTACCTCGGGTTTCGAGTTGATCTGCATCGATGCCTGGAACGCAACAACCGTGCAGGCGAAGCGTGGGTGCCTGCGCGTCTCGAAGGTTGATCACTTCGTCAACGTGACAGTCCTGCAAGAGCAGAGGACAGACCAAAGAGACTGCTTCCAGGTCAAGCTCACCGGTGACAAGAGCTCCTCGCAGCTTCACGGCGCGTGGCCGACCGTTGTGCAAGCGGGTGTCGCCCTTCAGCAATCTAGCCAACACTTCGGCTCGCACCACCCGGTTAGCACTCCAGGAAGGGGCATTCGCGACGGCGTCAACGTCCGATACCCCCGTACAGAGATCGACCAGCGCACCCGTCCGCGCGGCGTCCACAAGCCGCTTTTCAGGTGCAGACATCCCAGAGCCCATGCCCATCTGACCCTCCATCACACGTCGTTTTACAGTGATCAGTTGCTTGCCTGGAGGTTGGTCCACCGACTGGCTCCATCGCTGAGAAGCCTCACGTACGTTACGGAGACCGACGTCAGCCAGCCGTTGTCGCATTCAACACGCGTCCGCCAGGCCGGTAGTCGGTCAAGGCAACCAGTCGGTACCTGACATTCGCACATAACTCGCCCTACCAGGGCAACTCCAGGTTGCGATGAATCCGCGACACCGATCCCAAGGCGTGGACGGATCTGGTCGCGTTCGGGCGATTCTTAACGGCAGCCGAGGGCGATTGCTGTGCGCAAACCTTTGCGCGGTCGATCTTCATTCACAGCTCTCTGAAACCGTTGGACTAGGTCGACCTCGATTCGCCCGCCCGAGGGCACCTCCGTGTGGTGGGTGGAACCACTGTTGAAGATGACGATCCGGACAGATGTTCGCCGTGATCGTGCCGATTCGGCGAGCCCGTTGACTCGTCGAGTTGTGGAGCGGGCGGCATGAGATTGACGAGTTCGTTGCATGCCGAAGCTATTTCCTCTGGTGAAGGAGAGCGAGATGCGTGACTACGGAGCCGGGAGCTGGCCGCCGCTGCGCGGCACACGCCGGTCGGACGATGTGTTTCTGTATCCGGCGCTGATCGACCAGCGTCCCGGGCGGCCTCAGACGTCGCGGTGGCATCGCCTCCTGCGGGTCGTGGCCAACCGTCTGGGTGCGGCGACCGCGCGGGGCGAGGAACGACGTATCCAGTTCGACGGGGTGCGTCGCTACCAACTCGAGGGTGGCTGGCGGTCGAAGGCGGTGCTGATGAGTCAGGTGCGTCAGGGTTGGTGGCTGGGGCCGCCTCCCTACGGCTACCGGCTGGCAGCGCATCGGGTTGATGACGGTTCCAGCCACGTGGTGGTTCGGCATCGGCTGGTGCTTGATGAGGTGCGGGCTGACACCGTTGGGGTGATCTTCTCGTGGTTCGTGCGCGACGGGTTGGGTCGTGCCGCCATCGCGGCTCGGCTCGCCGCGGACGCTGATCGGTATCGGCCGCCGGTGGATCACGGCACGGGCGAGTCACGGCCGTGGACGTCGGTGGTGGTGCGCGGGATTGTGAGCAATCCCGTTTACCTCGGTTACGTGGTCCGCGGCCGTACCAGCCGGGGTCGTCCCCAGTCGGAGGAGCGCTGGATCTGGTCCCATCGGCGCAGCCACCCGCCGCTGGTTGACGAGGTGATGTGGTGGGCTGCTCGCGACAAGCTGCACCCGCCATCGTTGCCGGCTGCCGCGAGCAGCCGTGACGATGCGGCCGCAAATGGGTCCGAGGTCCCGGACGGAGAGGCGGCCTGATGTCCGCCTCGTGGAGCGCGGAGGCGGCGTCGCGATCGGCACTTGCCGTGATGGGCGATGGGCGCTCCGGTCGTTGTCAATGCGTTGACGGTCGTTGTGGTTGTGCGGAGTCGGTCTGCCGACTCGTACGGTCGGTCCCGCGCGACACCAGCCTGTCGGCTGGTCCGTATTGGCGCGGTCCTGGGGTGACCCTCTATCAGGGTGACGCTGGTGCGGTGCTGTGTGGTTTGCCGGCTGGGTCGGTGGACTGTGTGGTCACGTCGCCGCCGTACTGGGGGTTGCGGGACTACCGAGTCGCGGGGCAGTACGGCACGGAGCCCACAGTGGACGGCTATGTCGCGTCGCTGGGGCGGGTGTTCGAGGAACTCGCCCGCGTGGTGACACCGGCGGGCACGGTGTGGCTGAATCTGGCCGACACTTTTGGCGGCTCGTGGGGTAACTATGTGGCCCCTGGCTCGAGCGCGGCTACCGCTGTGCGGCGGGCAGGCTGGCGGCAGGGCGCGCATCGGCCGCCGCAGGCGCGGCGTCGTGCGAAGGATTTGGTGGGGGTGCCGTGGCGGGTGGCGCTCGCGTTGGGTGAGCGGGGGTGGTTGTTGCGGAACGCGGTGGTGTGGGTGAAGCCGAACGCGCGGCCGGAGAGCGTGCGGGACCGGTTGAGTCAGCGGTATGAGTGGGTGTTCCTGTTCACGCGTTCCCCGGAGCACTGGTTCGCTCCGTCGAGTGAAGCTGATGGGGATGTGTGGCGGATCGCGAGTCCGCGTTCGTCCACCAAGCATGTCGCGGTGGGCCCGGTTGAGGTGGCTCGGCGGTGTGTCGCGTGTGGTGCTCGGCCGGGTGGGGTGGTGCTGGATCCGTTCTCCGGGTCGGGAACGACGGGTGTCGCAGCCCGAATGCTGGGACACGACTACATCGGTATCGACCTCGATCCTGGCTGCCACGAGATCGCAGCGCGCCGACTCGCCGATCTCGGCGACGAGGTCGCGGTCGGGACGGGTCCATGATGGATGCGCGAGTGATTTGTTCTGGCATGACGTTGGGGGAAATTGCTGAGCTGCCAACGGTTCTTGACCTGTTGACCGCGGCTCGGGCGTTGGGTATCGGTCGCACGACCGCTTACGGGTTGGCGCGTGACGGCGGGTTTCCGTGTCCGGTGATTCGGGTCGGTGGCACCTATCGAGTGCCGACTGCTGGGCTCCTACAGGTGCTGGGGCTGTCCGGATCTCGGGAGTGTCGCAAGTGAACTTTCGGCTCGGGCTTCCCCGAGACACGGGCGCAGCGCGAGCATGTGAGTCCGGGCCCCGGTCGGGGTTCTGTCTCAGAGGGAGGGGCACAGGTGGCCGGTGGGTCTGCGGTGGCGTTGGGGAAGACGTTTCGACGTTGTTCTTGTCGCGGTGAGAACGGTAAGGAGTTGGGCAAGGCGTGCCCCAAGCTGAAGAACACACGGCATGGGACATGGTGCTATCGGATCGAGCTGCCGGCAGGCGCGGCGGGCGGACGTCGTCCGCGGCGACGGAGCGGATTCGCGGACAAGGACTCCGCACAAGCGGAGCTGGACCAGATACGGGACCTGTTGACGCTGCCTGATGAAGACGATCAGGCAGCGCTCACGCGTGTGGGTGATGTCATCGCCGTGGCGATCGCCGCGAAGAAACCTATCCCGCCCGTTGATCAGATCCGGCAGTTGCTGCGAGCCCGGGTCGAGACGCTGGAGTACCCGACTGTCGAGCAGTGGTTGTTGTCCTGGCTGCCGACGAAGAAGCGGGTCAAGCGCAACACCTATCGCAGCTATGAGTCCCAAATCAGGCTCTATCTGGTCCCTTATCTGGGGTCGATCAGGTTGGACAAGCTGCGGGTCGCACATGTCGCGGACATGTTCGACGCGATCGTCGAGCACAACGCCGAGATCCTGGCCGCCCGCGCCAGCAAGGACCTGAAGCGTCGCGAGGCGGTCAAGTACCAACGCCCAGTCGGTGGCTCCTCGATGCAGCGGATCCGTGAGACCTTGCGGGCGGCGTTGAACGGAGCGATCCGGGAGGAGTTGTTGACGTTCAACGCGGCGAAGTGGGTGGAGATGCCGCCCGCTGACCGTCCCAAGCCGCTGGTGTGGACTGACGAGCGGGTCGAGTACTGGCGGCGGACTGGGAAGCTGCCCAGTCCGGTGATGGTGTGGACCCCGGCGCAGACCGGTGCGTTCCTCGATCACGCGATCCATGACCGGCTCTATCCGCTGTTCCACCTTGTCGCGCACCGAGGTTTGCGGCGCGGTGAGGCGTGTGGGCAGCGCTGGATCGATACACATCTCGACGCGGGTTCGATGGATGTGTTCAACCAGCTGGTGCAGTACGGGTGGGAGACCGGCATGGACACGCCCAAGACAGACGACTCCGCTGCCTCCGTTGCCCTCGACGGTGACACGGTGCTGATCTTGCGGGCGCACCGCAAGCGCCAGGATGCCGAGCGGGAGGCCGCCGGGATCAAGTGGGTGGAGAGTGGGTTGGTGTTCACTCAGGAAGACGGCAAGCCGCTGCACCCGGCTGATGTCACCGAGCACTTCAAGTACCTGGCCCGACAGGCCGGGCTGCCGCCGATCCGGCTACATGACCTCCGCCACGGTGCCGCCACCATCGCGCTCGCGGCAGGGGTGGAGATGAAGGTCGTTCAGCACATGCTGCGGCACGCCTCGATCACCACGACCAGCGACCTCTACACCAACGTGCTCCCCGAACTCGCCCGTACCGCCGCCGAGGCCATGGCCAAGATGATCCCTCGGGCGAAGATCAACGTTCTCGGGCTCTCCTCGGGCACGCATCAGCCCGATGTGGACAGTCGAAACGATCAAGAAAACGCCGTAGAAACCACAAAACCCCAGGTCAGCGATAATGCTAACCTGGGGTCCTGTAGTACGCCGCCAGGGACTCGAACCCCGAACCCGCTGGTTAAGAGCCAGCTGCTCTGCCAGTTGAGCTAGCGGCGCGTGTCGGAGGATGCTCTCCAACGCGACATGAAGAACGCTATCACGCCCCGTCGAGGGGGTTGAAACCGGATTCCCCCTCTGTGTGGATGTCCTGGTCGGACTGTCGGACCTATCCGGCACACTATGGGTTGACGGACGATGGGTGGATGGGGGTTCGTGATGACCTGGGCGCGGCGGCGGGGGTTGCTCTTCGGTGGTGTGGTTGGGCTGGCCGTCTTGCTGGTCACCTCGTGTACGACTGGGTCCGCCACCGGTGAGCGGGGTGATGACGCGGCACCGAAGGCGACGTCCAGTACCAAGCCCGCGCCGCCCAAGAAGCCGGTTCAGCTGTCGATCACGCCGGTGGACAAGACCGCCGGTGTGGAGCCCGGGGCGCCGGTCACCATCGCGGCGGTGGACGGCAAGGTGACGCAGGTTTCGCTGGTCAACGAGGTCGGCGAGCCGGTCGCGGGGCAGCTGTCGCCGGATGCGACGACCTGGCAGACGACCGGGCCGCTGGGGTTCGGGAAGACCTACACGGCCACCGCGACCGGGCAGGGCACCGACGGCAAGCCGGCGACGGTCACGTCCGTGTTCACGACGGCCAAGCCTCGGGTCAAGGCCGATCTGTCGATGAACCCGCTGGACGGTGACGTCGTGGGTGTCGGGCAGCCGCTCGCGTTCTACTTCGATGCCGCGGTCGCCAACAAGGCCGCCGCCCAGCAGGCGATCCAGATCTCGACCACTCCGGCGACCGAGGGCGCCTTCTACTGGTTCGACGACAAGGAGCTGCACTGGCGGCCCAAGGCGTACTGGGCGCCGGGCACGAAGGTGACCGTCAACGCGGCGATCTACGGCAAGGACTTCGGCAACGGCGTCTACGGCAGCGACAGCCGGGTCGCGAACATCACCATCGGCGACGCGGTGGTCGCCACCGCTGACGGCGGCACCCACCAGATGACCGTGACCGTCAACGGCGCGGTGGTCCGCACGATCCCGATCTCGATGGGCAAGCCGGGCCACGAGACCCCGGCGGGCACCTACGTGGTGATGAGCGAGCACACGAACTACACGATGGACTCCGGCACGTACGGCGTCCCCGCGGACTCCCCGGCCGGCTACCGGACCACGGTGGCCGTGGCCAGCCGCATGTCCAACAGCGGCATTTTCTACCACTCGGCCCCCTGGTCGGTGGGCGATCAGGGCAAACGCAACGTGAGCCACGGCTGCATCAACATGACGACGGACAGCGCCCGCTGGCTGCAGAGCATCTCCAACAAGGGCGACGTGATCATCGTCCAGAACAGCGGCGGCCCGGTCCTGGAGCCCTGGGACGGCCTTGGCGACTGGCAGATCCCCTGGGACCAGTGGGTCGGCGGGGGCAAGAAGTAACCCACGAGACAACACAGTGGCCGTCTGCGGGAACCCGCGGACGGCCACTGTGTTCTGGGGTGAGTGACGGGACTTGAACCCGCGACATCCTGGACCACAACCAGGTGCTCTACCAGCTGAGCTACACCCACCATCGCCAGCAGGCACGCATATCGTAACGTGCCCGCTCCGGGGGTTGGCAAACGGTCAGGCCTTGGGCCTCAACAGGGCCTCTGCCACGGCTTTCGCCTGGTCACTCGACGGTCCGGGCTGGGGCACGAACGCGGTCCCCCGGTAGTACCTCAGCTCGCGGATCGACTCCTTGATGTCCGCCAGCGCCCGGTGTGTCAGGCCCTTGTCCGGCTGCGCGTAGTAGATCCGCGGGTACCAGCGCCGGCACAGCTCCTTGATGGACGACACGTCGATCATCCGGTAGTGCAGGTGCGCGTCGAGCAGCGGCATGTCGCGGGCGATGAAGCCGCGGTCGGTGGCGATGGAGTTGCCACACAGCGGCGCGGTGCGGGGGTCGGGGATGTGCCGGCGCACGTAGTCGAGCACCTGCGCCTCGGCCTCGGCGACGGACACGGTCGAGGCTCTGACCAGGGGAGTGAGGCCCGAGTTGGCGTGCATCTCCCGCACGATGTCCGGCATGGTGTCGAGCACGGCATCGTCGGCGTGGATGACGATGTCGACGCCCTCGTCCACGATGTTCAGCTCTGAGTCGGTCACCAGCACGGCGATCTCGACCAGCGCGTCCTTGCTCAGGTCGAGGCCGGTCATCTCGCAGTCGATCCACACCAAACTGTCCGTCACCTGACGGAGCTTAGCCCGGTAGGCTGGTTTGATCTCGCAGCTTGCGGGGGACAAGGCTTGGCGTGAGGCTTCCCAGGACCACATTCACCTAGGCGGGCGATGCGGATGGGCAAGGATGTCGAGCGGACCGAGTTCACCCGCGCCGACCGGCAGCGGTTCCGCGAGAAGGTTCGGCAGTGCCTGGACGTCTTCGCGCAGATGCTCAAACAGTCGGCCTTCGACATGGATCGGCCCATGTCGGGGCTCGAGGTCGAGCTGAACCTGGTCGACCAGGCCGGCGACCCGGCGATGAAGAACCAGGACGTCCTCGACGCGATCGCCGACCCCGACTTCCAGACCGAGCTCGGCCAGTTCAACATCGAGATCAACCTGGCGCCCCGCGTGTTGGGGCCGGACGGGCTCGTCGGGTTCGAGGACAGCCTGCGTGCCTCGCTGAACGCGGCCGAGGGCAAGGCCGAGACCGTCGACACGAACATCGTGATGATCGGCATCCTGCCGACGCTGCACCACGAGCACATGAACGTCGACACGCTGTCGTCGAACCAGCGCTACAAGGTGCTCAATGAGCAGATCTTCGCGGCCCGCGGCGAGGACCTGGAGATCAGCATCAGCGGCGAGGAACGGCTGGTCACGCAGGCGGACACGATCGCGCCCGAGTCGGCGTGCACCAGCGTCCAGTACCACCTGCAGGTCGCGCCGGAGCGGTTCGCGGACTTCTGGAACGCGAGCCAGGTCATCGCAGGCGTGCAGGTCGCGCTGGGCGCCAACTCGCCGTACCTGTTCGGCAAGCAGCTGTGGTCGGAGAGCAGGATCGCGCTGTTCGAGCAGTCCACCGACACCCGGCCGGACGAGCTCAAGGCGCAGGGCGTGCGGCCGCGCGTGTGGTTCGGCGACCGGTGGATCACCTCGATCTTCGACCTGTTCGAGGAGAACGTCCGCTACTACTCGGCGTTGCTGCCGGTGTGTGACGACGAGGACCCTGCCGCGGTGCTCGAGGCGGGCGGGACGCCCCAGCTGAGTGAGCTTCGCCTGCACAACGGCACGATCTACCGCTGGAACCGGCCGATCTACGACGTGGTCGAGGACCGCCCCCACCTGCGGGTGGAGAACCGGGTGCTGCCGGCGGGGCCTACGGTGGTGGACGTGATGGCCAACGCGGCGCTCTACTTCGGGTTGGCCCGCGCGCTCGCCGACCAGGAGCGTCCACTGTGGACGCAGATGAGCTTCTCGGCGGCCGAGGAGAACTTCCACGCCGCGGCCAAGGGCGGCATCGGCGCGCGGGTGTACTGGCCGGGCATCGGTGACGTGCCGGTCACCGAGCTCGTGCTGCGCAGGCTGCTGCCGCTCGCGCACACCGGCCTCGACTCCTGGGGTGTCGCGCCCGACCAGCGGGACCGGCTGCTCGGCGTGATCGAGAAGCGGTGCATCTCGGGGCGCAACGGGGCCACGTGGCAGGTGGACGCCGTGCGCTCGCTCGAGGAGTCCCGTTCGATCACCCGGGAGCAGGCGCTACGGGAGATGACCCGTCGCTACGCCTCCCACATGCACACCAACGAGCCGGTGCACACCTGGCCGGGAGTCTAGTGAATCGGTCAGATCTCCTGCGCCTGCGACGCGTCCACCACGGCGTCGCGGAGCGCGGCTCGCAGCCTGCCCACGTCCAGCGGGTTGAGCACGGCGGTCTCGCCGGGCGGCGCGACCAGCACGATCCGTCCCTGGCGGACGAAAACGGTCAGGTCGCGACGGCGTCCGGCCACGTCACGACAGGTGATCGACCATTCTTTGTGACTGGTCACATTGCTCATCCTCCGGCAGTTGATCCGCCCAACCGCAATTGTCGTTTAACAAGCAGACGTCGTGACCACTGGGTCGTGACGCGCTCTGTCCATCTCGAAGAAAGGCATGACCCACCATGGCTGATCCGCGCCGCATCGTGATCGTAGGCACCGGCCTCGCAGGTGCCTCGGCCGCCGGTGCGCTGCGCGAGCAGGGCTTCGACGGCGAGGTGCTGCTCATCGGCGAGCAGAAGCATCGCCCCTATGAGCTGCCCGCGCTGTCCAAAGGCATCCTGCTCGGCGACACCGACGACCCCGACTGGGTGCACGAAGAGTCGTTCTACGAGGACAAGAACATCGACCTGCGGCTCAGCACCCGCGTCGGCGCCGTGCACCTCGGCGACCGAACTGTCGATGTGGACGGCACACCTGAGCAGTGGGACCGCCTGCTGCTCGCGACCGGCTCGACACCGCGCAGGCTGCGGGTGCCGGGCGCCGAGTTCGACAACGTGCGCCGTCTCCGCCGCCTCGACGACGCGCGAAGCCTGCGCCAGGAGCTGACCGAGGGCAAGAACATCGTCATCGTCGGCGCCGGCTGGATCGGCTGCGAGGTGGCGGCCGCCGCGCGCAAGCACGGCGCCAACGTCACCGTGGTCGACCCGCTGCAGCTGCCGCTGCACCGCGTGCTCGGCGACACGGTCGCGGGGGTGTTCCGCGACATGCACGAGGCGCAGGGCGTCACGTTCCGGCTGGGCACGGGGGTCGTCGAGTACACCGGCGCCGACGGCGTGGCCACCGGGGTGAAGCTCGACGACGGCAGCGAGGTGCCGGCTGACCTGGTGCTGGTGGCGGTCGGCGTCCGGCCGAGGACCGAGCTGGCGCTGGAGGCCGGGCTCGCGCTGTCCGACGACGTCGGCGTCCAGGTCGACGCGGACCTGCGCACGTCCGCACGGGACGTCTACGCGGTCGGGGACATCGCCGCGCACCAGCACCCGCGCTACAACAAGCGGGTGCGGGTCGAGCACTGGGCGAACGCGAAGGACCAGGGCGCGCACGTGGCGAAGAACCTGCTCGGCGCGAGCCTGCCCTACACGGCGAGCCCGTACTTCTTCTCCGACCAGTACGACCTCGGCATGGAGTTCCGCGGTCTCGCCGACCCGTTCAGCGACGAGCTGGTGGTCCGCGGTGACCTCAGCGCACGCGAGTTCATCGCGTTCTGGTTGCGTGACGGCGTCGTGCAGGCCGCGATGAACGTCAACATGTGGGACGACGGCGACACGCTGCAGTCCCTCGTGGACAACCGGACCCGGGTCGAGCCGGCGAAGCTCGTCGACGCCGATCTCGCGAGCCTGATGGGCTAGTGCTCGCGGGAGGACGTATGGCGGACGGCTCCATCGACGCGGTGCTGGCGCGGGCGGAACTGCTCTTCGACGAGGGCAAACCGCGCGCGGCGATCGCGGTGCTGGAGTCCGCACTGGCGGTGGACCCGGATCACCCGGCCGCATGGTGCCGGCTGTCTGCGGCATACCTGGACATCGGCGGGGCACGTGAGTCGCTGGATGCGGCCAAACGGGCTATCACGTTAGGCGAACCGGCGTGGGCGCACCGCCTCGCGAGCCTCGCGCTGGTGGAGCTCGGCCGCCACGAGGAGGCGGTGGTGTCCGCCGCCGAGGCCGTGCGCCGCGCCCCGGACGACTGGCGGGGTCTGGTGACCCTGTCCGAGGCGCTCGCGCACAGCGATCCGGAACAGGCGGTGCGATCAGCACGCGCGGCGATCGAGCGTGCTCCGGAACAGGCGCGGACACACGAGGTGCTGGGTGACGCCGCGATGCTCGCCCACGACTGGATGCTCGCCGAGACCGCGTACCGCGATGCCGCCACGCTGGACCCGGACAACCCGGACGTGATCGCGAAGCTGGACCGGGTGATCCGGCGGCCCGGGGACGACCCCCGGCGCCGCCGGCGTCCGGTCCGCTCTCGCGGTGGTGGTGTGCCGTCTTTCGAGCGGGCGCACCGGGTCGCCTGGTACCTGGTCGTGCGCCGTGCTGCCGCCTGGCAGGCGGTGGGGGTGTTCGTGCTGCTGGTGGCGTCGCCAGCGGTGTTGCTGGCCTGGTACGGCCTGGGCGTCGTGCTGTTCGTCGGCGTGCTGGCGTGGCGCGGATGGGCCGCCCTGCCCGACGGCGCCCAGGTGCCGGCGGCGGTGTTGATGGCGAAGGTGCCGCTGGCCGTGGTCGGCGGGTGCGCGCTGGCGGTGTCCGTCGTGGCGCTGCTGGCGTGGACCGCCGTGCTGGTGATCGGCCCCGTGGTCACGTTGCTGCTGGTGGTAGCGCTTTTCTGCGCGCTGGTCGCAGTTGCGAACACTTGGTTCGGGTTGTGGCGGATGTGGTCGAGAAGTCGTTAGGGTTCCCCCACGCCGGAACCGGTCGACTGCGGGGCGCGTCGGTGATGGAAAGCCTTTCTTCTCAACCGAGGGGACGATTGTGGCTCGTTTAGGCGCCTTCCTGACTTTGATCGGTGTCGGCTCGGCGATCCTGCACTTCACCGACATCCAGTTCCGGTTGCTGTTCTGGTCGGAGCCGTACCAGCCGCTCCTCGGCCTGATCCTCGGCGCGGTGGGCTTCGTGTTCCTGGTGATCTCGTGGACCCGCAACAAGGAGAGCGAGCCGGACTCGGCTGGTTCCTTCGGGTCGGCTGGTTCCTACGGGTCGTCGCAGGGTGCTCCTGGGGGTTCGGGTGCCCCCGGGCCCTACGGGCCGCCCGCGGGTGAGCCCTACGGCGCCGGCGAGCCGGGCGGCCCGCGGTTTGGCGGGCCGGCGGCGGGCGGGTTCGGGCCGCCTGCCGATGCTCCGGGTGGTTTCGGTGGCGCGCCGGCGAGTCCGCCTCGCGGTTTCGCGGCTCCTGCTGGCGGTGGCCCGGCGGGTCGTGGCCCTGCTCCGGCAGGCGGCGGTCCTGCTCCGACTGGTGGTTTTGCTCCTGCTGGTGGTGGCCCTGCTCCGGCGGGTGGTTTTGCTCCGGCGGGTGGCGGTCCTGCTCCGGCTGGTGGCGGCGGTCCTGTTGGCGGTGGTCCGGCTGGCGGTTTCGGTGGTCCTCGCGACGGTTACGGCGCGCCGGCTCGGGCTTCCGCGGACGGTTTCGGTGGCGCGGCGGGTGGGTTCACGCCTCCGGGTGGCGGGTCGCCTGGTGGTGCGCCTGGCGGACCTGGCGGTTTCGGTGGTCCGGCGAGTGGCCAGCCAGGTGGCGGTTTCGGCGGTCCGGCAGGCCAGCCGGATGGTGGGTTCGGCGGTCCGGTTAGCCCGCTGGGTGGCTTCGCGGCGGGAGGTTCTGGCGGTCCGGTGAGTCCGCCCGGTGGCTTCGCGGCAGGAGGTTCTGGCGGTCCGATGAATCCGCCCGATGGCTTTGCGGCATCGCCGGGCGGCGGGTCGTCTGGTGGGGTGGGTCCGTCAGGTGGTTTCGCCGCGCCGTCGATGGGTGGGCCTTCTGGTGGTGGGTTTGGTGGCCCGGTGAGTTCGCCCGGTGGTTTCTCGGCGCCGCCGGTTGGCGGGCCGTCTGGCGGTGGGCCCAGCGGTTCGGTGAGCCCGTCGGATGGTTTTGCCGCGCCGTCGGCGGGCGGGTCTTCTGGTGGTGGGCTTGGCGGTCCGATGAGCCCGCCTGGAGGTTTCGCGGCACCGCCGGTGGGTGGGTCGTCCGGTGGTGAGTTTGGTGGTCCGATCAGTCCGCCCGGTGGATTTGCCGCGCCGCCGGTTGGCGGGCCGTCGGCCGGTGGGCCTGGCGGTTATGGTGCCTCGCCGGCTGGGGGCGGTGGGTCTTCCGCGGGGGGATATGGGTTGCCTGGTGGTGCGCCGGGAGATTTCGGTGGGTCGCAGGCCGGGGGCTTTGGGGCGCCTGGCGCTGATGCTCGGCCGCAGGGTGCGCCTGACTGGTTCGGTGGGCCGCCGCCGAGTCTGCCTGGTGGCTTCGCTCCGCCGGCCGGTGGTGGGGCTGCGCAGGCTGGTCCGCTCGGTGGGTACGTTCCGCCGCTCAGTGGTGGGCGTGCGCACGATGAGTTTGGTGGGCCAGCCAGCCCGCCTGGTGGCTTCGCCGCGCAGCTGAATCCCGCCGATGGTGAGTCGTCAGCGGGGGCGCCTGGTGGGTTCGGGCCGCAAGCGGCGATTCCCGAGCAGGGGCCGCAGTTCGGGCCTCGTTCGCCGCAGGGGCCGCCGGCTCCACGTGAGCCGCAGGGGCCGCCGCCCGACTTCGGGCCCCGGGGTCGGTAGGCGCTTTTCCGCGTGTTGTTCAATGGGTCGGGGTTGACGATCACGACCTAGGAGCAGTGGCGTGGCTGGGCAGTTCAGCGGGTATGCAAGCGAGATCTACCTCCTAGGGCTCGGCGACCAGCTGCCCCCGTTCACGACCGATCCGACCCGGCTCGAGGCGTTGGCGCGCGAGAAGCTCGATCCGGGACCGTTCGGTTACGTCGTCGGTGGCGCTGGGGCCGGGGAGACGGTCGCGGCCAACCGGGAGGCGTTCGGGCGGTGGCGGATCGTGCCGCGCATGCTCACCGGT
>Ga0307512_10003315_pt1 | contig 18898 bp, 19 predicted proteins | sample 14_EM_MG_FD_200267 | JGI IMG/M metagenome (GOLD analysis project Ga0307512, IMG submission 200267) | Populus trichocarpa ectomycorrhiza microbial communities from riparian zone in the Pacific Northwest, United States - 14_EM | ecosystem: Host-associated > Plants > Roots > Unclassified | place... | reverse complement strand
GACCGAGGTCGGTTTGACGGTGTCCGCCACCACGAGCACGGCACGTGCCTCGCCGTCCCAGCCGACGGCGACCGCGGTCTTGCCGTCCCGTTCCGCTTCGGCCTTCGCGCTGGCCAGCTCCGGCGTGAGGTGCTGTGACCAGTCCTCGAGCAACGCGGTGCGGCCCACGACGACCGCGTGACCGTCGACGATGCCCTGCACGCCAAGGCCTTCGACCGCCGCGAAGTCCTCGACCGCCGGCAGCTCACCGACCTTGTCCTCGGCGCCACGGGCGACGGCCGCGGCGATCGGGTGTTCCGACGCCTTCTCCAACGCGCCGGCCAGTCGCAGCACCTCGTCGGCCGCGACGCCGTCGGCCGCGTGAATGTCCACAAGGGACATCTGGCCGGTGGTGACGGTGCCGGTCTTGTCCAGCACGACCGTGTCGACGCGGCGGGTGGACTCCAGCACCTCGGGACCCTTGATCAGGATGCCGAGCTGCGCGCCCCGACCGGTGCCGACCAGCAGTGCGGTCGGCGTGGCCAGGCCCAACGCGCAGGGGCAGGCGATGATCAGGACCGCCACCGCGGCCGTGAACGCCGCCGCGGGCGAGCTTCCCGCGCCGAACCAGAACATCAGCGTGCCGACCGCGAGCGCGATGACGATCGGGACGAACACGCCGGAGATCCGGTCGGCCAGCCGCTGCACCTGTGCCTTGCCGGTCTGTGCGTCCTCGACGAGCTTGGCCATCTGCGCCAGCTGGGTGTCGGTGCCGACGCGAGTCGCACGGACGACCAGCCGGCCACCCGCGTTGACCGTCGCGCCGACCACCGGGTCGCCCGCGCCGACCTCGACCGGCACGGACTCACCGGTCAGCATGCTCGCGTCGACCGCCGAGCTACCCGACTCGACGACGCCGTCGGTGGCGATCTTCTCCCCAGGCCGCACCACGAACCGGTCGCCCACCGCGAGCGACTCGATCGGGACGCGTTCCTCGCGGCCGTCCCGCAGCACCGTGACGTCCTTGGCGCCCAAGGAAAGCAGCGCTCGCAACGCCGCGCCGGCGCGGCGCTTGGACCGTGCCTCGAAGTACCGGCCGGCGAGGATGAACGTGGTGACCCCGGCCGCGACCTCGAAGTAGATGTTGTCGCCGCCCGCGACTCGTTCGATGGTCAGCTCGAACGGGTGCGTCATCCCCGGCATCCCGGCCCCGCCCCACAACAGGGCGTACAGCGACCAGGCGAACGCGGCCAGGACGCCCATCGAGATGAGCGTGTCCATCGTGGCCGCGCCGTGCCGCAGGTTCGCCCATGCGGCCCGGTGGAACGGCCAGGCCGCCCAGAAGATCACCGGCGCGGCGAGGGTGAGGGAGATCCACTGCCAGTAGGTGAACTGCCACGCCGGGACCATCGCCAGCGCGATGACCGGCACCGACAGCACGAGCGAGCCGAGCAACCGCTCCCGGAGCGACCGAGTCGGGTCCTCTTCCTCGCCGGGTTCCGCGTCGCTCTCCGGCTTCGGCGGCCGGGGCAGCGTCGCGGTGTAGCCCGCGGCCTCGACCTGCTCGACGAGCGTGCCGGGGTCGACATCGTCGGCGAAGACGACCTTCGCCTTCTCGGTGGCGTAGTTGACCGTCGCGGTGACACCGTCGAGCTTGTTCAGCTTGCGCTCGATGCGGTTCGCGCACGACGCGCAGGTCATGCCGCCGATAGCCAGCTCGATCTCCCGTTCGGCACGGGTCAGCTCAGCGGTCATCATGCACCCCTTGCGTGTCCAGCGTGAACTCCGCCGTCCTGACCGTGTCACCGTGCCGGAAGTCCAGGAAGAGTCGATAGGCCCCCGCCGAAGGGACTTCCGCGTAGAACGTGACGGTCGGGCCTGGCTTGGTCCTGCCGTCACCGGGCTCGCCGTCCGGGTGGACGTGCAGGTAGGCGAGATCGCCGCCACGCAACGCGACCAGGTGCCCGTAGGCGCCGAGGTAGGGCTGCAGGTCGGTGACCGGCCGGCCGGCCTTGCTGACGGTCAACGTCACCTTCGACGTCTTCCCCGGGACCAGGTCACCGTCGAGCTTCACTTCGTAGCCGTCGACGGTCGCGACCCGGGACTGGTGGTACTCGGCCGGCTGGAAGTCGCCAGGCACCGCCAGATCGACACCGAGCGTGGTGCCGTCGCTCCCCGCGGGGGTGAAGTCCGCGAAGGCGCGGTAACTGCCCGGCTGGGTAACGGTGAGCGGAACCGTCCAGGTGCCGTCCGCGCTCATCGTGGGATGAATGTGCTGAAAACCGGCGGTGTCGCGGCGCACCACGATGAGGTGCATCCGCTTCTCGTGCTCGACGTCGAACCGGGTGACCGGCTTGTGGTCGGGGCCGGTGATGTGGAAGGAGAAGGAGTTGGCTCCGGGGGTCAGCGTCGTGCTGGTGGGCGTGAGGGTGTAACCGCCCCTGGACGACGCGAGTCCCGCGGGTAGATCGGTTTGCGCGGTCTCCGCGACGGTGCCGCTGTGGGTGTCCCCGTGCCCGGCGCCCTCAGCGCCAGAGGCCGTCTGTTCAAAGGGACCGACAGCGGTGCCGATCGCCCAGGCGCCACCGGCGACCAGGGCGAGCGCTACACCGTAGGCGGAGAGCTTCACCGCAGTGTTCATGAAAGATCCTTTGCTGTGCTTACGCTGTCAGCTGGTATCCGGCTTCTTCGACGGCCGCGCGCACGGTGTCCGCGCCGAGCTCCGCCTCGCTGGTGACGGTCACCTTCCCGGTGGGCACGTCCACCGCCACGTCGGTCACGCCGGTGATGGCGCCGACCTCCTCACTCACCGAGCTGGCGCAGTGGCCGCAGGTCATACCGGTCACGGTGTAGGTCTTCTCGATCATCAGGGATTCCTTTTCTGTGGTTCAGGAACGGACCAGGCGGGCGATCGCGTCACTCGCCTCACGCACCTTGACCTCCGCGTTCTCGCCGCCCTCGGCGATCGCCTCGGCCACGCAGTGCTTGAGGTGCTCGTCGATCAGGCCGAGGGACACCGACTGCAACGCCTTGGTGGCGGCCGAGATCTGCGTGAGCACGTCGATGCAGTACTCGTCGTTCTCGACCATCCGCTGCAGACCGCGGATCTGGCCCTCGATACGACGCAGACGCTTGAGGTAGTCGTCCTTGTCGCCGCTGTATCCGCGCATGTCCCTCTCCTCGTTACTACCCCTTACGGGTATCCGGTTAACCGGACGGGCCGAATATATACCCATGGGGGGTATGTTCGTCAACACCTCGCGACCATGGCGGATGGGAACGACGGCCACAACCAGCTACGGTGAGGCGCATGTTCGGCCCGAAGGTGCTCGCTGCACGCTGGCTTCTGCTGTGCGCGCTGGCCTTCGCCGTCGTCGGGATGCACCACCTCGCCTCGATGTGCCATCACGACGACGAGATGACGCTCGTCGCCATGTCAAGCGTCACACCGACGATCGCCCCGGTGGCCCCCTCGGATGACTGCTGCGGCGGTCAGGTCACCGGCATGCCGATGAGCTCACACGACCTGCTGCACCTCTGCCTGGCGGTTCTCACCGCAGGACTCGTCCTCGGCGTGTTGCTCACACGCTGGCGCCGAGCAGACCCGGTCGCCGGCCTCCTGGCGCGGCTCACCGCGGCGCAAAGGGGATCGCCACGCTCGCCACCGGACTCGGCGGCGATCCTGACCTCGTTGTGCGTGTTTCGACTGTGACAGGTCCACGGCCACGTTCGGCTCCCTGAGCCCGAACGCCGCTGTCGCGTGCCCAGAGTCCGGTCAAGCAACGAGGAAACCAACCGATGATCAGGAAGAACCTGGTCGGGGTGGCACTAGCCGTCCTGGCCTCCGCAGGCATGCTCACCGCCTGCGCCGACGCCGAATCCGCGTCAAACCCCTCGAACACCACGGCCAGCGAACACAACGCCGCCGATGTGTCGTTCCTGCAGCAGATGATCCCCCACCACCAGCAGGCGATCGACATGGCCGGGCTGGTCGAGGGCCGCACGACGACCGCGGTGGTCGTCGATCTCGCCGGGAAGATCGAGAAGGCGCAGGATCCGGAGATCGAGCAGATGACCGCCTGGCTGAAGGAGTGGGGCGAGGACACCCCGGCGGGCCACTCGATGCCCAACATGGATCACGAGATGCCCGGCATGATGTCCGACGAGCAGATGGCTCAGCTCGAGCAGGCGAGCGGCGCGGCCTTCGACCAGCTGTGGCTCACGCTGATGACCGCCCACCACCAGGGCGCGATCGACATGGCGAAGGCCGAGCTCTCGGACGGCGCCGACGGCGATGTCAAGGCGCTGGCCAAGCGGATCGCCACCGCGCAGGAGGCGGAGATCCGCCAGATGCGGGACCTGACCGCGCAGAGCTGATCCCTGTTCGGTGTCGGGACGCGGCCCGCGTCCCGGCACCGGCCCCTCGTGAACCCGCTGGGAGGTTCCCGAACACATGCCCATACACAAGACGTTCTCCGTGCTGTCGCGCGGCGCCTTACCCCGTCCGGAAAAGACGATCGTCATCGCCGGTGGCGGCGTCGCCGGACTTCGCACCGCGGAAGCCCTTCGCCACCAGGGCTTCGCCGGCCCGCTCATCGGGTTCGGCGCCGAGGCGCTGCCGCCGTACGACCGAACTCAACTGTCCACGGTGGCCATGAGAGACGCCGAATGGTCTCCCCAACCCCTACCGTCCACCGCGCACGGCTTCTGGTGGTTCCTCGACATGGCCGCCGTGAGCCTTGACGTCGACGGCAGACGGATCGGGCTCGACGACGGCCGGCACGTCGACTTCGACGCGCTGGTCATCGCCACCGGCCGGCGAGCCGCGATCCTGCCGGCCGCGCCGGAGGCCATGCGCCTGCGCACACTCACGGACGCGCACCGGCTGCGCTCCGTTCTCCTTGCCAGGACGGGACACCTCACAATCGCCGGCGCCGGAATCGTCGGCGCCGAGGTGGCCGGTGCGGCCCGCACACTCGGCTGGCAGGTCACGATCGTCGACGCGGTCCAGGACCCGCTCGCCGACACCCTCGGCGCCGAGCCGGCGAGCTGGGTGTGGGACCAGCACCGCGACCACGGCGTGGACCTGCGCTTCGGCACCGCCGTCACCGCCGTCCGCCACCACCAGGTGGAGCTCGCCGACGGCGCCACCCTCGACGCCGACGCCGTGGTCACCACCGTCGGCACCGTCCCCAACACGGACTGGCTGGCGAACAGCGGCCTCGACATCGCCGACGGCGTCCGCACCGACGACAGCCGGCGGGCCCGCACCGCCGCCGGCGACGCGGCGGCGGCCGTGGTGGCGGTCGGCGGGGTCACCGGCAACCGGTGGTCCCCCGTCGGCGACGCCCGGCGCGCGGCAGCGACCCTGCTCGGACAGCCACCACCCGACGACACGCCATCCACGTTCTCGATGGAGGTCTACACCCACGAGCTGCGGGTGACCGGTCAATCCGACGGCACCGTGGCTGTCGAGTTCGGTGATCGCTGATCGTCCTCGGGGTGTTGTTTCCGTCGAGGAAGGGATCAGGTTGTGGACACGATGGAGCAGTACCGGCTGGCACAGGACGGGCTCGACGCGGTGCTGGCGGCGGTGCCGGCCGACCGGTGGGACGCGCCGTCGGCGTGCACGGAGTGGACCGTGCGGGACGTCGCCGGGCACGTGACCTGGGCACAGCACCAGCTGCGGGCCTGGGCCACCGGCGGCGAGGACCCGGCACGGACCGGCGCGCCAGGCGCCCCGCACCCGGCGGAGATGGCCGGGGACGATCCGGTGGCGAGCTGGCGAGCCGCGCGGGCCGAGTCCGTGCCGGCACTCACACCGGAGGCCCTCGCACGCACGATCTCGATCACGGGGATCGGCGACGTGCCGCTCTTCGCCGTGCTGCCCCTGATGATCACCGACACCGCCGCGCACAGCTGGGACATCAGCCACGCGCTCGGCATGACCGTCACCCTCGACCCGACGCTGGTGGAGACGGCGTTCGACTGGGGCCGCCAGCACGCGGTGCGCCGGCCGGGCTTCTTCGGCCCGGAGCTCACGCCGCCGGTGGACGCGGACGAGCAGACCCGGATGCTGGCCTGTCTCGGCCGCGCCGCCTGGCCGGCGTGACCGTCTATCGGAGGAGCGTGCGGACCACGAGGTCGGCCAGGGCGGACTGGCCGGCCTTGTTCAGGTGCAGGACCGCCTCCGCTCCCTCCTGACCTGGCGCTAGCGCGTCGAAGCCGCGGTAGTACGGCGCGTCAGCCTGGCAGAGCGAGTGCCCGCCGAAGGTGGGCTGGAGGTCGACCGAGTTCTTCAGGAACGGGCTGACGTAGGTGGCGCCGCCGTGCCGCGCGGTCCGGCGCAGCGTCGCGTCGAGGGCGCTGGCGACCTGGTTGCCGTCGACGCGTTCCTGGCTGGAGAAGAACCCCGGGTCGCAGATCGGGTCGAGCGGCACGCCCGGCGCGTTGTCGCCCGAGGTGAGCTGGCTGCCGTAGCCGGTCATCACGATCTTCGCCCGCGGGCTGCGGGCCTTGATCTCGCGGAGCAACGCGGCCACGTTCTGCCCCATCCCGGGCAGCTCGGCGATCTCCGCCTGGCTGGGCGCGCCGCTGCAGTCACCGGCGACGCACAGCAGCCCGTAACCGGCGAAGTCGATATCGCTGGTGCCGATGCTCAGGAACACCAGATGCGTGTCCCGCCGCAGTGCGTCCAACTGCGGCGGCTCACCTTTGAACGTCTGGCTCAGGTCGGCGCTCGCCGCGCCGCTGCACGTGACATTCGCGAACGACACCGGTATCCCGGCGGCCCGCGCCCGCGCCACGACCACCTCCGAGTACGAGTTGGCGCTGCGCCAGCAACCGTTGGGAACTCCGGTGCCGGCCAGGTAGTCGCCCGCACCGGTGCCTGAGCCATACGAGTCGCCCAGCGCGACGACGTTCAGCGCGCCCTTGGTGGTGGCCTGCGCCGGAACCGCGCCCAGCGCCGCCAGGGCAACGGCCAGGAATGCGGCCGCGACCGGTCTCGCGATGGTGAATCGCACGAAAATACCCCCAAATGTCGCATGCGGACAAAGCCCGCCCATGATGGCACGGGCTGTTGATCAAATGTACCCGCGGAATTCCCGGCATTCAGGCGACGCCCAGTGACCCGTCGTCCCCGCTCAGTACCGCTTCGAGTGTGCGGCGTAGTTCCGCGCTGGGGGTCACGTCGAGGTCCGTGAGCAGGCGGTCGCTGGTTCGTTGGTACACCGCCAGTGCGTCGGCTCGCCGGCCGTCCGCGTACAGGGCTCGCATCAGCAACGCGGCCAACGGTTCCCGGTGTGGGTGGGCGGCGAGCAGTGCGGACAGCTCACCGATGGTCTCCGCATGCTGGCCCAGTCGTAGCTGCAGTTCCGCTTTCCGTTGGCACAGCACGATCCTGCGCTCGGTGAGCCGCAGTCGCTCGCCCTCCGCGAACGGGCCGGGCAGCCCGGCGAGGGGTTCGCCGTGGAACAGGGTGATGGCGGCGGTGTACGCGTCGATGGCGGCGGCGGGATCGTCCGCCGTGGTCGCTTCGGTGATGAGTTCGGTCAGGCGCACCACATCCAGGTCGACGCCGTCCGCGTGGAAACGGTAACCGCCTCGGGTTCGGCCGATCACCTTCTCCGGCGCGCGTTCGCCCGCGGCGCGAAGGCAGTTGCGCAGCCGGTGCACGTACACCGGCACGACCCTGCCGCCCGTGCCCGGCGGCTCCATGCCCCACACGCCGTCGAGCAGTTCCCGTTGGCTCACCGTGACATCCGGGCGTAGCAGCAGCCCGGCGAGCAGCGCCTGCTGGCGGATCGGGCCGAGGTCGAGCTGTTCCGTGCCACGCCACGCTCGCAGCGGTCCGAGCACGGCGAAACGCAGCTGTGGTGGGGAGTCCGGCGCCACGACGGTGGCGGGACTGACGATGCCGTGGTCGAAGGCGTACACGATGGCGGCGGCCCGGTCGCGCAAACCGAGTTTGGTGAAGATCCGGCCGATGTGGCTTTTCACCGTGACCTCGGAAATGGCCAGCGTGGTGGCGATCTCGCCGTTGGTCAGGCCGCGGCCGACGGCACGGAGCACGTCGCGTTCGCGCGGTGTGAGCGGCTCGACCGGCCGGCTCGACACCGCACGCCGGTACGTGGTGAGCACGCGCGCGGTGACCGAGCTGTCGAGCCACGCCTCGCCAGCCGCCACGGCACGCACGGCGCGGATCAAGTCCTCCGCCGACGAGTCCTTGAGCACGTAGCCGACCGCTCCCGCACGCAGCGCGCCGGCGAGCAGCTCGTCGTCGTCGAACGTGGTGAGCGCCAGCACCGGCGGGCTGCCAGCGGACTGCCGCAGACGCCGGGTCGCCTCGATCCCGTCGACGTTCTTCATGCGCAGGTCCATCACGACGACGTCGACCTCGGCCGCGGCGAGCGCGGCCGGCACGTCGGCGCCGTCCGCGCACTCGCCGGAGATCACGAACCCGTCGCGAGGCCGCAGGATCTTGCGCAGACCGGAGCGGGCCCGTTCCTGGTCGTCGACGAGCAGCACACGGATGTCGGTCACGGCACCCTCACGTCCACGACCCAGTGGTCCTCGTCGGGCCCGACACGCAGCGAGGCGCGTAGTTGTGCCGCACGGGCGGACATTCCGGTCAGGCCGGACCCGCCGGGCTCCGGAATCGGCGCTGTGGCGGGGAGTTCGTTGCGGACCGTGAGCCGCGCGCCGCCTCGATCCACCTGAAGCAGGACCTCGGCGGCAGCGTGCGGGGCGTGTTTGGCGATGTTGGCCAGCGACTCCTGCGCGATGCGGTAGAGACCGAGCCCGGCCGTCTCGGTCACCCCGGTCAGGTCGCCCCGCTGCTCGTAGCGCACGTCGACCCCGGCGACACGGGTGCTTTCGACCAGTGCCGCGATGTCGTCGGCGCCAGGCAGCGGCCGCGTGCCGGGCGAGGTGGCGAGCAGGCCGACCGTCCGGCGAACGTCGGCCATGGCGGCTCTCCCCACCTGCTCGGCCTCGGTGAGCGCGTCGAGCGCCTCGTCGACGTCCCGGTCCTGCTGCAACGCGCGACGGGCCCCGGTCAGATGCAGCAGGGTGATGCTGAGCGAGTGGCCGACGACGTCGTGCACCTCGCCGGCGATGCGCTGCCGCTCGGCGAGGACCGCCCGCTCGCGCGCGGCGTCCTGCCTGCCGCGTTCGGCGGCCAGCGCGCGGACGTACCAGTGGAACATGAACCCGCCGGTGAGGCCGAGCAGCACCGCGACCATGTACACCGGGCCGCCGACCAGCCCCACCCGGACCGCGGCCACGACCAGCAGCGCGATGCTCGCGCCCGCGACCGTGAACGCCACCGCGGGACGTGTGGTCGTGGCGATCTCCGCGGCCAGGACCACCAGGAGCACCGGCGCGAAGTCGGGGACGACCGGATGGGTGAGCAGGACCGCCACCGCCGCGAGCACGGTGAGTGCCTTCAGCCACTGGGGCGCGATCCGGCCCGTGACGAGCCACAGCAGCGGCGTCGCCGTCTGGAGCACGCCGGCCAGCACGAGCTGCGCAGTCGACTGCCCGGCGGCTCTCGGCACGATCGCGGCGACCATGAGCACGACGCCGAACACCGTCACGCCGACGGGCACCCACCACGTGAGCGCGATGCCGGCGCGGTCGAGGCTTCGCTCCAGCCGTTCCCGCAACCCGCTCCCCTTTCCTCCACCCACGGTAGGAGTCCAGGTAGGACAGCGCGGTTCCGTCCGTGTCATCGGGATTTCATCGGCCGCCGATACCGTCGGGGAACTGTTCGGCCGGAGCGGAGGAAATCGTGATCGGGGCGCTGGGGGACGGTGACCCGCGCGAGGTCGGTCGGTACCGGACGCTGGCCGAGCTTGGTCGCGGCGGGATGGGCCGGGTGCTGCTGGGCGCCGGTCCTGACGGACGGCTGGTCGCGGTCAAGCTGGTACGCGCGCAGCTCGTCGAGGACGAGGACTTCCGGGAGCGGTTCCGCCGCGAGGTGACCGCGTCCCGCAAGGTGTCCGGCGCCTACACCGCCGCGGTGGTCGACGCGGACGCGGACGCGCCGACACCGTGGCTGGCCTCGGTGTTCGTGCCAGGCCCGTCGCTGCAGGACGCCGTCAAGGCCGCCGGTCCGCTGCCGGAGGACTCCGTGTCGCGTCTGGCCGCCGGGCTGGCGGCGGCGCTGGTCGACGTGCACGGGGCGGGGCTCGTGCACCGGGACCTCAAGCCGTCCAACGTGTTGCTGGCCGCCGACGGGCCGAGGGTGATCGACTTCGGCATCGCGCGGGCCGCCGACAGCGAGGGCGGCAGCGAGATCACGCACACCGGCTGGCTGATCGGCTCGCCCGGGTTCATGTCGCCGGAGCAGGCCGAGAGCGGCGAGGTGACCTCGGCCAGCGACGTGTTCTCCCTCGGTTGCGTGCTGTTCATGGCCTGCACGGGCAAGGGCCCGTTCGTCGGACCGTCGACCCCGCAGACGCTGTACAACGTCGTGCACGCCGAACCCGACCTGTCCGGGATCCCGGACGGGATCCGCCCGATCGTCGAGCGATGCCTGTCCAAGGATCCCGCCGGCAGGCCGACGCCGGCCCAGCTGCTGGAGGAACTGGCCGGCCGGATCACCCCGACCGCCCAGCCATGGCCCGCGGCCGTGCACGCGCTGATCGCCAGGCAGCACGCCGAGATCAGCCAGCTCCTCGAACCGCAGGAGGAGCTGACCGTCGACGTCCGGGGCGACTCGGCGACCCTCGCGATCACCAAGGGGCTGCTCGGCCCGTGGGTCCCGCGGAGCCAGCCTGGCGACGACCAGCTGACCGCCATCGTGCGGCCGCCGAGGACACCTCGCACCGACGTGCCGGTCCGGAGCGTCGCGTTCGCGAGTATCGCGGTGGTCGTCAGTCTCATCGTGTGGGCGCTGTGGCCGGCGCCGGACACCGGCGGCACCAGCGACGCGGGGTACGACACGACCACAACAACCACCACCACGACGTACGAGGACGAGGACTACGACACGACGACGGACACCGAGACGGAGACCACCGAGACCACCGAGGACGACGGCCCGTACACGGCCACGGTGGGCGACTGCTTCGCCGACAGCAACTCCTCCGGCAGCGACGTCGACCTCCACCTCGACGAGTGCGTGCCGGGCAACTACGAGGTGCGCAAGCGGGTCGACGGCACCACCGACGCGAGCGGCGCCTGCGCCGACGCGGGCTCGAACTGGAACGTCACGTGGGACAACGACGAGCCGCTGGTGCTGTGCCTGCGGTACCTCTACGCCAACCCGGTCTTCAACGCCAGCCCGGGAGAATGCGCATGGGCCGACGACCCGGAAGGCGAGTGGGAGATCGTCCCGTGCGACGACTACGAGTTCGAGGTCGTGCGGGTGGTCCAGGGCACCACCACCCCCGACGACTGCGGCGACGACGTGCGGATCCGGTTCAGCCTCACCTACGAGGAGACGAGGAGCGACCTCTCGGTGCGGGCGTGCATGACCTTCCGCTACGGCAACGACGGAGCCTACGCCAGAACGAACGACTGCATGGTGTGGCCAGGCGAGAACCCCACGTTCGCCGCCAACTGCGACAGCGCGACCCACTACGTGACCGGTTACGACCCCGACGAGTTCAACACGTCCTTCTGCGGCTCCGACGGCTGGTCGGGCTGGGACGACGACGACCCCGCCTGGGCCGAGTACCTCAACTACACGGTCTGCCTGCGCCGGCTCTAGTGCTGTTCCCGTGCGGTCCTGGGCCGGCGAACCAAGCCGGTCACAGCACCAGCGTGTTTCACCGGCGTCAGGACAGGGTCGGCAGGACATCCGTGGCCACGGTGTCGAGGACCGCCTCGTTACCCGCGAACGGACCCTCGTGCCGCGGCCACGGCGCCAGGACGTCGGTGAAACCCAGTTCCGCGGCACGGCCCAGGAAGTCGCGGTAGACCTCGACGCCCGACAAGCTGAAGACCGGCGCGGCGTCGGTCTGGAGGAAGCGGCGGACCTCGGCCGGGTCGCGGGACTCGGCGGCCAGGACCTCGTCGAACCGGGCCGACAGCTCGGCCAGCGACTTCCACCACCCGTCCAGGCTGTCGTGGACGGCGCCGACGGTGATCCAGCCCTGGCCGTGCCTGGCGGTCAGCGCCAACGCCTTCGGGCCGTTCGCGGCCAGCACGAACGGGGTGCGCGGACGCTGGACGCAGCCGGGGGCGTTGCGGGCGGCCACGGCCGTGTAGTACTCGCCGGAGTAGTCGACCCCGTCCGTGGTCAGCAGCGCGTCCAGCAGCTCCACGAACTCCTTGTACCGCCTCGACGGGCTCGCGGCTTTCGTGGTGCCGCCGAAGACGTCCACGTCGTAGCCATCCACACCGCCGGCACCGATGCCCACCGTCAACCTGCCGTCCGACAGGTCGTCCAGCGCCGTGACGTCCTGCGCGAACGACACCGGGTGCCGGAAGTTCGGCGACGCCACCATGAAGCCCAACCCGATCCGCGATGTCGCCAGCGCCGCCGCGCTCAACGTCGGCACCGAGCCGAACCACGGGCCGCCCACCAGCGGCCCCCAGCCCAGGTGGTCGAACGTCCACGCGTGAGCGAAGCCGTACGCCTCCGCCGCCTGCCACCTCGGTTTCGCCTCGGCCCAGCGGTACTCCGGAAGGATCGTGATCCCCGCCCTCATCGCTCTTCTCCCCCGCGTCGATCCCACCCAGCGGACAGGTGCCGTGTTCATACGAACAGAACGCGACCTGGCCCGCAAAAAGTTTTTGAAGAAATCCGGGAGGCGGTGTCGGATCGGGGTGGTGGTGTTCGTAGCAGGGGTGAGGCCGCCCGCAAGGGGCGGCGCCGAGGTGAGGAACCACCATGAAGCTGACGACCATCACGCAGGTCACCATCGATGGAGTGGCGCAGGGAAACGGCGGCGCGTCGGAGGAGGACCGCCGGAACGGGTTCGAGCGTGGCGGCTGGGCCCCGGGGAAGGGCGACGACGAGACCAGGGCGTTCATCAACCAGGCCTACCAGCGCGCCGACGCGTTCCTGTTCGGCAGGCGGACCTACGAGCTGTTCGCCGGCACCTGGGGCGCAGTCGAGGCGATGCGTGCCCACCCCGTCGGCGTGGCGTTGGCTGAGAAGCCCAAGTACGTGGCGTCGACCACGCTCACCGATCCCGCGTGGTCGGGCAGCACCGTCCTGTCCGGCGACCTCGCGGCCGCCGTCGCCGACCTGAAGGCCAAGCCGGGCGGTGAGCTGCAGGTACACGGCAGTGGCATCCTGACCCGGTGGCTGCTGGAGAACGACCTGGTCGACGAGATAACGCTGATCGTGATCCCGGTGATCCTCGGCCAGGGCGCGCGGTTGTTCCCGGAGAACGGCCCGGATCTCGCGCTCGACCTGATCGAGTCGCGGGTCGACACGAAGGGCGTGACGATCCAGGTCTACCGGCCGGCCGGGCGCCCGCAGTACGTCGGAAGCTGACGCACCGAACACTGTCTTGACACCCACAGGAGATGATCTTCCCATGCAGTACCTGGTTTCCGTGATCGATGACAAGTCCAACCCCGGCAGCACGGACAGGCAGCCTGCCATCAGCGCGTTCAACGAACGACTGATCGCCGAGGGCTACTGGGTCTTCGCGGGCGGACTCGCGGACACCGACGCGGCCACGGTCATCGACAACCGGGGCGAGCAGGCGGTGATCAGCGACGGGCCCTTCGTGGAGTCGAAGGAGTATCTCGCCGGCGTCTGGGTGTGGGAGGCCCCCGATCTGGATGTGGCGCTCAAGCTCGCCACCGAGGCGTCGAAGGTCTGCGACCGCAAGATCGAGGTGCGGCCGTTCCAGTGAGCAGCGTCGACGTCGAGGAGGCGATCACCCGGGCCCACCACGAGGAGTGGGCGCGGGTGGTAGCCGCCCTGACCAGGCGGTTCGGCGACCTCGACGTCGCCGAGGAGGCGGCAGCCGAGGCGTTCGCGACCGCCGTCGAGCGGTGGCCGGCCGACGGGGTGCCGCCCAACCCTGGCGCCTGGCTGACCACCACCGCCAACCACAAGGCCATCGACCGGATCCGGCGTGAGAACAAGCGCGACGACAAGCACAAGGAGGCTCAGATGGTGTACGACGACGACCCGCCAGAGCCTCTCGGCGCCATCGACGACGACCGGCTCCGGCTGATCTTCACCTGCTGCCACCCCGCGCTCGCGATGGAATCCCGCCTGGCGCTGACGCTGCGCATGGTCGGTGGGCTGACCGTGCCCGAGATCGCCCGCGCCTTCCTGGTGGCCGAGACCGCCATGGGGCAGCGGATCACCCGCGCGAAGGCCAAGATCAAGGCGGCCCGCATCCCGTACCGGATGCCGGCCGCCGAGGATCTCCCGGCCCGCGTCACCGGCGTGCTCGCCGTGCTGTTCCTGGTCTTCAACGAGGGCTACCTGGCGACCGGCCCCGACACCGATCCCGTGCGGCACGACCTGACCGCCGAGGCGATCCGGCTCACCCGCCTGATCCGCGCTCTCATGCCGGACGACGGCGAGGTGGCCGGGCTGCTGGCGCTGATGCTGCTCTCCGAGGCCCGCCGCACCGCCAGGGTCTCGGCCAGCGGCGAACTGGTCACCCTCGACGAGCAGGACCGCGGGGCCTGGGACACGGGCCTGATCGCCGAGGGCCACCGGCTGGTGCGCGAGCGCCTCGCCGCGGCCGCCGCCGGGATCGCTCCGGGCCGCTACCAGATCCTCGCCGCGATCAACGCCGTGCACACCTCCGCCCGCGACATCCGCGACACCGACTGGTCGCAGGTCGTCGCCCTCTACAACCAGCTCGTCCGCCTCGACCCCTCACCGATCGTCGCCCTCAACCGGGCCATCGCCCTCGCCGAGCTCGACGGACCGGAGGTGGCGCTGGCCGCCGTCGACCGGCTCGAGAACAAACTGGCCGGCTATCACGCCTTCCACGCCACCCGCGCGGACCTGCTGCGCCGCATGGGCCAGAGCCAGCAGTCGCGCGCGGCGTACGACAAAGCCATCGAGCTGGCGGGCAACACCGCCCAGACCGCCAACCTGATCCGCCGCCGCGACCAGTTGGGGTAGCCGGGATCCCGGCCGAAGCCGAGCTGGTCAGGTGTCAGTTCGACATTCGCGGGAACTGGACCGTCATGATTTCCGACCACTTTCATGACGGATTCACATATGGCTTGGTGATGGCTTCACGCCGAAGGGTCGGACGAGATGCGCAGGCTGAGAACGCGGTGCGAGGCATGTGGCGAGGTGCCGCTGCGAGCGGACGACATCCTCGTGTCGGACACCGTCGAGCCTGATCAGGCGAGCTGGTCCTTTCGCTGTCCAGGGTGCGGGAACGTCGTCGAGCAACGCTGTGACGCCGAGACCCGCAGGCTCCTGCTGATGAGCGGGGCTCGCCCGAAACCGATCACGTCGCCGATGGGGTTCGGCGAACTGGCGTCGTTGCGCGCGTTGCTGGACCGCCCGGACTTCGTCGACCTCATGCGGAACCACTAGCTGTCAGGACCCACCCAGCCGCTTGACATTGCCTCGAACATTTGTTCGACTATGTACGGAGCCTGGCGGTGAGGTCCGTAGAGGGGAGGGCCGACGGCTCGTTCTGAGCGATTTCGTCAAGAAGTCGTGTGGAGGTGAATCACCCGGGCTCGACCTCGAATTGCGGAGGACGTCCGGGATGGTGATCTTACGTGTGCACTTTGAAAGGTTTGCCGATTTCCGGTTCGGTCGGCCAGTCTTTCCGCCATGCCTGACGCAATGCCCGCGGAGACGGGCCGGTGGTTCCTCGCAGAAGGCATCGGAGACCTTCCCGCGCAACTGCGCCTACAAGGAGCGTTCCTGCCGCGCCCGTTACCGTCGATGGTGCGGCTGCAACCGCAGACCTACCGAATACTCGCCGAGGCGGAACAGGCGATAGGCCGGCTCGACGAGGCCGCGTCACGATTGCCGAACCGTGCCGGTCTCGTGCGGTTGGCTCAACTCCGTGACGTGCACGGCTCCGGTGAGCTGGGCGGCGTTTTCGCGGCATTGCGCGAGTTGCTGCTTGCCGATCTGCCCGGCGCCGTCGGCACGCCCGCGATCGACCTGAACCTGCGGCGATATCTGCGTGCCAACGACGAGGCGGTGTCCTGGGTCCAGACCGGCGGCCCGATCAATCTCGCACTGTTGAGCCAACTCGGCGCGATCCTCGACGGCACGTCCGACACACTGGGCGAAATCGACGGCGACGACGTGACCGAGGTGAGGTGGCGCACCGGACCGGGTTGGCTCGGCGGCCCCGATCCGCGCGACGCGTACCTGCTGACCGTGCCGCCGGGCGCCGAGCTGCAAACCAGCGGCATGCAGTGGTCGGCGTGGGTCGACTCAGGCTGCGAGGCGCCCCTGCTGGCCAGGATCGCGCTGGGGCACTACCAGCTGTCGGTGCTTTCACCGGTAGCCGACGCCGACCACCTTTCCCGGTTGTACATCACCCTGGCGCTGATTCGGGAAGGCGCGTTGCGGGACCCGCTGCTGCCCGTGTCAGAATGGCTGAGCCGGCACCGGGACGAATACCGTGACCGCATTCTCGGCATGGTCCACAAGGGCGACCTGGACGGATTCCTGATGTTCTTCGCGTCCGGCATCGCGAAACTGTGCCGAAGCCAGCTGAGATTCATCAACCGCGCGGAACGCATCAGCGAGGAACACATCGGCAAACTGGGCAGGCGCATGGACGGAATCGTCCGGGTGACCCGCGACCTCGCCGCCACCCCGATCACCACGAACCTGCAGATCGCCCAGCGGTGCGGCATCACCGTGCAGCAGGCCGCCGCCCTGACGAAACAGCTACTGCGGCTCGGGGTCGTCCGCAGCATGAACGGCCGCACCTACCGCCAGGTGTTCACGGTTCCGGACGTCATGAACCTGTTCGAACTGAGCTACCCAACCCCACCGGACGGCGACGACGACGTGTTCGCCCAGTAGGGAAGCCGCTCGGCCGGTTCGGTGGCCAGCAGCGCCCGCACCCGGTTGGCGGCATCGTCGTCGACATCGACCAGCATGGCGAGCGCCCGGCTCCACCGCCGCCGCGCGGCGCCGTGGTGGCCCTGCTCCCACCGGGCGCGCCCGCACCACTCCAGCACGCGGGCGTGCGCGACCACCGTCTCCGGCCCGGCGGCGTGGCTCAGCACGTCATCGGCCTGGTCGAAGTAGTCCGTAGCCGAGGGCAGCCGACCCGCGGCGTGCATCGTGGCACCGACCTCGACCAGCGCGTCCGCCGTCCCCGCGGGGTCGTCGGATTCCCGCCGCAGGTCCACCAGCCCCAGGTAGGCGTCCAGCGCCTTGCTCAGCCGGCCCCAGTCGCGGTACAGCCCGCCGAGCGCGGCCAGTATGGTCTGGCCCCGCTCCCGGTCCCCGTCCCGATGGACGATCGCCAGCGCACGCACCCACCGCTCCTCCGCCCGCAACCGATCACCGTGCTCGGCGAACGTCGAGGCACTCCCATGCAGCAGGTCAACCAGCGTGGCGGGATCATGGTCGGCGATGGCCAGCGCCTCCCCGGCCTCGGCCAGGTCCTCCCACCAGCGCGGATCCGACACCAGCCGCGCGGCGGGCCAGACAGCGGCGGCCAGCCGCGTGCCCGCGCCGCGCGACCCGTCCCGGTCGCACGCCAGCACCGCGGCCAGCACTTCGCCGCGGTGCGCGGCCAACCACACCCCGACCCGCGCCGGTTCGTGCCGCTCGAGGCCCTGGATGAGCTCGAGAACGCGCGTCTGCTCCGACATGCCCGGTGTGTCACCCACCTCCGTCGATGTGCGACCCATCGACGTAATCATGGCCTACACCCGCGGCGGGATGGCGGAAGCTAGCAGGCCGCGTCGGGCATCACCCGATGGTGCCGATGTTGCCGTTCGCCATGGCCACGCCGTAACCGTCCGCGTGGGCTTCCTTGAACGGCTTCCCATCGACCGTGATCGTCACGTCGATCGTCCCCGAACCACCACCCTGCGCGATGATCGACACCAGCTGCAGTGCCTCACCCGCCGGCAGCTTGATCGTCTTCTCCCACGGGAGCGGAACGGCCGACTCCTGGTTCGTCGTGGTCATACCATCGGTGGTGTAGGTGATCGACGACGCGGAGCCGGAGCCGCCGACCCGGTAGACCACCACGTGCTCGGCTGGTTGCTGCGCCTCCGCGACCTCATTCCCGGCGGCAACGCCACCGGGCTGGTCATTCTCGCCGGTATTGCCACGGTTGGCGACGCCGATGATGACCAGCAAAACCACAACTCCGCCCACGACCCATGGCCAGGTTCGCCGCTTCTTCGGCGGCGCCGGCACCGGCGGCTGATAGGGCTGTTGGGGTAGCGGATAGCCAGGCTGCTGCTGGTAGTTCTGGTCATTCACGGTGTCGCGGGTCCCCTCAGTGATCTTCAGTCTCGTGCGAGAGATCGCTTGCGGAAACCGAGGCGTATCCGCCGACAAGACGATGTGTCGTGGACCACACTGTATTCACCCTCCGGCGATCGGCTTTTTCGCCACCCTTCTGCTGAATTCGGGAATCCCACGAGCGTTTCGGCGAGGAGAATGGGACCCGTGACGATGTCTGGGGAACAGTGGCTGGCGCAGGTCTTCCGGCCAACCGTGGCCGCGGTGAAGAACGTCCCGCCCACGCACAGGGTTTCCGTCGATCCGTTGCGGGTGTTGGGAAGTCGGCTCGCCGCGCAGGTCGAAGCGCTCTGTGACACCGGAGTGCTCACCGACGAGCAGGAGACGACCGCCCTCGACGCCCTGGAGGAGGCCGGCATCATGCCCGAACTCCAGTCGGTCTCGGCTTCGGAGTCCGGCACGGCCTTACCCGCGCAACAGCCGGCGCGGCTGCGGAGCGTGGTGGCGGGACCCCGACCACTCGGGTTGTTCGACGGCCGTCCGGTGACGCTGGTCGCGACGGAG
>Ga0307512_10003314_pt1 | contig 18898 bp, 20 predicted proteins | sample 14_EM_MG_FD_200267 | JGI IMG/M metagenome (GOLD analysis project Ga0307512, IMG submission 200267) | Populus trichocarpa ectomycorrhiza microbial communities from riparian zone in the Pacific Northwest, United States - 14_EM | ecosystem: Host-associated > Plants > Roots > Unclassified | place... | reverse complement strand
GGTGTGATCCATGCCCGGCACCGGACACGGACGCGGCGGCCCCGACCAGGGCGAGCCGCGCCGTCGGCCCCGTGAACAGGAGACCTCGCAGCGCCCCGACGCGCACGGCGGCGCGTCACGCCGGTCGCTCTCCCAGGAGGGCGGGGACGAACCCAGGCGGCCCAAGGCGTCCCGTCGCCGGGGCGTCGACGCGCGGGCGGCCGCCCGGCATGCGGCGCTGCACGTGCGGGAGCTCACCGGCGAGCAACCCGAGGGCGTCACCTCGCTGGAGCGCGGCGAGGACGGCTGGCAGGTGGGTATCGAGGTCGTCGAGACCCACCGGATTCCCGATTCCACCGACATCCTCGCGGAGTACCGGGTCGAGGTGGATGAGGAGGGCGGACTCGTCTCCTACCACCGCGACCGACGGTACTACCGGGGAAGGGCGGATGAACGGTGACCGTGAACCAGGGTCCAGGATGGGCCGCCCAGAGCCGCGAGGGCCTGAGCCCCGCCCGCCGTGGCGGTCACGCCGAACCGGCGAACCTCGCGGACATCCTGGAGCGCGTGCTCGACAAAGGCATCGTCATCGCGGGCGACATCCGGATCAACCTGCTGGACATCGAACTGCTCACGATCAAGATTCGGCTGATCGTCGCCTCCGTCGACCGGGCCCGGGAGATGGGCATCGACTGGTGGGAGCACGATCCGACCCTCTCCGCAGGCAGCCGCGACGTGGTGGAGGAGAACCAGCGCCTGCGGCGGCGGATCGGCGAACTCGAAGCCGGCCGGGGCTCCGATGATGATGCGGACGCCGGGTACGGACTCGGATCCGGGCGCGCCGAGCCCCGGCAGGAAGACGAGCCGCGCTCGCGTTCCCGGGGTCGTGAGCCAGGAGGCGGCAGGGGGCCAAAGCCATGAGCGGTCCTTCCGCCACGTGGCTGTACGCGTTGGTGCCGGCAACGGGCACCGGCGTTCCCGCCGACCTGCGAGGAGTGGCGGGCGAGCCCGTACGCGCCGTCGAGGAGACGGGGTTGCGGGCCGTCGTGGGAACGGTGCCGCTGGGCGACTTCGGCGAGGAGGAACTGCACACCCACCTGGAGGACCTCGCCTGGCTGGAGACAGCCGTCAGAGCCCACCACACGGTGATCGAGACACTGGCCCGCGGCGGGCCCGTCGTCCCGCTGCGCTTCGCCACCATGTATCACGACGACACACGGGTCGCTTCCCTGCTGGCCGAACGGCGGGCCGACTTCGAAGCCACCCTGGAACGGGTCGCCGGCCGAACCGAGTGGGGCATCAAGGCGTACGCCGACGCCCACGCCCTCGCGCATGGCGGGACCGGCGATCCGGCGAACGACGCAGGGGGCCGGGGCAGACCCGGCACCGCCTACCTGCTGCAGCGCAGAGAGCAACGGCGGGCCCAGGAAACCGCGCATCTGCGGGCCTCCGAACAGGCAGCGGCAATCGACGCGGTGCTCGCCGGGCTGGCCGACTCGACGGCCGAGCATCCTCCGCAGGACGCCCAACTCGCCGAGTACGAGGGATGGATGGTGCTGAACAACTCCTACCTGGTACCCGAATCACGGACAGCCGAGTTCGCCGCCGCCGTCGCTTCCCTCGACGACCGCTTCCCTGACATTCGCCTGGAGTTCAACGGTCCCTGGCCCCCGTACTCGTTCACCGCACCCGACGGCGACCACGATGCCGGTGGCGGGCCGGGAGGGTGAGATCCGTGCTCGACGAACAGCCCGTACGCCGGCCCTCGCCCGCCCTGGCATCACAGCAGGTCGCCCTGGTCGACCTGCTCGACCGGGTGCTGGCCGGGGGCGTGGTGATCTCCGGCGAGGTGACCTTGTGCATAGCCGACATCGACCTCGTCCGCATCTCCCTGCGAGCGCTGGTGGCCTCCGTGGCTTCCATCACCTCGGGGGCCGCCGATCCCTCCGACCGCGTGACCGATACCGGAACGGAACGTCGCGATGACCGACCGCCCTTCTGAGCCCGCCCGCCGGGCCCGCGCCGACCGAGCCCCGCGCACCACCGGCACCGGCACCGGCACCGGCAGCGAGCCGAGGCAGCGCGTGGTCATGGACCCCGAGTCGGTGGAGCGCGGCTTGGCCGGTCTCGTGCTCACCGTCGTCGAACTACTGCGTCAGCTGATGGAACGTCAAGCCCTGCGCCGCGTCGACGACGGTGATCTCACCGACGACCAGGTGGAACAACTCGGCCTCACCCTCATGGCCCTGGAGGACCGCATGGCCGAACTCCGCGATCATTTCGGACTCTCCGCCGAGGACCTCAACATCGACCTCGGCCCGCTCGGACCGCTCCTGCCCCGTGACCGGTGAGGAGCGATGACCGGTCCGCGAGCCCCGGAGTTACCGCTGAGCGAGAAGCCGGTCTGCCCGTGGCGTGGTGCCGGGGAGCCCGGCGGGCGGGAAGCCCTGTGCTCCCTGTGCTCCAAGGGGCCACGGGCTACGGGCTACGGGCCACGGGCCACGGGCTGCACGGCTGGACGAACGACCAGGCGTGGGGCCAGGGTCGGGGAGGCGGTCGGGGAGGCCAGGTTCGCCGTGCGCACCGGTGAGGACAGTTTCTTCGCCGACGTGCTGTGCCGCGCCAGTGTCCCGTTCGCCCGTGACCGGTACGGGACGAGGCCTCAGATCGGGCCGGAGGAGAGGATCGGCCGGGCGTAGACGTCCCAGAGTTTGCCGAGGAACAGTGCGCCGAACCTGGCCAGCCCCGCGGCGCGGGCGGCAAGGGAGGATCCCTCCACCCGGAAGGTGGTCAACTCCTTCAGGAAGCCCGGCACGCTCAGCCGGATCACCCCCTCGGCGGCCGCCTCGCCGCCGCTGTCCTGGCCCTCTGCGGCGTGTCCCCGTAGCACCCGCGTGCGCAGGGTCGTGGTCTCGCTCCATACGCGCAGCGGGTTGCCGCTCTCCACTTTCTTCACCCCGACGAGGGTGTGCGGCCTGTCCTGGTCGTCGGTGAAGTACAGCCGGTAGCGCATCTCCTTGCGCGTGGGATCGCCGTCGTCCACGAACAGGTGGAACGTCCCGCCGGTCAGTGTCCGTACGCCGCCGAAAGCCGGGCAGCGTATCTGTCCGGCGACCGACGCGGTGTGCTGCGGGTCGGTGGCGAACCGCTCGACGCTGTCGGTGGCGATGGTGAGGTGCACCGACAGTGGTACGGACTTCCCGTCCGCCGCAACCGTGACCCTGCCGCCCATGTCCTCGCTGAACCGCAGCGACACCGGCGCTTGAGGGGCCGGCCTGGGGATCGGGTCGGCCAGTTGGATCTTCTGTTCCACGCACCACGCGCGGGCGGTCTCAACCCCGCGGTTGACCACCTCGTGCAGCCGGTCCGCGCTCAAGTTGATCAGGTAGTGGAGAGGTACCTCCGCGCGCAGCACGCGCAGTTCGATGCGCCGGCCGAACTCGCCCGGCAGACCGGCTTCGACGGCCGCGTTGTTCCGTTCGATGCGGTCCACCGTGCGGTGGAAGGTACCGTTCGCCGCCGCCTCGATGATCTGGAAGTACTCGGCCACGAAGCCAGGACGCCACTCGCCCCGTTCACTCACGGTCCAGATGACCCAGATCTCGTCGGCCCCCCGGTCGATCGCCTCCTCCAGGTTGGCGTCGGTGACGTAGACGGAGTCGATGTAGGTGTCCCCGTCGATCCGCACCGGCGGGAACCACATGGGCAGCGACACGCACGCGACCAGGAAGTCCTCGGACATCCGTGCCGGAGGCAGTACTTGAAGCTCCTGACGGGTCACGTTGTGGACATTGAACGTCGCGTCCAGGGCCGACGACTGGATCTTCTTCCAGTCCAGCCCCCACTCCGGGAAGACGTTCCTGCGGTAGGCGTCGAGAGTGAACAGCGACTCGGCATTCGCCAGCCGCGCCAGCCGGCGGGCGTTCACCGACACTCCGGCCAGCGGCTCGGTCCGCAGCCAGGCGTCGGCGATTTCCCGCCCCGACATGCCCTGGCACATCATCGCGAGGTTGAAGGTGCCGCCGCTGGCTCCGTCCACATGGTCGAAGACGAGTCCGGCCTCATCGAGCCACACCTGCAACACGCCTGCCTGGAACGCCACTTTGATCCCGCCGCCGGCGAGTATCAGGGACCGCTTGGTACGCGGCGCGGTGTCAGTCATCGGACGCTCCTTCGGTACGGAAGAGGGGGCCGGGCAGGGGGATCCGGGGCCGGACGAAGACGTCCCACACCGACCCGGCGAAGAACGCCCCGAACCGGGCCAGGGCCTCGGCCTGCCGCACCGGGTTCGCGGTCGCGGTGACCCGTACGGTCGTCAGCTGACGTGCGAAGTCCCATGCACCCAGCCGCAGTACGCCACTCGCCAGCGCCTCACCGTCGGGCAGATGGCCGCGGCGGACCGTGGTGCGCAGCGTCGTCGTGGAACCCCAGATGTCGAACCGCCCGTGGTCCCGCACGTCTTTGACACCGTCCAGCAGATACGGCTGCCCGTCCGTCCCGAAGAACGGCAGTGCGTACAGCATCCGCCGGGCCGCCGGACGGCCGGCGGAGGTCAGCAGGTTCACGACCCCGCCGGACACTTTCGCGCCCTGCGGCCCGGTGAAGCCTTCGACGTGCACGGTCCCTGTCGCGGTCATCGGATGGGCCGGGTCGTCAAGGAAGTCGGCCAGGGACACGGCGGTCGCCGTCACCCGGAACCGGGCCGGTGCCGCCTCCCCCGCGGGTCCGCCCGGGGGCCCGCCGCGACGTACGGTGCCGTGCATCGTCTCGGTGAAGGCCAGTCCGGTCCCCGGGGCCGTCGGAGCCGGGGTGCCCTCCGCCGGGATCCGTACGCCGTCCAGCGGATCGGGCACCGGCACGGCGGCCTCCCAGTCCGGCGCGCGCCACTGCGTCTGCCCGGTGATCCGGCGGATCACCGCCTCGATGTTCCGCTCGGCCACCGCCGCGATGGTGAACGACGGGTTGACGCCCGTCGCCTCCGGCAGGCAGCCGCCGTCCATCACGAACAGGTTCGGGTAGCCGAACACCTCACCTCCGGCGCTGGTGACCCCGTCCGCCGGATCGTCGGCCATCACACAGCCGCCCAGATTGTGAACCGCCACGGGAATCCGCAGCGACCGCCACAGCGGATTGGACCCTGCCCGGCCGCCGAGCGCCGCGGCCACATCGGCGCAGAACCGTTCCTCGGTCTCGTACAGCCCGAGATTGGCGTCGAGGTTCCACGAGATCCGCAGCTCGCCGCTGACCGGCAGTACCGAGATGCGCCCGTCGGCGGTGTCCCTGCCCATCGCCAGGAACACGGCAGCGTGCTCGTCCGCACGGCCGTCCTTCGCGCCGATCCACTCCCGCCCGGCACTCTTGATGGCCTCCAGCGCCTCGGCCTGCACGCGCAGCAGACCGGCGAAGCGCGGATCGCCCTCGTCAAGCAGTTGGATCAATGCGCCGATCTCGCGCGGGAAGCCGCCCTCCTCGAACACGAACCAGCGGCGGCCCTTCCCCGAGCCCCGGTCGTGCACGATGCCCGAGGTGATCACCGGCCCCCGCGACGGCTCCAGGGCCTCGGCCGTGCCGAACGCGAACCCCAAGTAGTCGCCGTTGCCCGAATACCGGTGGCCGAGCCGTCCCGACAGCGAGGGAAGAGTCCCGTGCTCGTCGCGACAGCGCAGCAGCAGTTCCGTGCTGTTGACCGCGCCCGCGGCCAGCACCACGACCGGCGCGCTCACCCGGCGCTGCGCCCCGGCCTGGTGATCGGTGTAGGTGAGCCGGTAGCCGGTGCCCAGCGGCTCGATCCGGGTCACCTCGCAGCGGGTGTGCACCTCGGCCCCCTGCTGCTCCGCGACGGCCAGGTAGTTGAGGTCGAGGGTGTTCTTCGCCCGGAAATTGCAGCCGATGTCGCACTCACCGCAGTGCCGGCAACCCGACTGCTGTACACCGAACTTGTTGGGCCGCATCACCTCCGGATCCCCGAAGTTCACAGCGAGCGGCAGCAGCGCGAACTGTCCTTCGCGGCCCATCGCCCGTGCCGCACCCCGCATCGCCACCGTCTTCGGCGGCAACCCGAGCGGCTGCGCCTCGCTGACCGGCGCGAGGTCCAGCATCCAGGCGACCCGGTCGTAGTACGGATCGAGCGCGTCCCGGTCGTATCCGCTGGGCCAGCCCTTCTCGAACCCGTCCTCGGGCACCCGCAGATGGACATTGGCGTACAGATGCGATCCGCCGCCGTAGGCCGCCCCCTGCACCACGGTCATCTCGCTGAAGGGCCGTACGTCGAACAGCCCCTGGTCCTTTTCCCAGAGCCAGCCGTTGAGCGGGTTGTTCCAGTCCCGTGGGAAGTCGCCCAGACCGTAGCGCCGCCCGCGTTCCAGGACACCGACCCGTAAACCCGCCTGGGCCAGCCGGCACGCGGCGACAGCGCCGCCGAAACCGGTGCCGACCACGAGGGCGTCATAACGCTGAGGCATCTGCCCCACCCCCCTCATTCCTTGTCCTTGTGACTGCCCGATAACGTCCGCCACGCCTGCGCAAGGGCGCGGGCGATGGGGTCCATCACCTTCCGGTCGTTCCAGTAGCCGACGTGCGCGAGAGGGGTCCAGCCGGTCCCCCATCGGCCGACCGACACCGCGCGGTCCTCCCTGACCTGGTCGTCGTATGCACCGTTCAGCCCCTTCAACGGCCACGCGACGATGTCGTCGAGGTCGTGGATGTTGACCCACTCACCGGCGATCTGTGGATGGTGACGCTCCGCGAACGGGTCCGGCACGGTCAATGGCTCGCCGAAGTCGGGCAATCGGCCGGCCCACAGCGCGAGGGGGCTGCCGAGGGTGTAGAGGAACGACAGGGTCTCGCCGCGCTCCAGCGGGCTGGACCCGAGGGCGGCCTCCGTCGCCTTCCCGATCAGGTGCTTGCGCGGCCGGCCCCGGCCGTACTCGGCCTGGAGGTCGTAGAAGAAGTTGCTGGCGACGACGGTGCCCAGGCTGTGTGCGACGACGCACAGCGGGGCGTCCTCTCCGGCGTCCTGAGCGAGTTCGCCCAGGGCCTTCGCGACGACGGCGTGGATCTGGTCGTACAACTCCTGGTCCGCGGAGTTGATCTGGTAGGCGATCGCATCGCTGATGTAGTGGATGGCCATCCAGCGCAGCGTCGGGAAGTGGAAGCCCCGGGCACGGGGCAGCCATCGCAGCAGCCCGCTGGCGGCCAGGGACAGCAGCGCCAGGGTCGAACCGGCGTCGGCTCTGGTGGCCAGGCGGGCCAGCCGGTCGAAGTACCCCGACAGTGACTTCACGCCGACCCGTTCCATGAGCCGGTCCTCGTTCGCCTGGAGCACCGGTGCCCAGAAGGCGGTCCGGATGATCAGGTCGTCCTGGAGTGCGGCACCGTCGGTGTGGCTGACGAACGCCTCTCGTAGCTGCTCGGAGGCCTTCTTGGCGAAGTCCTTGTTGTTGATCTCCACGCCGTGGATGAGCAACACGGCCATTCTCGTGCCCATGATCCCCCGATCTCATGCGCCGTCCGGCCCACGCCCACGAGCCTCAACTGCCGGTACAGCCAAGGGCAATACGCCAAGGACCGCTTCTCCCGTCACCGGCGAGACGTAGGCATTTGGCAATGACCCCGGTGTGCCTGTAGTTTCCGCCGGCCCGCCGGTCGTCACCACCGGGCGCGGCCTGGAACCTGCTACGGCCTGCTACGGCCTCCTCGGCCGGGCACCGAGAGGTCGCCTCTGCACACCCAAGGGGTACATGACATACCCCCTGGGGGGATACTCCTCCGTGGGCACAACCGCCTCGGGAAGGGTGCACATCCGTGGATGCGATCGGTCACGCGCTGTCCATTGCCGGCTCGATGACCTGGGAGGTCACCTGGGCGCTGATCCTCGGCTTCACGCTGTCCGCCGTCGTGCAGGCGGTGGTGCGCCGCTCCACGGTCGTCCGGCTCCTCGGGGACGACCGGCCGCGCACCCTGGCCCTGTCCGCCGGCCTGGGCGCGGCCTCGTCCTCCTGCTCGTACGCGGCCGTGGCCCTCGCCCGCTCGCTGTTCCGCAAGGGCGCGAATTTCACGGCGGCGATGGCCTTCGAGATCGCCTCCACCAATCTCGTCATCGAACTCGGCATCATCCTGGCCCTGTTGATGGGCTGGCAGTTCACCGCCGCCGAGTTCGTCGGCGGCCCGATCATGATCGTCGTACTCGCCGTGCTGTTCCGCCTCTTCCTGCGGGAGCGGCTGCTGCACCGGGCCCGCGAACAGGCCGAGCGCGGGCTGGCCGGCTCCATGGAGGGCCACGCCGCGATGGACATGGCGGTCGGCGGGGAGGGCGGCTTCGCCCGCCGGCTGTTCTCACGGAACGGTTTCACGTCCGTGGCGCACATCTTCGTCATGGAGTGGGCGGCGATCCTGCGCGACCTGGTGGCCGGACTGCTCATCGCGGGGGCGATCGCCGCCTGGGTGCCGGACGAGTTCTGGCAGAGCTTCTTCCTGGCGGACCATCCCCTCGCCGCCAAACTGGTCGGACCGCTCGTCGGCCCGCTGGTGGCGATCGCGACGTTCGTCTGCTCGATCGGCAATGTGCCGCTGGCGGTGGTGCTGTGGAAGGGCGGGATCAGCTTCGGCGGCGTGATCGCCTTCATCTACGCCGACCTGCTGATCCTCCCGATCCTGAACATCTACCGGAAGTACTACGGCGCCCGGACGGCCGCCTTCCTGCTGGTCACCTTCTTCGCCGCGATGGCCGTAGCGGGCTATCTCGTCGAGTTCGCCTTCGGCGGCCTGGGGCTGATTCCGGACCAGGCCGACGCCGAAATCCCCGAAGCGGGCATCACCTGGAACTACACGACCTGGCTCAACATCGCCTTCCTGCTGCTCGCCGCGGCCCTGCTCGTACGCTTCCTGCGCACCGGCGGCCCGGCCATGCTGCGGATGATGGGCGGCTCGCCCGATCAGGATGAGCACGAGCACGACCACGCCCGTGTGCACAACGGACACCATCACTGAACCGACGTCTCATGTCACAGGGGGAACTGCCGGTCAGTTTTGAGCAGTTCTACGTGGAGAGACGGGCCGCGGCCACGCTCGACAACCGTGGGATCCCCGTTCCGGGCAGAGCAACGAACTGTGCGATGTGGATCTGTCCGTGACGGACTACCGGGTGCGTTACTGCGGACGCGGACTGGACCACACGCCGGACGACGAGCTCGCCGTCCTCGACGGCGGTGAGCCGTTCGACCACTATCTGCTGCAGTTCTGGCCCGCTCCGCCCGGCGAGGACCTGATCGTCCGGACGTCCCAGAACGCGGCCTACTGGCACGATGTCGCACGCCGCCGGCCGCCGGTGACGGGCTGAGGCGTCAGGCCGTGCGTTTGCGGGATGCCGTCTTCTTCGCCGCGGTCTTCGCCGCCGTCTTCTTCGCGGTCGTCTTCCTCGCCCCCTGCGTCGCCTTGGTCGTCGCCTTCGCCGTCGCCTTCGTCGTCGACTTCTTCGCCGTCGACTTCTTCGCTGATGCCGACGCCGACGCCGACGCCGACGCCGGCTTCTTCGCCGTCGTCTTCTTGGCCGTGGACGTCGACTTCTTCCCCACCGCCTGCTTCGGTGCCGTGCGAGCCGGCTTGCGGGCCGGCAGCCGTCTGACCTCGGCCTGCTCCTCCGAGGCCGAGGCCGCCGCCTCCTCCTCGCCCCGCGACTCCTTGGCGGCCTTGACGCTCTTCTCCAGCGCCGCCATGAGATCCAGGACCTTGCCGCCCCTCGCCGGCTCCGGGGCCTCGGGCGGTGCCTCGCCGGCCGCCTTCGCCGCGACGACCTCCTCCAGGGCCTCGCGGTACTCGTCGTGCAGTTCGTCGAGGTCGATCTCGCCCAGGGTGTCCATCAGGGCGTCCGCCAGGTCGAGTTCCTTGTCGTTGACGTTGACCTTGGTGTCCGGGGCGACGCCCTCCGGGGCGCGGACCTCGTCCGGCCACAGCAGCCCGTGCATGGCGATGGCGTCCTCCACCACTCGCAGCATGCCCAGCCGCTCCCTCCCCCGCAGCGCGTACTTCGCGATCGCCACCTTGTTGCTGCGCTTGAGCGCCTCCCGCAGCAGGGTGTACGGCTTCGCGGCCGGGGCGCCGCCCGCCGCGAGGTAGTACGCCGCGTCCATCTGGAGCGGGTCGATCCGGTCCGCCGGGACGAAGGCCACGATCTCGATCGTCCTCGCCGTGGGAAGCGGCAGGTGGGACAGGTCCTCGTCGGTGATCGGGATGATCGTGCCGTCCGCGTCCTCGTAGCCCTTGCCGATCTCCGCCCCGCTCACCTCCTTCTCCTCCAGCTCGCAGACCTTGCGGTAGCGGATGCGGCCGCCGTCCTCCAGATGGATCTGGCGGAAGGAGATCGAGTGGCTCTCGGTGGCGTTCACCAGCTTGATCGGGATGCTGACCAGGCCGAACGAGATGGCGCCGTTCCATATGGATCGCACGTGCAGCCACCTTTCGGTCGGTTTAGGTCATTCCATTGCTATTTGCGTGAGATTCTCATCGTATGACGCCGATCACGGAGGTGGAGGGGAGACGGCTCGCGCTCAGCAACCTGGAGAAGGTGCTGTATCCCGGGAGCGGGTTCACCAAGGGGGAAGTGCTGCACTACTACGCCACCACCGCCGACGTCCTGCTGCCCCACCTGCGGGACCGGCCGGTTTCCTTTCTGCGGTATCCCGACGGGCCCGACGGGCAGGTCTTCTTCGCCAAGAACGTGCCTCCCGGTACGCCCGACTGGGTCACCACCGCCGAGGTGCCGCGGGTGGAGGGGCCGGCGCGGATGGTGCTCGTACAGGATCTGGCGAGTCTGATGTGGGCGGCCAATCTCGTCACCGAGTTCCACACGCCCCAGTGGGTCATCGGGGACCCCGGCGTCGCCGACCGGATCGTCTTCGATCTCGACCCCGGCGCGCCCGCCTCCGTCGTCGACTGCTGCGAGGTCGCCCTGTGGCTGCGGGAGCGGCTCGCGGCGGACGGGATCGAGGCCCATGCCAAGACCTCCGGGTCCAAGGGGCTGCATCTGCTCGCCGCCGTCCGGCCGACCCCGTCCGATCAGGTCAGCGAGTACGCCAAGGAGTTGGCCGTGGAGGCCGAGCGGTCCATGCCACGGCTCGTCCTGCACCGGATGACGCGGAGCCTGCGGCCCGGGAAGGTGTTCGTCGACTGGAGTCAGAATGCGGCCCGGAAGACCACCGCCACGCCCTACACCTTGCGTGCGCGACCCGAGCCCACCGTCTCCGCACCGGTGACCTGGAGCGAGGTCGAGGAGTGCGGGGCACCCGACCGACTGGCCTTCCGCGCAACGGACATCGCACCCCGCGTGCAGGATTACGGCGACCTGCTGGCCCCGCTGCTCGATCCGGACCACGCGGGATCGCTCCCCTGAGCAGGACGGCCGCAGGGCCGGAGTGCCTGCGCGCGTTCAGCGGGCTGGCCGAATCGCGGAATTTCCCAGTCCGCCCCTGCCCCGGGTACACCCTGGCTCCACCAACCCAGCCGAGGGGGGCATCCCATGACAAAGGATCAGCTTGGATCAACGTCAGCACCTCGTTCTCGCACCGTCAGCCGCACTCTCGTCGTCGGTCTGACGGTCCTCGCGCTCGGCGCGGTGCCCTGGGCATCCGCGTCAGCCACCCCGAATCAACCCCAGAACCACAACCAGAACCAGGCCCCGAAGCCCGTCCCGGGCGCCGCGGTCATCAACGACTGGAGCGAGACCGCCGTCGCCGTCGTCCAGACGGACGCCAAGCGCCCGGGGGCCGAGCAGTCCCTCTGGTACGGCTTCGTCTCGGCCGCCGTCTACAACGCGGTCGTCGGGATCGAGGGGCGGTACACCGAGTACAAGTGGCACGAGCGCGGGCCGCGGTCCGCCTCCTCCGAAGCCGCCGCCGCGGCCGCCGCGCACCGGGTCCTGCTCACGTACTTCCCGGGCTCACAGGGCCGGCTCGACGCCGCCTACACCGCCTCCCTCGCCAAGATCCCCGACGGGAAGGCCGAGGACCAGGGCGTCGCCTTCGGCGAGCGGGCCGCCGCGCGGATCGTGCAGCTGCGCGAGAACGACGGCCGGGGCGCCCCGGTGACGTTCGACAAACCGCCCGCGCCCGGCATCTGGCGGCCCACCCTGCCCGCCAACGCGCCCATGGTCGACCCCTGGCTCGCGAAGGTGCGGCCGATGCTGATCGACTCGTCCGGCCAGTTCCGGCCGGGACCGCCGCCCGCCCTGACCTCGAAGCGGTATGCGAAGGACTTCGCCGAGGTGAAGGCCATGGGCGCAAGGACCGGCTCGAAACGGAACGCGACACAGACCGAGACCGGGCTGTTCTTCGGTGATGTGCTGCCGGTGCAGTTCCAGGCCGCCGACCGGAGCTACGTCCAGCGGCACGGGCTCGGCATCGTCGACGCCGCCCGGCTGTTCGCCGCCACCGGTACGGCCACCGCCGACGCGGCGATCACCACCTGGAACACCAAGCTCGCCTACGGCCAGTGGCGGCCCATCACCGCCGTCCAGCTGGCCGACACCGACGGCAATCCCGCCACCGCGCCCGACCCGTCCTGGCTGCCGCTGCTCGACACGCCCGCCTACCCGGACTACATGAGCGGCCACTGCACCAACGACGGCGCCATGATGCGCGTCCTGTCCCGTCTGACCGGCGGTGACATCGACTTCCGTATCTCTTCGGCGGTCACCGGCACCACCCGCACGTACAGCAGCGTGAAGGACTACAACCGGGACGTGATCAACGCCCGGGTCTGGGGCGGGATCCACTTCCGCACCAGTGACGTCGTCGGCAACAAGGTCGGTGCCCTCGTCGGCGACTGGGCACTCGACCACTACTTCAAGCCCCTCCGTTAGCCGACGTCAGCGGATCGCGCGGGAGGTCACACCCGCGTCCACGTCTGCCTGTCCCGTGCCATCGCGTGCAGCGCCTCCACGTCCGCCGGCTTGAGGATGCCGCCGAGGCGGGCCAGACCCTCGATGTCCGTGTCCTTCAGGACGCGGACCTCGCGGAGCGGGGCCGGGACCGAGACGTCCGCGGGCTGCGCGAGGGCCAGTACCGGGTGGACCTCGGCCGTCAGCGCGTACGACGCCCGGTCTGCGTCGGCGCGGACGCGGCGCAGGAGGGACTGCGGTTCGCGTCGCCCCAGCGTGACCATGGGGTCGGCGACCGTCACCCGCTGCTTGCGGGCGTACAGCGTGTGGACGGCGAACAGACCGCCCGGGCCGATCGCGAGGTGGTGGATGCGGTCCCCGCCGGGCAGCGGGACCGAGTGCAGGGCGTGCCAGCCCGCGCCGTCGAGGCGGTCCAGGGCCTCGCCGACCGCCTGTTCCGCCATCAGCGACCTGCGCCGTGGATCCGGACGCAGCCGGTGGGGCGGGCCGGGTTCCCGGTCCAGCGCGATCAGCAGCGCCTCGCCGGGGCGGTTGGGCGCCAGGTCGTCGTCCGGGTGGAGGGCGAGCCTGGCCAGCTCGGCCGGGGTGGGGACCGGCGGCGGGCCGACCGTCACCGGGCCGGTGAGGAAGGGGCCCAGGGCCTGCAGCACTTCCTCCCGCTCCTCGTCGCTGAGCAGGTTGACCCTGGCGGCCTCGCGGTCGTACCAGGCGACGTTCCGCCCGTCCGTGAGGCATACGTAGAGCCGCTCCTGGCCATGCCGCCAGGACGGTACGACACGTAGTCCGGTCATGCACCATCACCCCTTGACCATGGGAACAGGCGGGGTGCTGCATCGGCAAGAACCCGGCTACCTTTGGAAGGAGTTGGGAGGGGCACTTGGGGAGGCCTTGTTGCGTACCCGCAGGAAGCAACCCGACGTACCGGCTCCGGACAGTCCATGGAGCGAGATAGTGCCCGGACTGTGGATGGGCGGGCACGAGTTCAGGGATCACAGCGGGCGACTGGAGTTCGCTGTCGTGCGGGGCGAGTTCGATCTCGTGCAGACCCTGCTGAGACTGCCGGGGCACGGTCCCGACCCCGGCGTGGAGCACCATGTGTGGGCGATACCGGACGGGCCGCTGGACGGCACACAGCTCGCGGGCGTGATGCGCCTGGCGCAGGCCGCGAGCGAGGCACTGGACGAGGGCCGCAAGGTCCTCGTCCGCTGTTACCACGGGTACAACCGCTCGGGGCTGGTGATCGCGCACGCCCTGGTCCGCCGGGGGCACTCCGCCGAGCAGGCGATCCGGCTGATCCGGTCCCGCCGCTCGCCGTGGGCACTGCACAACGATCTGTTCGTCGACTATCTGCGGGCGGGGCTGCCGACGGCCCGGCTGCTGGAGGAGCTGGCCGAGTAGCACGGCGGCCGGCAGTGGCGAGTCGGCCGAGCGGCACGGTGGCCCGGCAACGGGGCGGCCGACTGGCAAGGTAATCGTTTCGCCGGACGAATAGGGTGTACTCGGTCACCGATCATTCTGAGCCACAGGAGTACAGTGCTCCGCACTCGCGCCGCACGCACAGCGCTCGCCACTGCCGTTCTCGCCCTGTCGGCGGCGGGCTGCGGTGACGCGGGCGGGCTGCAGGGCGCGGGGCCGACCTCGACCGCGACCAGTCCGGCCAAGCTGTGGCCGAGCCTGACCCCCGCGTCCAGCCCGGCCTGGAACTACGACAACGGCGACGCCGAGGCCATGAAGGGCGTCACGGCTCCCGGCGACGACATCCGCACAGTGGATCCGATGGCCGTGGTGAAGGCGGAGATCTCCCAGCACCCGGACGACTACAACGGCTCGAAAGCGCCGTACCGCGAGACGGCCCGCCGGATGGCCTACTGCGGCAAGAAACCGGTGAACGCCAAATGTCCCCTGCTCAAGGCCTACTACCGTGACATCACCGGCGACGGGCACGCCGATCTGACGCTGGGCTTCCGGCTGCTGCCGGGCAACCAGACCGCCGTGCGCGTCTACACCGTCGAGGCGGGCCGGGTGATCCAGGTCATGTCCAACAACGACGCCGTGAGCGGTGTCGAGCTGGCCGGGCGCTCCGTGATCATCCACGCGCCGTCCGACCTGGCGGACTACGAGTACCGCTTCCAGTGGACCTGGGACCCGGACCAGCACGTCATGCTGCTCACCCACGACGAGATGCTGCACATCGGCAAGCGCGAGCGCCTCTCGACCCCCTCCGCCTCTCCCGCCCCCTCCGCTTCCGTCTCTCCCTCCGTCTCCCCCTCGGCGACCCCATGACGAGGCTCGCGCTGCCCCAGTGGGCCGGCACGCTCGCCGTGAAGGCCGCGGCGTTCATCACGGTGATGTGCTGTGCGCTCGCCGCGCTGCTCGGCGTGCTCGTGCACGTCTCGGTGACCAACCAGACCGTCGGCCAGGCCCGCGACCTCGCGCTCTCCCGGCTGACGGACGCGACGAAGGCGTACGAGGCCGGGGACACGCTGCTGCCGCCCGCGGGTGTCGATCTCCCGGGGCTGCCGGGGGCGCTGCGGGCGCTGGCGGTGGACGGGAATCGCGGCACGATGGTCTCCGACCACCACGGTCGTCCCACGATGTGGGCGGCGGGTCCCGCCGACCGGCACCGGGCGCTGGCCGTCGAGGTCGACTACTCGCAGCAGTCCCGCACGATCGCCGGGCTCGACCGGGCGATCCTGTGGTCGTCGGGCCTGGCGATCGGGGTGACCCTGCTGGTGGGCGCGTTCGCGGTGACCCGGGTGACGCGGCGGCTGCACACCACGGCGCAGGTGGCCCGGCGGATCAGCGCGGGCGACCTCGACGCACGCGTCGACGATCCCCGTACGGAGGATCCGACGCACCCCCATGACGAGGTGGCCGCGGTCGCCGCCGCGCTGGACTCCATGGCGGCCTCGCTGCAGGGCAAGCTGCTGAGCGAGCAGCGGTTCACCGCGGACGTGGCGCACGAGCTGCGTACCCCGCTGACCGGGCTGCACGCGGCGGCCGAGCTGCTGCCGCCGGGGCGGCCGACGGAGCTGGTGCGGGACCGGGTGGCCGCGCTGCGCACGCTCACCGAGGATCTGCTGGAGATCTCCCGGCTGGACACCGGGCGGGAGCAACTGGAGCTCGACGCGGAGGAACTGGGGGCGCTGGCGGCGCGGGTGGTGCGGGCGTCCGGCACCGACATGTCGGTCGTCGTGCTGCGGGACGCCCGGGTGGAGACGGACCGGCGGCGGCTGGAGCGGGTGCTGGGCAATCTCGTCGCCAATGCGCACAAGCACGGGCGGGGGCCCGTGTCGCTGACCGTGGACGGGGCGGTGGTGACCGTGCGGGATCACGGGGACGGGTATCCGGACTATCTCCTGGAGCACGGGCCGCAGCGGTTCCGTACGGAGGGTGGAGCCAAGGGGCACGGGCTCGGGCTGACCATCGCGGTGGGGCAGGCGGAAGTGCTGGGGGCGCGGCTGGAGTTCGCCAATGCGGTGGACGGCGGGGCAGCGGCAACCCTGACGCTCGGTTGAGGAGCGCGCGGTTCCCCGTGCCCCTTCGAGGCGTTGCAGTGAGGCGCTCCTATTGGCCCAGCGTGGCGGGCGAGGCTCGGTTTCCCCTCCTAACGTGGCGAATAGTCAGCTTCGCCCCTGTTCGTGGAGGTACCTCATGTCCCTGCGCTCCACCCTCACCCGCCTCGCCATAACCACCGCGGCCGGCGCCCTCATCACCTCGGTGACCGCCGGCCCCGCCCTCGCGGACGACGAATGGGACGACGGCGGGGGCGACCCCGGCCTCGGCCAGCAGGACGACCCGGGCCAGTTCGCCGACTGGAACCAGGGCGACGGCCACGACAACCAAGGGCGCTTCCGGGGCGTCGTCACGGCAAACGAGCTGCTGCTGCGCAGTGCGCCGAACCGCGGCAGCCAGGTGATCCGGGTGGCCCACCGGGGCGAGCGGGTCTCGATCTTCTGCAAGACCTCCGGCCAGAGCGTCCAGGGCAACCGCACCTGGTACCTCCTCACGGACGGCACCTGGGCATGGGGCTCGGCCCGCTACATCGACACTGTCGGAACTCCGCCACGCTGGTGCTGATGCCATGAGATCTCAAGACCCACGATCTGGGTAGGTTCCGACATGATCAAGGCCGGAACAACCGTGACGCAAGCGGACACCCCCGCTCGCGCGGTACGCCTGCCCCGGCGCCGCGGCATCGAACTCGCCCTCATCGTCATCGCCGTACTGCTCTCCGTGTACGGCTACTGCGACGTCGGCCTCGCCAAGAACGGCACCGTGCCACCCGGCGCCGCAGGTTACGGCGCCGGGCTCGGCGTGCTCGCGCTCCTCGCCCACTGCGCGGTGCGGCTGCGCGCCCCCTGCGCCGACCCGCTGCTGCTGCCCATCGGCGTCCTGCTCAACGGCCTCGGCCTGGTCCTGATCTACCGGCTCGACCTGGAGACCCCGCCCGGCCATGCGGCTCCCACCCAACTCATGTGGTCCACGGTGGGCGTGACGCTGTTCACCGTGGTCGTCCTGATGCTCCGCGACCACCGCGTGCTCCAGCGCTATGCCTACGTCTGCGTGGTCGCCGCGCTCGTCCTGCTGCTGCTCCCGATCCTCTTCCCGGCCGTGAACGGCGCCCGCATCTGGATCCGTATCGCCGGATTCTCCATCCAGCCGGGCGAGTTCGCGAAGGTCCTGCTTGCGGTGTTCTTCGCCGCGTATCTGGCGGCCAACCGCAGCGCACTCGCGTACACCGGCCGCCAGGTCGGGCGGTTCAGAAGAATGCAGCTGCCCCCCGGCCGGGTGCTGGGTCCGATCCTCGCCATCTGGCTGCTCAGCGTCGGCGTCCTGGTCCTGGAGCGCGACCTCGGCACCTCGCTGCTGTTCTTCGGCCTGTTCGTCGTCCTGCTGTACGTCGCCACGGGCCGCACCGGCTGGATCGCCGTCGGCCTGCTGCTGGCCGCCCTGGGCGCTGTCGCCGTCGGCTGGCTGGAGCCGCACGTGCACAGCCGCGTCCAGGACTGGCTTTACCCCTTCGCGTCGATCGAGGCCGGCCAGGGCCCGGGCCAGGTGGCCCAGTCGCTGTTCTCCTTCGCGGCGGGCGGCATGCTCGGCACCGGCCTGGGTCTCGGCCACGCGATCCTCATCGGCTTCGCGGCGAAGTCCGACTTCATCCTCGCGACGGCCGGGGAGGAACTGGGCCTGGCGGGCCTGTCCGCGATCTTCCTCCTCTACGGCCTCCTCGTGGAGCGCGGCTACCGGGCCGGCCTCGCCCTGCGCGACCCCTTCGGCCGCCTGCTGGCGGTCGGGCTGGCCTCGATCGTGGCGCTTCAGGTGTTCGTGATCGCGGGCGGGGTGACCGGACTGATCCCGCTGACGGGCATGGCGATGCCGTTCCTCGCACAGGGCGGCTCGTCGGTGGTCACCAACTGGGCGATCGTGGCGCTGCTGATCCGGGTGAGCGATTCGGCTCGCAGTCAGTACGACGGGGAGGCCGCGGCATGATGACGAAGCACATCCGGCACGCCGCCTTCTTCTGCGCCTTCCTGCTCGCCGCGCTCCTGGTCAACGCGGCCCGCATCCAGATCTTCAAGGCCCAGTCCTACGACGACAACCGCGCCAACCGCCGCTCCGCGATCGCCCGTTACCACCAGCCGCGCGGCGACATCCTGGTCGGCGGTGCGAGCGTCACCGGCTCCCGGGACTCCGGGGAGCAGCTCCGTTACGAACGGACGTACACGGACGGCCCGTTGTACGCGCCGGTCACCGGCTTCGCCTCGCAGGTGTACGGCACGACGCTGCTGGAACACACCGGGGACCCCGTGCTGTCCGGCTCCGACCCGACGCTCTCGCCGTTCCCGCTGGTGAACGACCTCACCCGGGCCCAGAGCCGGGGCGGCAACGTCGTGACGACCCTCGACGCGGCGGCGCAGCAGGCGGCGTACGAGGGGCTCGACGGGCGCAAGGGCGCGGTGGCGGCGATCGAGCCGTCGACGGGCCGGGTGCTGGCGCTGGCGTCCAGCCCTTCGTACGATCCCG
>Ga0307512_10003313_pt1 | contig 18900 bp, 26 predicted proteins | sample 14_EM_MG_FD_200267 | JGI IMG/M metagenome (GOLD analysis project Ga0307512, IMG submission 200267) | Populus trichocarpa ectomycorrhiza microbial communities from riparian zone in the Pacific Northwest, United States - 14_EM | ecosystem: Host-associated > Plants > Roots > Unclassified | place... | reverse complement strand
TCGTCAAATAGTGCGGAAGATGAGAGTATCATCAGGAAGGAACTCAACAAAGCAGATCCGTCCGCTATCGTGTTCAGTGAATCATGGACAAATAAGAAGGTATAATTGGCATCCGTCACCCAGTCCGTTCCCTGAAATTCTCTGTAGAGTCGAATACAACAGGATTCGCCGTACGGTCATTTGGGTATGTTTTCGTCGTTCTAGGTACCATATACTTCTGAACTTCGGATCCAGCAAACTGGGACTGTGTGTCCGTGATCGTTAAGACCGGTGGCGATTTACGACAAGAGCAGCTCGCTGTCCAGCTGATCCAAGAGTTCGAACGGATTTGGAGGGAGGAGAACGTCCAGTGTTGGGTCAGATAGTGAGTGCCTAGAATCCTTGCGCGAACCGAACCATTAAAGTTTGATTCAGTTTCCGGATTCTCATCACTGGGGGCTCATCTGGCTTGGTGGAGACAATCACTGATGCTGTCTCCATTCATTCGATTAAGAAGGCCGAGTATGCTAAACGGCTTGCTCAAGGACAACTGGGGCACGTCACCTTGTTGGACCATTTCATATCCGTAAGAAATTCTTTCGTGGACGAGTTCGGAGTCCTGACCGACCTGTTCCAAGTCCTATGGTGACCCGTCCTCTGCGAAATTTGCTAGGGCCCAGCGGAATTTCGCCAAGTCACTCGCCGGTAGGAATTCCCGCCCTTCCGGATATGATGTGTCGCTGACCCCCCTACGATCAGGTTGTTCCTTGATCACCTACCTGCTACAGATCAAGGACCGGCATAACGGGAACATCCTATTGGATCGAGAAGGACACCTTGTGCATATCGACTTTGGGTTCATGTTGTCAAACTCCCCTGGAAACCTTGGATTCGAAGCTGCTCCTTTCAAACTCCCGCTGGAGTATGTGGAAGTACTCGGAGGTGTCAACAGCGAGCATTATCGAGAGTTCAAGAGGCTGTTCAAGGATGGGTTCGAGGCCGCGAGGAAGCACTGTGATCGAATAGTTAGTGAGTTGAAAGAATTTATTCGTCGGTAACCGCTCATCCAGTTGATGCCCGCATTCTTAGCCATGGTCGAGCTGATGCAGAAAGGTAATTTCATACCAAACGATTCCTCCGTCACCCTATAACGATTATTCAGATTCTTCTATGCCGTGTTTCGCTGCCCTTGGAGAGCAAACCGCCGCGCAACTGCGTGAAAGGTTCCAACAGGGTCTCACACATTCCTTCGTGGCCGAGCATGTCGATAGACTCATAGAGACTTCGTTGGGATCGAGCTGGACGCGCCTTTATGACTCAGTAATTCTCCCACATCCTCATTGCGAGTACTCGTACTAACATCACATAAAGTATCAATACTATTCACAGTCTATCCTGTGAATCCCTCGTTCATATTCGTCGTCATCGTGTATATGACGACGCATGTAGGAGATTCTGAAACCATGGACTCACCCGGTGGCCGTATTCAACCACGGTACTCCGGTATAGGGAGAGAGAGGGTGGGATCAGGCCGTAGTATAACACGAATGTACACTGATTACCACTGACACAACCAGAATCTAAGCGAGCGAGATAGTATAATACATAGAAGAGAGGGCAACGACTCACAAAGTACCTAGCGATAAGGATACAATGATTTGACTTGGTGGCGAGGTGCGTTTGGGCGCAAATATTACCAAGAAATAAAGCAACGCGAACGGATACGAGCGGTTTGGGATAAGACGGACGGAAAGGACGCGGAACAACGAGAGCAGCGACGTAGCAAAACGACATAGATAGGATGAGAAATGGAAACGCGGCATATCTGAATTAGAGCATATAGGTTTTAGATGGTTGTCACGAGACCACGGGGGGAAAGTTATGGAACCCCGCTGACAACACTGGGTGAGACCCGCGAAGGCCTCGCATGATCGAAATATACGAAAGCAGATAGGATGGTGTGGGTAAAGCAACATATAGAAGGGAAAGGAATTTCGAGCGGGAAAATTCGAGCACAGAGGACCAAACCGCTATGAGGATAACCACCAGACGAACGATCACCGCAACCTGGAGAAACGCTTGGAGGCCTGGGGCCGCTGACGGGCAGTCGATACTGGGACGGGAATCTCCAGGTCGGACCTGTCCTCCGGCTCGTCGAATGTCACACCGGGCCTACGCCTTCTACCTGTACCACGGTCATGGTAATCCATCTCCTCTTGGTTCCTCCACTCCTGGGCCGCCTCCAAGGGGTCTCTGAGTGGTGGATAGAGTCCGGAGGTCGCTGAGCTGCGGACGGACTCATCGGGAGTACTCAAAGAGACCTACATGAAAAATGAAAAATCGTTCATACAAACAATTTGGGAGTTGCCTCACCATCGTGCCATCCAATGCGTCCATGGAAGCGGAGGACATGGTTCGATGTCTCTTTGAGAGCAGCTTCCATGGATGGAATCCCCTAGGCTGCGCGCTACCAGCCTTGACATCCTGACTATTCTGCGTTTCCCGGCTCCGTTGTGTGCTATAAGAGCCGTACGTTGCATGAGTGGAATAGGTATGTTGTTGCTGGTGTGAAGGGAATTTCGTGACGGGCAACTCTACAACTTTCGTCGTGTTTGATCCAGGAGATTTCAAAGCTTCAAGTTCCGTAGAACGTTTGGCTGTGCTAAAGTTCCTCCTCAACTTCCCGGGTCGTTGTTCGGGTTGCAAAGGTGCGGGGGTAGAGAGAGGATCTCTGGCCTTTGATGGGTTTGAAATCGACCTGAAGAGACTGAGTAACCCTCCCTTCTTCTTCGAGTCCTGACCCGACGAATGGGTGGAAGGCGGTCGGCTTGATTGCTTGATCGTCGTCAGAGTCTGAGTTGAGGCGGATTTCAGTTGTTGGGGCTCCTGGGCAGGCGTAGGGGGTGGTAACTGGGGCTTCGTAGGAGCTGGCGTGGAAAGGTGTCCAGAGACCGCGACGCGGTTGGAAGGTAGTTGTGACACGTTGTGTGGATCGGACGCTGTTCGCGAATGGCCAGTGGGTTGGTAACTGTTCCTCGACGAGCGCCCTGCGGTTCCCTGTTGATTCTGAGGTGTGTGTGTGTGTGCAGGTGTCGCTGAAGTGGGTTGTTGTAGATAGGGGTGTGTTGACGAGGAGGATCGTCCATTGGTATTGGTCGTGGGTGCAACCCTGTTGTCGATATTCGGTGAGTTGCGGTGTGGAGGGCCCTCATTGCTATTGGACGTGGAAGGTACTGTGTGTTGCCCGGCCCTGTCCCTGCGAGAGACCCTGTCATTGTCGCGGTCGCGTTCACGCTCTCGGTCTCTGTCGCGGTCGCGTTCACGATCGCGATGTTTGGGATCGTACTCGATCGTGTCCTGGCTCGTTGTCCTCCTCCGTTCATGGCGCTCAGTAGGGTGTATCGAAGGCTTGGATAGAGAGTACCCAGAACCATACGGATCTTGTTGCTGGGTAGACCTCGAGGAAGACGACTGGTAGGGGTGATTCTGGGAGGTACTCTTTGAAGAGGCCACTGGATCCGTGCTTGAACGAACAGGAGGTTGAACAAGTTGCTCCCTCGACGAACCGGATCCAGAACTCATGACCTGCTCTTGGGAGTAGGGGTGCGACTTCGACTTTCCGGATCCCTTCTCGTGGGTCCTCGGGTCAGCAATCGTGTCCACAGTTCCAGTCGAGCCCTTGCCGACAGCATGGGAGCCCGAGTAGGGGTAGAGTTGATCGTCCTTCCTTGCAGGCGAATAACTATGTGTCGATTTGGTATCCTTCAAAGTCACCCGTGAGGAATTGATTAGCGGAGTGGAAATCATCGCCGTCGAGGAACTAGACGGTGTATCTGGTCCATCCTGTTGGATCCTCGCATCACTCTTTCCATTCTTCATGGTCGGAGATGGTTGATTGCTGTGATTTGGAACCGTTAAATAGGACCCCGTCGGGGAGGGTTTAGGGGATGGACGTTGAGAAGGGGGTTGTGAACTTGGATTACTGGAGGGCTGGTGTGAGGTGGATCTGTGCCCGGGGGAGGGAACCTGCAACGAGTGGTTTTGGGGTGTAGAAGTGCCCACTCCAGAAATTAGCTGCGGTTGCGGATCCTGGTCCAGGTTCTGATGCTCCCACGATGGATTCGGTGACATGCCAGGTGACGCGGTTGTGGAACTGACGCCATTTGCCTCGAGGAAGCCAGGAATTTGAGACGATGCAGATATGGTGGTCACCAGGGGAGTTGCCAGCAACACTGAATCCTTGGCAGTCAAAACCGCATGTTCATCCGTTGTGTGGGCTGGAGGTGAACCTTTGTCCTTCTTCCTCTTCCTCTCCCTCTCCCGATCCTTCCCTGACCTCTCGTCATGCTTCACAACAGTCGCGTACCCAGCGGGATAAATATCGGCGGCAGGAAAACCAGGATGTGAACCGTTCATAGTAACAGATGTAGGTTGCTGCTCCGCTCCGAGGACTCCGGTCGTAGTCGTCACCACTGGAACAGATGTTGGGAAGGAGCCATGCACTGGGGCGGTGTGAGGCTGTGGAGGGGGAACTGGGGTTGGTACCACGCTATCTCGTTTCGTGCGCTGTACATCATGTGTGAGAGTGTCGTGACTATGTGGGTGGATCGGAGTGGGAGCCTGGATGTTGGGGGTTGGGGCAGTATATTCAACAGTACCATCAGGAAAGATGTTATGCAGAGGGACGGGTTTTCGCTTCGACTTGATAGTCCCAGATACAGAACCTGTTTGACCGGTGACCACTGAATCCCTCGATCTGTTCCGCCCGGAATAACTGTCCTTTGGGTACGGGGTCGGGGGCTGATTGGGATCAAAGCCATTTGCCTGTACCGGTTGTGGACCAGCCCGAATAGTATCTGTTGAGTACGTTCGCGCATCCTGTGTACTCCCAGGTCCAGACCGCAAGCTCTGTTCCGGATATAATACCTGAGGTGGACCTACAAGAGGAGTAGTGTAGGAACGATGTGCTGCTGGACCTGGTTGGCTAGGGGTATTCGTGCCAATCACCGGTGTCTGTGGTACTGGAGCGGTCTGGGAACGCAGCGGACCGTGGGGGTCGTAACCGTTGGCGGAAGATCTAGAGGAGGAAGATACTATGGGTTGGGCAGACTGTGAACGGCTGTGCTTCTTCGTGAATGTTTCCAAAGCATTGAAAGTACGGCCGGTGATACCCGGAGTCTTGTTCGACGGATCATACGAGAGAGGGAAATCGGAAGGGCCCTGCCCTGCCTTGAGAGAAATTAAGTGTGGCGGGGGTAGCACAGTTTCCGGGAGAGGTGAGAATAGGTAGCTGGCCGGCGTTTGCATGATCGGGGATCCGATGACTGGCTTTGGCGCTCTCCTCGTGAACCACCCGGTCAGCGACATCTTGGACTGGGAGGAAAGTTAGTCAGCTAACTGTGCAAAACAAGGTCGTAGTAAGCACCTCTTTCTTTGGTTTTGACGGAGCGAGAGTCTCCTGTGAGCCATCTCCGCGACTGGCGCGCTGCGGCCATATCAACCAATGATCAGGCTAAAAAAAACTCGGGAAGACGCACAAGGCCACGATTCTCTCGTTCGGTATCACTGCCAGATGTCAAAGCTTCTTGGCCGACCTTAGTCTTGTCTTTGCTCTTGGACCGTTGCGGTAACCAAACGGGTGCAACTAGAGGTGCGGGCGGTGGGCTGTACTTGGTAGTCGCCGCGGGGGTAGCCAAGCCACGGCCTTGATCAGTATATTGAGGAACGGAGGAAGATTGCGCCGGCGGTTGACTGGGAAGAATTGTCGGACGGTTATTTTCATTTTGTTGTGGAGACTAGTGGCGGGGGTCGGACATGGTTAGGTTGGGATGAACAAGAAGAAATGGAAAATGCGATTCACCTTCAAGGTTATTGCATCGTCTGTGAGATTGCGCCGATGGCTGGAAGGCTTCGGTAGCGTGCCATTTTCATCTGACCGCTCTTTAAAGTCTCTACCGAGGGTTGCAGCTTGATAGATCTGGTGCCGTGGATCATAGGGATCTCTGTTGAGTTCCCTAGACGTCGTCCTGGTGTGAGTATCAGATGACCGGTCCCGTTCGTGACCTCGATGGGTGTCCTTGTCCCGATCTTTGTCCCTGCTCTTGGATGACTTACGAACGGCAGGATCTGTGGTCTTGCCGACCGGGGGTATCCAACCGGTGTATGGCATAGCAAGGGCAACGTTTGGCGACATGGGTGAAGTTAACTGATTAAATGAACTCTTTGGTGTCCTTGACTTGGACGATTTGGGTTCAGGATGCCGAGATGAACTGGAACGAGGATCTCCTGGGTCATGGCCGTATGACGTCGGGTGGTTAGTCCGGGATGAGGAGGGTTTGTGGACGTAGTCTGAGGATGAAGACGGGTGGTACTGGGTAGATTTGGAGGCGGAGGTCTTGATTGTTCGTGAAGGGTCAGGGAGAATGCTTGTCCTGGAGGCCCTGCGTGCAGTGTCAGATGGCTTCTTCTGGCGGGTGGTCGTCTGAAGCATTGGGGGTTCTTGGCTGGGTTGAGGGGACCATGGAGGTTTGTAGTCGACCTGGTTTGGTGCAGGTCGACCACTGCCCATGCTCTTGCGGGGACCAAACAGGCTGTTGGGAGACGGTAAGGGTGAGAACGGCGGGCCCTTAGCCGGAATGTCAGACTGCCGAAGAGAAGAGCCGACTCGCGAGGGACAACGTGTTGTTTGTCTGGCAGCGGCAGAGAGAGAGAGAGTACACCCTCGCTATTTGCCGAACGGGCGTCGGGCGAACAAAGGAAGTGAAATCTGTATATAGTTATCGCGATTACAGACGATACGGGATGTACAAAGTGAAGTGTACAGAGGATGTGCAAAAGCCCAGACGGGCGTAGATACAACGGAAGAAAATGTCTGTCGATCATGCCAGAAGCCTCGGTGGAATACCGTCGAGCGCACATACAAGGCATGTTCGTCGCCGTTCGTCAGTCACACGGAATAGCGACCGATACAGACCAAGACGGCCCGCGGTCAGCGCTGCGATGGACTGACGCTTGATCTTACACGATTTTGACTCATTACCGACAGTGAGGCAGCTGTAAGGCTGTTGGAGAACATCGAGTATCTCCCTGTCGAGACAATTTAAGGATCGTGTATGCGTCGTCTTCAAACGAGAAAATAACAACGGAGGATTTTTTTTGTTTTTGTTGGTGGCGGTTGGGGAGAACGAGAGTGCTTAGTCAGATGTGCCTGATTTGGAAAGAGCGCGTGCTGACTATCAATCCCAGCTTCGTCCAGTGTCGCTTCTCTCAGATTTCTCACTCACCTACCCCTCACGCGCAACAGCGCAAAAGCCCCTCCAACTACACAGAGACCGTATCAAGTCATGGTCAAGGTTTGTCTTTGTCCCCCTCATCACCCAACATCATATCCAAATCTAAACCACAGGCCGAGGGAATGGACATTATCGAAGAGAAACCAAACGATCCCCAAAACCCTCCCATGGACACCGAAGAGATCGTGTCCGTTCTCGACCGTGAGTCCTGTCTTAGGCGTTCCCCGCCATGCACCTTGAATATCGCTCATCCATCCTCTAGATGAGGCTTTCGCCGCAAAGCACATGCCCGATCTGGGCCATGACGTTAAGGAGTTCCAGGTCTTTCATTGGAAGCTCCAGGGCTGGAAGAAACTCGAGAAGAAACTAACAAGCCCAGAGTTTGATTGTGGCGGGCATAAATGGTGCGTTCTCCCTTCCTATCGCCTTCTTCCTTACTTGCGTAATCTGAAAACCCGCTCAGGCGGATACTCCTCTTCCCGTTCGGCAATTCTAACGCTCCGCCGAATGATACAGTCTCTGTCTATCTCGATTACGCCAACCCCAAGGGCGTGAAAGAGGGTTGGCACGCTTGCGCCCAATTCGCACTGGTCATCTCAAATCCACACGATCCTACCATCTATACCGTCAGCCGTACGTAGCTCGCAACTCAAGTCATCCTTGCTCCATTTTTAACGGCCTCCCCCTCAGATGCACATCACCGGTTCATCGCAGAAGAGTGTGACTGGGGTTTCACCCGGTTTAGTGAGCTGCGCAAATTGTTCCACCCTCAACCAGGCAACAACCGCCCAACGATTGAGGAGGATTCTGCTATGGTTTCGGTTTACGTGAGAGTTTTGGAGGATCCGACCGGCGTGCTGTGGCATAACTTCGTCAAGTAAGCCCGTTCTCATTGTTCGCCTCGTCAGGGTCTAGAGCGTTTCCTCTAGCTACGATTCAAAGAAGGAAACGGGCTATGTCGGACTGAAAAACCAGGGCGCTACGTGTTATATGAACTCCCTGCTACAGTCCCTCTTCTGCACCCACTACTTTCGAAAGGTATGGAGTCAGCTATTCTCCGGTCACAATCTGTTCTCAAACATTGTCCAGGCTGTTTACCAAATCCCGACGGAAGATGAGCATCCAACAGAGAGCGTCCCACTGGCACTTCAGCGTGTGTTCTATCACTTACAGACCTCCGATCAACCCGTTGGTCAGTACAACCTTCAACCTTGACAAGTCAGATTACCGAACTGACCATTCGCCATCCCATCAGGAACAACTGAATTGACAAAGTCCTTTGGTTGGAAATCCCTCGACTCGTTTTTACAACACGACGTGCAAGAATTCAACAGGGTCTTGCAGGACAAGCTAGAGTCCAAGATGAAGGTCCGTGGTCTAGCTTTGCACCAGTTTAGCCAAGTGGTGGAACTAAGAAATTTTGTGTCTCAGGGTACACGTGCTGAGGGTGCCATCGCAAAACTCTTTGTCGGAAAGATGAAGAGTTACATCAAATGCGTCAACGTCAATTACGAGTCATCTAGAATAGAGGAATTTAATGGTGAGAAGCAACATACAAACCCGAGGGGACTAGAGCTCCAAGGAAATTGACCGATCTAACCCGTTGTGTAGATATCCAACTGAACGTCAAGGGAATGAAAACGTTATACGACTCTTTCCGGGATTATGTCGCTGTAGAAACGCTGGATGGCGAAAACAAGTATCAGGCTGAAGGTTTTGGACTGCAGGACGCTCGGAAGGGTATCATCTTCGAATCTCTTCCGCCAGTCTTGCACCTGCAGCTGAAGCGCTACGAGTATGACATGCAACGCGACGCCATGGTCAAGGTACCTGTCACTTACATCGTCTACGGATTGTTGGTACAATTCTGACACTACCCCCGAAGATCAACGATCGCTTCGAATTCCCCTTCGAAATCGACCTTGACGAGTTCCTCGACGAGTCGGCTGATAGGTCCAAACCGTGGAAATACAAGCTTCACGGCGTCCTCGTACACTCCGGTGACCTCCATGGTGGACACTACTTTGCACTCATCAAACCAGATCGGGATACCCGGTGGCTCAAATTCGACGACGATCGGGTGACACCTGTGACGGACCGGGAGGTTCTGGAGGAAAACTATGGCGGTGAGCCACTGAATGGTGTTGTCCCTCAAACACAAAGGAATCAGGTCAGGGCAATGAAGAGGTTCACAAACGCCTACATGTTGGTGTACATTCATGATACAGCGATCGACGAGGTCTTGGCGCCTTTCACCGAGGAAGATACTCCTCCCCACTTGAGTAAGTTGGTGCTGGATTGGTGGTCAAAGATTATTGTCTCATCCCTCTTTCAGAACGAAGATTGGACGAGGAACGTGTCCAGATGGAGGCTAAGAAGAAGGAGAGAGAGGAGCAACACTTGTTCCTGACTGCCAAAGTCATAACCGATGAGACCTTTTCTCGTCACGAAGGTTTTGACCTTGCCGTCTTTGACGAGAGGAATTGGCCTCTCTCTGACCTTCCGACGTTCCGCGTCCTCAAGCAGGAGACGTATAGCGTGTTCAAGTCGAGAGTCGCCCAACACTTCAGCTACCCCGAGAGCCAGATCAGGTTATGGGTATTGGTCAACCGTCAGAACAAAACAGTGCGACCGGATACGCACATTCCAGAGAACGAACCTTCATTAAGTATGTCGTGTAGACTTCATACAGAGACTATTTCTGACAATATTCTTTAGCAGTCGAGGTGATCCGTAACAACATGGCCGTGCGACAACAGAGTGACCTTCGGTTGTATCTCGATATCCTCCCAGATCCTTCCAAGGTGGGTAATTCATTTCACTCATCGGGGATGCTGAGTTGTTTACGTTCACGTGTGAAGAAAATCCAGTTGGATAACGCCGGAACGATCATGATCTTCCTCAAACACTTCGATACCACGAGGCAATCACTCTTCGGAATTGGCAAGATCCACATGCCAAGAGCGAGCAAAGTGAGCGACCTCATTCCGATCATCAACGAGAGGATGAGGTGGGCATCCGGGACACCGCTGAAGCTCTATGAGGTAAGGAATACCGCGTTTCTACCGACATGCCGTGCTGATTGTCATCCTTCCCCAGGAAATCAAACCCGGCATGATCGAGCTCATGAAGCCGAAGTACACCTTTATACAGAGTGAAATTCAAGATGGAGATATCATCTGCTTCCAGGTCGACATCTCCGATAAGGAAGTTCACGACCTCGAATCCCAGGGCTTGTACTCGAATCCACAACAGTTCTATGACTTCCTGCAGAATCGGGTGATGGTGCTATTTAGGCCCAAGTTCGACGAGCCAGATGGCGATCAACCGGAATTTAGTCTGGTGCTCAGTAAGAAGCAGAACTACGACGCTGTGGGTTGATCCCCCTTCATCAACTCCACGTCGCGTGGATGTTCCTGACTCGGTTTTATTAGATGGCTGCCAAGGTTGGGGAGCACCTCAAGCACGAGCCGATAAAACTGAGGTTCACCACCACTAATGCCACCAATGGCGCAGCCAAATCTATCCTCAAACGCTCACTAAACCAAAGCATCACAGAAATCATCTCCCCTTCCTATGTCACCCCATCTACAACCGTCATCCTCTACGAAAAGCTTGACGTGAGCATCGTTGAGCTGGAGACCAAGCGGAGTCTCAAGGTCATCTGGACTGGTATCCACAATAAGGAGGAGTCGACGCATCCGTTCCTGTTGCCCAAGACCAGCATAGTGCATGATATGACCGAGCTCTTGTCGAAACAGGTGCAGCTGACGCCGACGGGCACTGGTAGGATCAGGGTGTTTGAAGTGGCGAAGGACGGAAGGACGCAGAGGGAGTTCACTGGATCCGAGATGATTGGGAACATCCCTGATCCCGTTGAACTGTTTGCAGAGGAGATTCCGCGAGAGGAGTTGGAGGCCGAGGACCACGACAAGATCATCAATGCCTTCCACTTTACCAGGGACGTTGCGAGAACGCACGGAGTTCCGTTCAAATTTGTGGTCAAACCTGTAAGTCTTGGACCTCCACTACCGTCAGTTCCTGTTAACGGTTTTCATCGCATTGAAGGGCGAACGATTCTCGGAGACGAAGAAGCGTCTGCAACATCGCCTCGGGGTTTCAGATAAGGACTTCTCGCGGTTTAGATTTGCTCTGATACAGATGGCCACATTTAAACAACCATCATACATCGAGGATGGTCCGTATGCTTCGCTTGATCTGGGACCATCACTGACCCGTATATCCCTTAGATGACAACATCTACGAACACAAGTTCGCTCCAGAGGACTGTCTTGGTTTGGACCACGTAGACAAGTCAGGAAAAGCCCGAGGAGGTGCTGGTGAGAAGGCTATCTTTATCAGAGGATGAAAGGGTTCTCCTTATTTCTTTCACCGTCATCGCATACATCCTTGTATTCTCCCATGTCCCTCAGTTACCTCCTTCCTGTATCTTGCGCGAACCCTCCAACTCTCGTTATTCTCTTTCCCCCTTTCCTAAGCCTCATTGTAATTCTGACCCTCAACAATATAAAGTATCTGGAATCTCTTTCCCAAAACAACTCGAATAAGCGGGTGGTATATAGTGTGTACGCTATACAGGATACTTTTCGGATGGTTGGGTGGGAATGTATTCGACACAAAGCGAGACCTTGTGGGAATAAATAAAGAATTAACTGTCTATCTCCTCTTCTTGCCCTTCTTTCCGGGCTATGAAAACGACCCACATCAGAGGCGAAAGGCAAATCAGCGAAGGAAACACGTACCTTTGGAGTGCTGGAGACAGATTCAGTATCGCTCGTAGGATGCAAGTTGCCGTTCGCAGAAAGTAGTGGGGTGGATGGAGTCGCAGGAATGGCAGAGCTGGTTGGAGGGAGGCTGATGGCAGGTGAGCTTGGGGTAGCGGGGGTCTGTGGTGGCGGGCCGACTTGGAAGTTGGGAATGGGGACCCTCGAGAGATCCTTGCCCTTTTTTCCGTAGATTAGTTCTGTTCGACCAAATCAGAGTCAGTGACGCGTTCGTCAGAACGGAACCAAATAAGCGTGAATATATGCTCACCTTTTTCCGCTCGGAGTCTGTTGGTGGACTCGAACATGGCACGCATCCTCTCGTTGGCGATGATCTCGTTTGCGGTAGGGAAAATGAGGGCTCCCCAACCTTCCACGAAAGTGTTTGCTTCCGCGCATACCTCCCTCACCTCACCTTCCAATTCCTTCTCAGCTGCCAAAAGACTGTTCCACAGATCATCTCCGACCAAACCCTTCTGCAACAAGTTCTGAATCGCGGGCTTATCCTCTCGGAAACGAACGGCCCGAAAGACGTCCGCAATGGCACGTCGCATGAGGGCCGCTTTCAATGTGACTTCTGGTGCTGGAGGATCCTGCTGCAAGAGGGTGACGTAGGCATCTCGTTCCGGATGTGACTCGTAATACGGGTCGACATGCTTTCCTGTAGGAGAGAAGACGTTATATCTCAACCTTCCCATATACGCAATTACGATGTGTAGACTTGCCAGCAATGTGTCTCCTGTATAGAACGCTGAAGACGTATAAACCGCCAAAGATGACGACAAGGTAGGCTATTGGGATAATGACTGAAGTCATGCCCGTGGGATTACCCGAGGGTGGTATGTCGAGGTTTGAGACAAGATGGATGAGCTGGCCGAACTTCCAAAGTACACGTGGACGTGTTTCATCGACATCACCAGCGCTTATTCGCATTTTCGATCGTGCAGGGACAGTAGCCAAATTACAGTGCATGAGATAAAGAGTATTGTAACACAAATATAATCCTAAATTTCACAGCGATGTTTATGGTATGTATATCCTCGAGAAGCCTTCCACCCTAGAACGGCGTCAGATTTTCCAGGGAAACCAATTAATATCTCACGGCACGTACCGCCTGCGACAACATGGACAACTGTGATTTGATGCTGAGGATCGCGACGCGAGGTTCTCTCGACAGTCGTCACACAGTGCTAAGCACCTGTCGGAACATTATCAGTTCACGTGGATACCGAGGGCTAAATGACCAGCTCACCGACAGGGCCAACAGATGACCTGCCTAGGTCTTGCCGTACAAATCACACAATTCATCCTGCCCTCGTCCCAACCATCTTCCTCCGATAGCTCAGTCAACTGCCGCCTTCGGCGTAGATTCGATCCCCCGGAATCAACTTGAGACTCCATAGTCGGGGTTTCATTTTGACCGACGTTGGCGATAAGCCTCTGGTACCGTCGTCTTGTCAAAGGGAACGAAGAAGAGTCGACCATGTGTGCCAACAGGACCGGGACAGGACTGGTTGATAATTCATCACTGGTCAGATTGTGGTACAACTCTGCAGGGTGGTCGTCCTCTTCGTCGTCTGAAGATGGGTGGCTACTCGATGGAGTGTGAGGGATATTATCATATTCCTCCTCGTCATCTGAGATGGCCTCGCCGAGGAGGAATCGACGGTAGTCGTCTTCGTCCACTTCCGCAGAGACTGATTCGTCTGCAATTTCTTCGCCTTCTAGGACATTTGAGGGAGTAGGCAATTGTAATCTTCTTCCGTACCTAAGGAGGATCCACGCTCCTTTCATTACCCTTAACCAACCCTTAACATACCGTTCCAGCTCCTTAGAAAATAACGATCGGGCTCCAAATCGATTGGGATCGTGCATCGAAATTGCATTGACGTTCTTCACTTCATTGAGAAAACCCCTTTGTCGACCATGGACCAAATCTCCAGAAGATATCCCAGCCCGATCGAGCCCCACTGCGTTCGGGTCATTGGTGTCGTTCCCGAGCCCTTGGGCCAATGTATCGAAGATAGTCACGCTTGCGACTTCGTTTCCCAAGCCTGCAACACTGGTGACTTCCAAGCTGGCTGTCCCTAGACGAGTGATCAAAACAGAACAATCCTCCTCCCACCTCGGCATCAACGATCCGCTCCGACACAGAATTGTTCTCGTGACCTCACCCTCGAGAAGAATCTGAGTGAGAGCATCGAGAATGCAGACGAGGATGGTGGATGCAATCAAGAACGACTCCAACAAGACGGGAAAATAGTTGAAGAGGGGGTATGAGGCCGGAGATCTCCAGAATACGGAGTGGAAATGGATCATGGTGAAAGCCGTGCACATGGTGGTGGGAATGAGCCTCTGTCTCGACCAGGATTTCCTCATTCCAAGCAAATGTATCATCGTTATCTGAGCGAACTTGGTCAGAATGAGGGTGATGGACTCGGATCCAACTGACCTGAAGTAGCGGGATCGCAATGGGAATCAGACTGTGTTTGGTGGGACGAGACGCAAAATCGTTTCTTTGGACGACGTTACTACCCGAGGAAGAGTATAAGTGAAGCAGGAATGCGTATCCGAACTTTAAAATTTACTAATTGCAAGCTGTGAGGAGAGTGACGAGTACGTACCAGGTTAAACGGTGAGGCATCCCTGCCAAGTCCCTCCAAGCCGGAAGTGAGGTAGTTGACACAGAGTGCAGCACACACAGCCATGAAGGTTGACCAACATACTTCCCCTGTCTCCAGACGGCCAACCTGCGTGCTGACGTTGTGGAGCCAGCCCGCGTGTGTATTCGGGAACAGGCGAAACGCTTGGAGTACGATGACAGTCCAGATAGAGAGAGACTTTAAGAGGAGATATGCCGAAGGCAGGCGGATGATGGTGCGGGACAGCGTTGAGGACAGATCAATTGGGACCACCATTGACCAAATACGCCTTGCCCACGATCGCAGACCATAGGGGGTCCCTTCGTCTCCGTTCCTATGTCGACGCGAGCCGAGCCGTGGCGGGCTGACTATCTCTTGTATCCTGTTCGAGACGAGAGCCTGCAACCGTCATTGAGTTAAGCTCGCCAATGGTCTGATGCAGTGAAACACACAAAAACCAGAAACCCAATAAAATACCCTGAGGTTAAGAACGTCCAGGGTACAGGCATTTGCTGAAATGGTTGATGTTGCGGTCCAGCCGCTGCCCCTTGTGCAGGTTGGGCATGTATGTTACGGTCCAACGCCATAGCTTCGTCGATCCGTCTGAGCCGAACCATGAATGCGGACACAGCCCAAGCGATGGGGCGGGGAATCGGAAGAGAGAGGTTGTGCATTGCAAATGAGATAGAGAACCGGCGGGGCTCTTCCACCATCGCGATTGCCGACGACATTGGGGCCGGATGCCAGATGGGAATGAGGTCGGAGTCTAGGGTGGTGGTCGTTCACCATCCCCTCACGTGGCATATAATGGCTTCATCACTTGGGCGACTTGCTCGACTCACATTATTCTCTGGTCCAAATTGCTCCCTCTGCGACGTTCGTTGCTCCTCCTCTGTTGTACAGGACTGAGGGTTGATGTCAAACTATATTTCTACAGGTTGCAAAAGCGGAACTGGCAAAGGTCAGGCAGACCCGGCAGTTCCAGGTGGAGACGATAAATATCCAGGACAGGGGACAGGAGAAGTGGAAGAGAAAATACGTATATTGGATCCCCGCCCTCCACGTAGACGGGAAGGAGGTCGCGAAGGGTCGGTGGGACGCGACGCACGTCAACCAAGCCCTCGATCTGTGGGAGAAGCAGCAGCAGAAGACAGATGGCGAGGCTTAGACGATTCACAACTATTCTTCGTGGACACTCGCGAGACTACAAGTTACTGGGACTATTGGATATACCCTAGTGCAATTTTCTATCATCGCGTTGATGAACAGCCCCTGGGGGAGCCAGAACGACCGGAGGGGGACAACGGACTCGGTCCTCAGTCAATTCCTGGCCCCCGCTGTTTTAATTGCGGTTCGACTGAACATCTCCTCTCATCCTGCCCTGACCCACGGAACCGTGCGCTCATCGATTTGTCTCGGCAGCTTTTTGCATTTTTTGCCGATGGTGCTTCTCAGAATTGGAAACGGATTCACGAGGTCGGGGAGTGGAGATCGCGTCGACTGGAATGGACCCGCATATATAGACCGGGAGAGATTACGGGCTCTTTGTTGAGGGACGCCCTTGGGTCAAGGGACGCGGACGGGGCTCCGAACATGCCGTGGCTAGAGAACGTCGCCCTTTGGGGTTATCCTCCTGGTTGGATCTCCCACGAGGATCCGGTCGAATGTGTCCGAAGACGGATTCTCGATGAAGATGGCCCAGGCAATGACAAGGAACCTTGTGACTCCTGTCTCTTCGCGGTCCTCAACGGCACTCCAGAGGATTCCGAAGTTCTCCAGCTGGGTGGTTTGTTCTCTCCGGTCCCTTCGGATCCCCCCTCAGACACGCGAACTCCTCGTCGGTGGGCGGCCTATCCTAACACTTACTTTCTTTTTGATATTTTACCTGCATACATTGGGAGGGCACTGCCGCCCTTGGCGGAGGAGCCTAAATTCGATGGGCGGTACGAGACCTCCCTACCCCCTCTCCTATCTAGTATGCAACCACCCCCACCACCAGATCCCCCTCCCCCACTTCCACCCTCGATTCCTCATGACGATTTATCTGGGGGTGAAGTAGACATGGACCTATCTGATTGATACCTGTTGTGGCCGTATTTGCTGTTTTCGTGTACGCTAGTTTCTTGCCGCCGATGTATAGTAATTCCATGCTATTTGGTGCCAAGCTGCGTTGTGCTGAGCTTCGCCCGACGCTGATGCAGAGTCGGAACGGATCATTCGGAAAACCGCCCATCAATAAAATACAAGGTCTCCTCGACCGGTCGGTTCTTTCCCGCACTCGTACGATGTCTATCCTAGCTCGTTCCTCCAGCTCTGCATTCAAGTCCTTTGCTCGCACCGGAACTCGATTCCAGTCGAGACAGGCTTCAACAAAGGTCCGCACCGAGTCAATTAAGCAACAATCAGGCTTCTGACAATGCACACAACAGTCCCTCCTTGATACTTTGAGGGAGCTCGTTCCCGAGAAGCAAGAGAAGCTTAAGAACTTCGTACGTTTCCTCTCATGACGTATCTCTCGACTGTCCTCGAGCTTATAACGCGACACTCAGAAAGCTGAGCATGGAAGCACAGTCATTGGCGAAGTCAAAGTATGCTCTTCGGCCTTTCAGCTTTACATGTGTGCATGTTCTGAGCTTACTCCAGGTAGAAAATCTCATCGGTGGCATGCGAGGCCTCAAGGCCCTTCTCTGGGAGGGCTCCGTTCTTGATCCAAACGAGGCACGCGCATATCTCATGCTGTTATCAGTCAAATTCCTAACGTATGTCGCCAGGGTATCCGTTTCCACGGATTGACCATTCCAGATTGCCAAAAACAACTCCCTGCCGCCGCAGGTGGCGAGGAGATCATCCCCGAGAGCATGTTCTGGCTCTTGCTCACCGGACAGGTTCCTACCCCAGAACAAGTCCGTTCCCTCTCGAACGAGCTTGCGGAGCGTGGAGAACTTCCCGAGTTTGTCGAGAAACTCGTTGACTCGTGTGTCTCTTCGAAGGCAATCGATACCTGGACCAAGGGATGATAATATTTCTGTAGCTTCCCAACGACTCTGCACCCCATGACTCAACTCGGCATGGGTGTCGCTGCTCTCAACCATGACAGTGCCTTCGCTGCCGCATACGAGAAGGGTATCAAGAAAACCGACTACTGGACCTACACCTATGAGGATTCCATCAATTTGTTGGCCAAGCTTCCCGCTCTCGCCGCCAGGATCTACCGAAACATCTACAAGGCCGGCGAGGAACTCCCTGGTGTCAAGACGGATCTTGACCTTGTTGGTGAGTATCTTTGTGAATCCACGCATCATTCCTTCATTGAATTCCGCAACCAGGAAACTACTCCAACATGCTTGGCCATGGAAACAACAGGGACATGACCGAGTACCTCCGTCTCTATATTGCCTTGCACGGTGACCATGAAGGTGGAAATGCTTCCGCTCACGCCTCCCGTAAGCGCCCGTGTCGTCTACCACGGAACGTGGTCTAACTTCCCCTAGACCTCGTCGGATCGACCCTCTCTGACCCATACATCTCATACTCCGCTGCTCTATTCGCCTTGGCTGGACCACTTCATGGGTATGCTGCTTCAACGATCCTGTTTTTATGGTGTTAATGGTATTGCATAGTTTGGCTAACCAGGAAGTGCTGAGGTGGCAACTCGAGATGCAGGAAAAGATCGGAAGCGACAAGATCACTCACGAAACTATCAAAGAATACCTATGGGAAACTCTCAAGGGTGGACGAGTCGTTCCCGGGTCAGTCAACTTTGTTTGCTACCCAGATTAGACGTTGACTCTCGATCGTAGATACGGACATGGTGTGCTGCGAAGCCCCGACCCCAGGTTCATCGCCCTCCAGGAGTTCTGCGACAAGCGTCCAGAATTATTAGCTAGCCCAACCATCCAGCTCGTGAAACAGACGTATGAAGTCGCTCCCGGAGTCTTGGCCGAGCACGGAAAGACCAAGAACCCATGGCCCAACGTCGATGCTGCCTCGGGTTGCGTATTGTACCACTACGGACTGACACAGTTCAAGGTATGACGGTCAAGTTTCTCACTTTCAGAATTAGAGCCGATCCCTTTTACAGTACTACACGGTCATCTTCGGTGTCTCTCGAGGTGGGTCCTCATGAGCCATTTCTTTTTCTTGAAGAATTTTCCTGACCCCTTGCAGCCCTCGGATGTCTGTCCCAGTTGGTCTGGGCCCGCG
>Ga0307512_10003312_pt1 | contig 18903 bp, 26 predicted proteins | sample 14_EM_MG_FD_200267 | JGI IMG/M metagenome (GOLD analysis project Ga0307512, IMG submission 200267) | Populus trichocarpa ectomycorrhiza microbial communities from riparian zone in the Pacific Northwest, United States - 14_EM | ecosystem: Host-associated > Plants > Roots > Unclassified | place... | reverse complement strand
TTGTCCCTCTGCTTCTACCCGTCGGTCGGTGATGTCACATCCACAGAAGCGCGCGGGAACGGAATCCCCCCTGAAAGTTCGTGTAATTACCCAAGCGATCGCATCGGTCGCGGTTGCAAGCCTACATAGGGGAGAGGACTGGAGTATGGATTCATTTCGGAGACAAAGGCGTATGAACATTGCTTTGGGGTGATCACAGTCGCAGGGACTTGAAAGCATCAAATGCGGATGTTTTCGGACCGTGTTGCCCGAGTGGGAAGTATCCCGCATGTTTTGACCTCGCCCGGATCCGGGAGCAGAGAGGACAGGGACAAGGCTCAATCAGGTGCAGGACCGTCAGAGTGCAGTGAATGCTCTCGACGCTTAAGGGTGAATGGATTCCCGGAGTACGATTAGCGTGGGGATGAGCATTGGCTGAGGTAAGTTTAGACACGGTGCGCGTGAGTTTTAGCGATGAATTACCCCGCAGAGTGGATTGTAGGATGAGAGATGCTGTGTCCGTTCACATCCGCCAACACACTGCCTAACCAATGGCTAGATAATCCGGTTACCGGAAAAGGCAACCCCCGTACCTGCCCCGAACACCGCCTGATCACCGTAGGTGGCTGTGGATTTGACTACGTCACTAACCGTTGCTTTCATCCCGTCCGGAGTACAGCTTTTTGGCTTTAGCTTTTAGAGCGACCACCCGAACCGTGGAATGGTAAGTCTTCCTCTTCTCACTCCTCTCGTCTTCCGTTAGAACTTTCCAATGAACGACACTCCCAACATCTTCACTTCCAACTCTAGATTCCTCCCACCTCCTATCAGGACTGTCAACCAGCCCGACCACGCATACAGGCGCGGCGATTGTCAAAGAGCTGCTGCCTTCCTCAACCAAGACTGGACTCCGACCCCAACATCAGTAACATCTTCCAACTTTTCGACCGAAATTCCTCTTTCACCATCCTCCTCCGAGCTACCACCACCACGCTCAGACTACTCCCACTCCGAAGATGACTCTGAAGAAGACTGCGACGCCCCCTCTTCCACCGGTTCTCGTGTCAAACGCGAACCTTTCTCCCCAGAGCCACCTTTCAGTTATCAGCATCGGCTACCTCATGTCCTCCCAGATCGCAGAGCTTCGCAGTCTATGAACGACCTCCAGTCCCTCACTGCCCGCAGGCACTCCGGTGGTACCGACTCCTACCTTGTGTCTCGCTCCCTTGGGAACGGTTCCCCATCCCTCGATAGAAGAGTCCGATCCAGTCCCTACCATCAACAGACTAGGAGTTGGCCTGTCGCCCTCCACCCATCAGCCACTCACTCCCACCCAGCATCCTCCGAATCTCGTCACCATCGCAACCTCTCTAGCAACTCTCATTCCACCGGAAGCCCTCCGCAGACGCCCCCGACTCCCTCCTCTCCTGCTCTTTCCACAAAGAACGAGCCCGTGCAGTCTTCTTCCACTGCCAGCCCCCCTGCGGCCGTCAATACCGACGAATACATCCAGAGGATTAGCGGTGGAAAGTCCAAGTGTATTTGGAACGATGCAAATGGGAACGAATGTGGTTTCCAGTCGAGCTCTAGTTTGGTGAAGAGGCACGTTAGAACCGTTCACTTGAAGATTCGGTACGTCACCCTCTGCCTTTTCTACACTGGACTCTGCTTACCTTTTTGCTCTTTTAGCCCTGTTATCTGTCCTCAGTGTGGTCAGAGCTTCGCGACCAAGTTCCATCTCAAAACACATCAAAACATTCAGTGCGTCCGCTCGTTTATTACCTGGTGACCTATTTACTGATAACGAGCACAACAGCACTGGCCAAAAGCCATACGCGTGCCCTGATTGCACCAAGACTTTCTCCAACCCATCCAGTCGGCACCATCATAGAGTCAGATACCACGGCTACGTGCAGTCCTGGCGGCACTACGGTGACAAGAGCGGAAAGAACTGATTTCTTCGATTATTTATTGGACTCGAGGCGTTCGGACCTGTTGCATTTCCTCCAGGACATTGGCTCGCATGTTTTCATTCGCTCGTCAATCCTCATCTTCATGGATCATTCCACCAGATACCATCGCATTTATATCCTCACCGCACTCACCCCGCACAAAAAATACTCGCACGTTCCGCATTGCATCGCCAACAACGCCATTTCTCTCTTCTTTCCCTTCCCTCTCTCTCTCCCTTCGTTCGTGTTTTCGTATGCTTGTTCCTTGTTAATGGGTTTTACGTGGGCCACATGTGTTAGTGTACCACGTTGTACGGTGTTTTTTCTGCGCTTTTCCTCTTGGGTTCACCGGTGCGACCCTTTGAAATGCCGGAGCGTAACTGTCGCTGATCTGTTGTCGGTATATTTTATGTAGTCCCCTTTGCTAAAGCGCCCGATCGACCCTCGTCTTATGTCTTTGATCCATATCTGGACTTGTCTTTGTGCCGCCACAACACGCTTCGCCCTGAGCCTTTATCCTCAAAAAATCAGTGTATCAACCATCCCCTTGAGAAATCTTCAAATATGACCCTCACCTCTGACAAACGCTTTGCTTACCACACACTTTTTTCACCTCTCCTTCTCTGCCTCTCACAACTCATATCTCACCCATCTTGAGCTCATTCCTGCGCCTTACTCCTGACCAATGAGTCTTACGAGGCAACCGAACGAGACTCTGAACGAACCTAATCGTCGAGCCCGTTCCGCTTCCGACTCTGACGTGCGGATCGAATGCAGTATCCGCCCTCACCAGCTACCCGACTGGGCTCTACCCCAGTCTGACCACGACATCGCTTCGTGTAGCTCGGACGATGATCACGAACGGATAGAAGTTGAAGATCGCAAGGGGTACTGTCGTGCACGCCAGAAGAAGTTGAAAGTCCGTCGAAGGTGGAAGCGAACGATTGGACCGGACGCGTACGAAGTTCCCAGGTTCTGTGAGGTATTGACCGAGCACGTCCGGTCTGTCAAGGATGGTCCGCTCGATGCAGACAGGATCGAGGAGGACAAAGGGTTCTTGGCAAAGTTGACCGCGCCTTACGAACCCCCTTCCACCTCACGCGACCCAAAGGTCGATCGGACGATATACTCCCCATCTCCTCCCCCAACCCCAAAACAAAACCAACGCGACCCCCAAGTTCTCTGTGTTGGGTGTCCTCCAGGGTTTTGTAACTGTGCTGCCGAACAAGATGTCGATAACGATCGCGGGTCGGACGACGATGAGCCTAACCCTCACCTGGACAGAAATTACGAAATGGACCATGACCTGTATTCCCCTAGCGGGAAGTGGGAGATGGTGAAACATTGTCCAATTGACGGATGGGAGACCCTGATGCGTATCAAAGGTGAGTCGCTGAGCGGAAACGATTTAGTTCGACAGTTTGCTTAGGCTGGTTTCTTTAGTTACTCTCCCTCTATCTGTCATGCTGAGGAAGGGTGTCATCGCCGGAAACCCTATCACCTACATCAGCCGACTGTACGTCCATCTTTTGCGTACCTATCTCCTTCCAGGTTAATCGGCTGTCACAGATGGAACACGAGTAATGTTCCTCGCTGGAATGGATTCTTCTCGGAGGTGGTACCCATCTCTTGAACCTTCTACAGTGCGAAAATTGACATAGTTGGCATTGACTGCAGTTATCCTTGTTCGCTTCTTCGAGGCACCTCCGACCTCTCCAAGGGACGATCGTACCCCACATCATCAACGTCTACATCGAGCCTGGATACGTCAACGTCGCGATGGAACCTCCCCACGAATGTTTCTGGATCGAATCCTCGCCCGATATGCCCGATGTCCTGAAACACCGCTGCGTTGAAGCTTTCGAGAAGCTTCACGCTCAGGGCGTCCTCCATGGCGATGTGGAACTGCGCCATATGCTGATCAGTGCCGACGCAAAAGTTTCCATCGTCGATTTCAAGGCGGCCGCTACGTGCGTCCCCCTGGAGAACGTGGATATGAAAGAGGTTGGGTTGAGGAAGGCGACTCCTGAGGAGTTTAGGCTGGAGATGAGAAGGGTCAAGTTCAAGCTCAATTATGATGGCGCCAGGGAGAAGGAACGAGAGAAGCAGCTGCGGAAGAGGCGAGGGGAATCGAAGGAGGAAGACGTGCTTGACCCACCGGTGCACTTGCATGTCTTGAATTTCCATTGGTTGGAGGGATGTGAGCATCCGCCGACTAGGTTTGTCATTCCGGGCCAGACGAAGGAGCAGGTTGAGTCGGCTGTGAAACTGTTTTTGAAGAGGGTCGAAGAAATGGAGGAGCAGATGAACGTGAGGCAATCTGTGGTGCGAGAACTGAAACCCGTCAGTACGATCAAGAAGGAGGAACCTAACGCACCGGAGGTCCCAGCGGTGTCCTCTCTCCCAAAGTTGACGATCAAACTTCCTCCTCTCAACACACTACGTCCCCCCCTCCTCCGCGAGATCTCAAGTCGCGCTCCACTCCTGCCTCCTATGGAACTCCCGCACGCCGCAGAAACGATACCAAAAGTCCCAGGAGCATTCGCCAGACTTCCGCCGCTCGCGGTTGAGGAAGCTTCGCTCCAGCCTGGACCCTCGACCGAGAGCCAGACTGAAGACAAAGCTATCACTCATCCTGACGAGAGCGAACTCGTGTCCTCGGCCCTCGGTTTCTGTTTGCTCTCTCCCACGACCCTGATCAAAGGTCTCCCTCCAGCGGCTGCCACCGAGCTAGGTAACTACGATGGAGATATCTCTTCGGTCACAGTCTCGCAATTCGATTTTCCGGTTGGAAAGTTGGCAGATGGCGACCCTGCCCATTCTTCTGACCCAGGTTTGGAGGGCCGGGGGAATACGAGCCAGAGCACCACACTTGGGATCACTTCGACGACTCCGCCATCTACGCAGTGCTCTACAGGGTCTACGTTTCCGATTATGAGAACGTTCGCGGACGTTGCGCGCAAAGCCATCCAGGTCTTCGGTAGGATCGCCAAGCAGCCTCCGGTTCAATCCACAGTCGCTCCCTCGCAACAGCAGAAGAAGAGCGTTGATTCGGGCGACAAGAAGCGGCGCCTCTCGGAGTCCTCAGCAAGTGAATCGAGCGAATACGAAGCACGGAGACAACGCAAGAGGCTTCGTCTGTCTTCGTCTTCGAGCCTTTCCTCAGAAGCGCCTTCCTCAGTCCGATCAGCACCTACACCCGTTCCCCGTACATCGTCAGTTGTCACGACGGGTCAATCGAGAAGAACAATGAAGAGGAAACGGGAATCCGAAGGAACCGCCAAGTTGGTCTGGGATACGGAGCGGGAGTTGAGGAGAAAGAGGTGCAAACTGTCAGAGTTGAGTAATCTCTCCGACGCTTCGGGTTCCGAGACAGAGGACGACACTACGAGAGATAGGACGGCTCGACTTCGAAGGACCTTAGCAAAGCCGGTCACTGACAGGTCTGCTCTGACCCTCATTCTCCCTAACACACACATTGTCGCGAGAAGGGACGTTGTCCCTCAATTAGACAAAAAGGCACCTCCTATCATCATCCGGGATTACGCCTACATCTCTCATACCGTCCCAAAGGCGCCCTACGTTCCACATCCTCCCACGGAAAACAGGATGGCGGCAGAGAGGGCCAAACATATCTCCCTCTGTAACTCCAAGGCCTGTTTAGACGCTGGGTTGCCGTATCCCATGACGGAGAATCAGCAAGGGAAACTCGTGCCGGATTTGGCGGCATCTCCATACATGTTTTCGGCAGAGACGTTCCAGGAGAAGCAGGAGAGAAAACGACGAGAGATGCGGATGGGAATCAAGGGGGCAAAGAAAGTGCAAAGATCGTTCGGCAGTCTGAAGAGAAAGCTGGACGCTCGGAGGGCTGGGACTGCTGGAGAGTTTGAAGAAAGGTTGTATGCTGGTTGGAAGGACGTCGGCTGCCGATTGAAGAAGAAAGTGACGAGCAGGGTTCGGTTCACCCTGGAGAACCTCCGAAGTGACGTCCAGGGCCCTATCGGGGGTGCTAATTCTGGTGTTCTGCGCAAGGCGGTTCGCAGCGTCGAAGAGCCACGCAGCATCTTGAAGCAACTACCACCGATAAAGGCTTTCAATTACCAACGCCCATGGGAAGATGATGAAGACGATCCGTTGTCGCCAAAGGTAGGACCAGAAATAGAATGGTGGGATCGGTCCGGAGGATTCGGGATGCTGGGAGTACGAGTGAAGGAAACGAAGACGAAGAAGGAGGAGGCGTTCCAAGTGGAATGCGTATTGCGGGCGTATGAAGGACAGAGGACGATAGAGAACGTCGATGCGGAGTGGCGGCAGGAGGAGGAGAGGATGGCGGAGGTGCGAAGAAGAGAAGTAGAGAGCAGCGTCATTTGATTTTAAACGGGGATGAGACAACCTGTGTGCATGATGTAAGGAAGCGATGTTATTGTGGCTCACTCGAGGTTCTTGCTATGCCGAGCGGTGCACAATTACACTCAAAGTCAAACCGGTGCAAATGAGATGAAGTCGATGAAGTCATACCACAGCCTTGGATTTTCACGCTTACGTAATCTAACCTTGTCAGTCGCATCAGCTTTTACGATCACAGTTGCTTATCCAGCCAGTGACTGTGCTGTACTCTGAGCGAGCTTACAGGCTTTCTGAACCCTTGGGAACTGTCAGGACCTCGGCTGTTGCCCGAGGCTTAGAGCTGCGGGTGACTAACACCCTTATGTGTTTAGGAAATGTAAAGTCACTCAATGGGGCGCCAAGTAGTGACTTCGGGATCTCCACGGGGAATCATGATGCCCCCCTTCCGAAGCTTCTGCCATACGGATAGTCGCATGTGGCGAGGCGTGGCGTTGATGTCAATACGAATGTGGGTGGTTCTCCATCTGTGTCTCCAGCGGGATTTCTCTTAAAGGGCCGACTGGGTTCTTTTAATTTCTCCCCCTTGCTCCCTCCCCACCCGTCTATTTCGTTTTCACTGCTATGGCTTCCCCCCCTGAAAAGTATCCCGATGACAAGCATCCAGAGAGCTCTGATGTAGAGTCTCCTCCTGGGCCTCCTAGGGAGTCGCTCAAGAGGTACGTCTCACCCGCTCGTTGTCGAAGGGCATGCCTCACGAACGTTGACCGTGAATGTCAGACAAATGAAGCAACGGTGAGGTCCCTCCAGTCCGGGTCGGACGAATCATTTACCGTCGTATAGCCACATCGCCATGATATCGATCGGAGGTCCGTCCCACGAGCGTCCTACATTGAGAAACGTTGCGGTTCTAACCACCCGTGTCCGTTTTCAGGCGTCATCGGCACAGGTGCGGCCGCCTTCTCTTCCACAAAACTGGAAAGTGGAATCCCGTACTCATTCGCGATTCACAAGGTCTGTTCCTCGGTACTGCCACGGCCCTGCGGAATGGAGGTGCGTGACATCCGGTCGCCTGACCCCATACCCGCCCTCTTCCCTCATCATTCCACGCAGGTCCCGTCGGCCTTCTTCTCGGTTATGCTTTCGTTGGATCTATAACTTTTGTCGTTATGGTAAGTTTCGATTCGGGTGTGTTTGACGGGACACGTTCTAATGGTCTCTCCTCCGTCCGAAGATCTCGCTCGGTGAAATGATGTCATACCTTCCCATTGCCGGTGGTCATATCACTATGGCCGAACGCTACGTTTCCAAAGGATTTAGCTTTGTTCTAGGTTGGAATTATTGGTACAATTGGACCATCGTCTTGCCGGCCGAACTTAGGTTTGTGTGAGCCTGATCTCTTTCTCGGTTTTACTTACTTTTGTTACTTCGTAGTGCCGCCGCGATCCTCATCGGGTACTGGGATGACACGACTAGCCCCGCGGTTTGGATCACGGTATGCATGGTGGTGGTTATTGTGATCAACATGCTCGGTGCTGGTATGGCCGTTTGTGTTTGATGAGATCTCCCCCAAGTGCTGACTAAGGGCCGGTAGGTGCCTATGGGGAAGCCGAATTCGTTTTTGCGTGCGTGGATATACAGTTTAGAACAATTCCATCGGCCGACTGACCTGCGCCGATAATCACTTTGCATCACCAGCTCCATTAAGGTCCTGACCATCATTGGCCTCATTATCCTCGGAATCGTTCTTGACCTCGGAGGAGGTCCAAATCATGACAGGCAAGAAGGCTCCACTCCGGATGTGATGTTAGGAATCCTAACATTTGTTTCAGAATCGGTTTCCGTTACTGGAAAAACCCCGGTCCGTTCGTTCAGTACCACGACATTCCTGGGGCCACCGGCAGGTTTGTTGGATGGTGGAGCGTCGCCTCTCTAGCTGCCTTCGCTTTCATCGGAACGGAGATTGTTGCCGTAAGTATCGCATGCGTCGTGATTTCGTGTCATTGAATTCAAGCTGGATTAGATCGCTGCCGGAGAGGCTAAGAACCCCCGTCGTAGTTTACCAAAGGCCATCCGCGGTGTTTATATCCGTATTCTTCTGTAAGATCCGTGTCACCTTCATCCCTCCACTATATTGACCATCAGAGCAGGTTCTACATTCTCGGTGTCACTGTCATTGGTCTCTTGGTCCCTTCCAATTCTGAGGGGCTCAACCTCACCGAAAAGACCGCCGCCGCATCTCCTTTCGTCCTTGCCATTAAGACGGCAGGAATTAAGGGTTTACCGTCCTTGATTAATGCCTGTCTCCTCACCTCTGGTGCGTACATGTCGTAGACAAAAATTCAAATCGGGACTCCTAGCTCACGGGTAACGGCTACGTAGCCTGGTCTGCCGCTTCGAGTGACCTGTATACTTCTTCTCGTGCCCTTTGTGAGTCGTCGCCTCTCACCCGCGCACTGGGCGGCCGGCTGATGTGATTTTTTTTGTCCTCAGATGCCCTTGCATTGAACGGGCAGGCTCCGCGGATCTTTACCAAAACATCCAAGAACGGACTTCCATGGGTCTCTGTAACCTTCTGTTCGCTCTTCACTCTTATTTCCTATATGGGTATCAGCTCCGGTCCAGGAAAAGGTCGGTTGTCCCATTCTCGAAAAAACCACGATATCCGATGATCTATTATCCAATGCTTTCAGTCTTTGGTTGGTTCCAAAACATGACAGCTATCGCCGGTCTGATGACATGGTTCGGGATCTGTGTCGTGCGTATCCATTTTTCTCCCACTCGCTTTCAAGATTAGAGCACACATCGTTGACACCAGCTCGACCGCAGACTTACCTCCGATTCCGAGCCGGCTGGAACGCTCAAGGCCTCGATCGAAACCTCCTCCCGTTCAAATCCTCCCTCCAACCCTACGCGGCATGGTACGGTATCGTCGCGATCGTCCTGATCCTGTTCCTCAGCGGCTTTTCCGTCTTCCTTCGGGGTAACTGGGACACGGCAGACTTTATCACGAATTACATTCCCCTGATGCTCGCCCCGGTCTTGTTCGTCGCTGCGACTCTCGTGATGAAGAGCAGGTTTGTTAAAGTCCAGGATATGGACTTTGTGACGGGATTGGACGAGGTGATTGCGGATACGTATGATGAGCCTCCGCCTAAGAACATCTGGGAGAAGTTCTGGCGGTGGATCGTGAGTGCTCCCGTCCCCCACCTTCGGTGTTGGCCGTCTCATTCTTTGCGTTTACAGTTTTAGATGGTCACCCGTTCAGAATGTTTGACGGTCGTCCTTGATTTTGGTTTCACAAATGAAGAGATAGATAGATGTTGCAATGCAGGCGACCGAGCCCTGATCTAGCTCACATCTCAAACGGTGCGGATTGGCAAGTGGTTTGACATGAATGGGTCGTTCAATCATTATAAGATTACAATCGCGTAAAAAAAAAAAGGGTGTGAAAGTTCGACATAGCTACAATAAGTAATAGCAGTTATTGACACTTGGAAGAAGAAACGAAAAAGGGAACGTGGGGTTTTATATATATCGATACCGCCCGCACACCCCCGCACGAACTGCCTGAAAGAATTCTATACCTATTTGCATTTTGCATCGGGAATTCGGCGAGGAGGGGGCAATACGAGGGGAGGGGCAGGGACCATTGAAGGAGAAGCGGGATCGATGATGGGGGGTTCTAGGAGGGGGGGGGGAGGGGAGATAGACGGTTGTCACAGCGAAAGTTACTAGCGTAAAGAGCAAACGCAATCCGTGTACGATAGGTAGAGGGGAAAAGAATTGTGGATGCAGATATGAACGAGATACACGCCAAGAAAAACCCTTTCTGTGAAAGGGAAAGTTAGAGTTAGTCAATCAATTTCCGCATCGCCTCGGGGTGGACACTGACCAAATCAGTTCGGAGGTGGAAGCATAGTGCCTCATCGGAATAGAGAATGGATTGAAGACCCGCTAAGAAACGACGGTGTCGCACCCATGCCCTTTTCGACGAAAAAAGACACAGGAACGTTCAACGACGCCCTTCGGAGAGCCTTTTCAGTAGATGTCCCTGTTCGGACGGTTTAGAGTGCCTTGGACTCTGTTATACAGTATTCTTGTTCTTCAAATAAGCAGCGCTAGTACTTCCAGATCGCGAACGGCCCAGGTCAAGCGCTGTCAATGCCTCGACATTCAACGACTCTGGCCCAGTGCTCCTTCTACCCGTCGGCTTTGCCATCCTACTCTGCCCAAGATGGTTCAAGCTCGGGAGTTTCGATTTGGGCTTGAACTTCAGTAGTTGTGAGGGTGGTGGCATCGACGGCGATGGGGTGTTTGTTGATGATGTCGATCCTACCAGACCTCGCTTCGGGTGTGGTCCTGAGATTTGCAGTGCGGGGGAAGGTCCCACAGAACGTTTGCCACCATTTGTCGAATTATATAGATGTGTAGAAGCAACCGGGAGGAAGGTAGGCGTCGAGGGACGGGAAACGGAAGTTGGGATTGAACTAACGGTCGATGTGCTCGTTCTTCCGTCTGACGAGAGACGTGACTGTGGCCGACGGATACCTGAAGGCATGGCACTCTGGCTGAGTGCGCTGGAACTGCGAATGCTGGTTATTGATGTCGGGGAGGTACTGTTGTTGTAGGAGGAGGGAGGGACTCGATAACTTGCGGAGAACGGATTTGAGTCTCTTCTAGACTCCCTTGATGACCTGGCTTCCCTCACAGCGTCTTTCATAGGGGAGTCCTCCATGATCAAAACCCAGCCAGAGTCACCAGCAGGCTTCTTGCGCTCGGGCGATCCTGCGGACCTCCTCGCTACAACTGTGCTCTCCAGATCTTCTGAGTAACCGGCGGAAGAGCCAGAGATATTTGTCATTGTGCCACTGTGTACCATCGCAGGGGCGGTGGCCTTACTCATGCTTCCCATTCTCAGTCTCGGAACACGAGTATGAATACGTTGTTCCAAGTTCTTGACCTTAGCCCGCATCTCAGAAACCATCTGTACACCCTTGCTTCTTGAGGTCGTAGTGGCGGCGCTGTTGGTAGAGGTTGTGCTAGCCATAGAGATATTGCGAGTGCTGATTGGCCGAGGTGTGGGAGGTTTGAGCCTCTTTGGCGTGGGGGAGAGACTGGGTACAGTGGTGGATCGTTTGAGAGCGCCGGAAAGGGCACCAGGGGGAGTAGACAGGTGGGAGCGGGGAGTGCGTTGTAAAAAGGCACTGTGAGTGGAGGTGAGGGAGATCGGTCGGGGTCTTGTTACCGGTGTCGTGGTAACGTCAGGAGTGAGATCGGAGAGTTTGAGACCGGGGGGAGGTGCAGTTCGTAACAAATCCTCGTCAGAGGGGTGGGTTGAGGTAGACGGGGTCGAGGCGGGCTTGAGGGATTCTCCTGCACTATCGATGGAGAAGCGAGAGTTTCTCTGTGACAGCTTCTCTTTGAGAATCGCTATCTCTTCGTTCGCATCTACAGTAAGCGAGATCAGCGACCGAGAATCGAAGACCCACCACGTGAACGGCGTACCTCGCAATTCGTCCCGCAGGCGTTGGGATTCTGCCTCGACGTTCGCCTTGTCCAGCAACTCATGTTCGAGCAAGATCTTCTCCTCTAATGCGCGTGAATATTTGGCCTCGGTATCCTGTAAGCTCGATGATATGGCCCGCTCGTTCCGCTCCAGATCATCGTTACCCAGCTCGAGCTCACGCAGCTGTATCTTGACCTTCTGATGTTCCTGACGTAGTTGGTCTAGCTCACGTTGAAGAGATGCGACGGTTGTGTTGTGTTGTGTTTGAAGAGACATGAATTTGGCCTGTATGTGGGTGTCCGTGTGAACCAGGGGTGGTTGTCAAAGCCGAACAGCAGATACGACAGACCTTCCATTCATCCCTCTCGCTTTCAGCCTTGGAAGCCTTGACCAAAAGGTCCTTTTGGGCCTTTTCTGTGCGTTCCAATTCTGCTTCCAACTCCTCCTCAAGCTCCTTGCTGGACTGTTGGAACTCATCGAGCTCAGCTCGTGTTTCGGCCAACATGTCGGCGACCTCCTGGTACTTGGCTCTCCATTCTGCCGCAGTCGAGGGATACCTAGAAGGCGGAAAAGTATGAGGGGGAAGATCGAACGAAGTGGTTGATGATGATTGACGCACGGGCTATCATCCAGCGAAAGAACTTCACGGCGGAGAGCGTCGGTGGGAGAGAGGACGGCGGTCATCGTCGCTACGACAGTGGCAGCGGCGGACGCTCCGGGAGGGCGGGAGGAGTGGACGGGAGGAGTGGTCTGGGGGAAAGGTGAGAGGGAAGGAGACGGTGGAAGGGAGCAAGCTGGATGGACGACACGTTTATTTCCTTTTCCAGCCATCTCTCGGCTTTGGTGAAAAAAATACAAAGAAATAATTCTACAGTCCCTCTGGCTTTGCGCATTTCCGTTTCTCTATCTTGCCTGTCTTTGGACACCGCATCTCTTGCCATGAAGCGGGTTGCATGGTGTATCCTGAAAGACCCAACATTAACAAAGATCGAGACAATCGCAGAAACAGCCCACCCGCTTCACTCGTGGCGAATATCACACCAAGGTCGTTCCGAGCAGTAGTAATGTAGTAGCTCTGGGCATCGCCTAATGAAATCTAATCACAAACCATCAATGAAAGCCTGCGGGGATTGTACTTGTATGCGCACCACGAGCCCTTTGATGACATCCCCACCCCGAAAACAGTCACCGATCTTCACCCTGTCCTTATCCGTTGCGCGCACATCCTGCACGCGGACGACACCTGTAAACTCCTCACCAGGCGGAAGAGGGATCCCATCCACAACAGTGATGGACACCGTCGCCTGCATCGGGGACAGACGCGTCACAGCCCCAAGCACGATTGAACTTGGAGTGGGCGGGTGTGGTCGGACACGCCTTATAGATAGCGTCTGGTATTCCAGCAGGTGTTCAATTTCCGAATGTCGATCAAGTGGACTGGTGAACACGGACAGAGGCCTGATAAACGGGGACTCCGACCAGACTAGCTCTTACTTGGCCGTCACGAGAGTACACTCCGTTAGATAGTTGGGGCGCAGGGCCACGCGGGATCTGTATCGGCTGTCCCGGTAACTTGAGGTCAATATCCATGGTGGAAGCGGAAGGCGGAGGAGGATGTTTGTCACTATTTGGTTTCCGCGGCTGATTCCGTCTGGACCGATGTCTGCCGACCCGTCGTTGGGGCAAATCATCCCTTGACCTCCAACTCGTCCGTCCCTCCCATGGCCTCCCAACTCGCCCGCATCCTTTCTAGGCGTACGTCATTCATTTCTCTATGCAATTCACTCGGATGCATAACCTTTTCACTTTAGAGATACACGCCTCGGCGCGCAGGAATGCGTTGTCCAAGTTTGCCATGCCAGCGATGAGTCCGACCATGACTGAGGGTGGTATCGCTCAGTGGAAGGTCAAGGAGGGTCAAAAATACTCTACCGGAGATGTCCTCCTTGAGATTGTGCGCATTCTATTTTTTTACTCTCTTCCGTGTCATCCCTCTCACCTTCCGTGCCAGGAAACGGACAAAGCTACTATCGATGTGGAGGCGCCGGAGGATGGTATTCTCGCAAAAATCATCGTAAGCATTCCCCAGGGCACGCGAGCACACGTCTCATTCTATTCCGAAGTCGCCCGACGGTTCTAAGGGTGTCTCTGTCGGATCCCCCATCGCTATCATTGCTGAGGAAGGTGATGACCTCTCGGGTGCCGATGCCCTTGCCTCTGAGGCTTCTAACCCCCAACCCGAACCAACAAAACCTGAAGGGAAGTCACCGGAACCCGAGGAGATGCCTAAGGAAGAGCCAAAACCCACCCCCACCCCTTCCAAGGTCGATCTTCCCACCGGGGACATCATCTTCGCTACTCCCATTGCCAAGAAGATTGCTCTTGAACGCGGTATTCCTCTCGCGAAGGTCAAGGGCACCGGCCCCAACGGAAGGATCCTCCGTGAGGACGTTGAGAAGTTCAAACCCTCCCCGGAGAGCGTCGGCGTATCCGCTTCCCAGCCCGCTGTCGCTACTTCTGAATACACCGATGTTCCTTTGACGAACATGAGGCGTACGATTGGTTCGCGTCTCACTGAGGCCAAACGTGATCGACCTCACTACTACCTCACTGTCGATATCGATATGGGCAAAGTTCTCAAGCTTCGGGAAGTCTTCAATAAGACGCTCACTGAAAAGGATAAGGGTACCAAGTTGAGCGTGAATGACTTCATCGTCAAGGCTGTTGGACTGGCTCTTGCCGACGTCCCTGAGGCTAACACCTCGTGGATGGGAGAGTACATCAGACAGTGGGTATCTCATTCACTCGACCGTTGCTGGATTTTACAACATTATACGCAGGTGGAAGAAGGCTGACGTGTCTATTGCTGTCGCAACCCCAGCGGGATTGATCACTCCCATCGTCACCGACGTTGGGTCAAAAGGTCTCACCACCATCTCCGCCGAGGCTAAGGCTTTGGCCAAAAAGGCTAGGGACGGCAAGCTGCAACCCCAGGAATACCAGGTGTGTTCGCTGGCGCATATCAAAATTATTCTAGCTAAACAAGATCTTCAACAGGGTGGGACATTTACAGTCTCTAACTTGGGCATGTTTGGTATTAGCCACTTTACTGCTATCATCAACCCACCGCAATCATGCATCCTCGCCATAGGCGCCACCGTCCCAACCCTGGTCCCTGCCCCAGAGACCGAGAAGGGCTTCAAGACCGCTCAGATAATGAAGGTCACGTTGAGCTCAGATCACAGAACGGTTGACGGTGCTGTTGGCGCCAGGTGGTTGACTGCCTTCAAGGGATACTTGGAGAATCCGTTGACCTTCATGCTGTGAGAGGCCATTTAGGTAGCTGACGGTCTGGTGGTGATAGTCCATTTCCTTATCGGTGTCGTAGACTCTACATTATAATATCTCTTTACTCTATTGGGATTGCATACCGGATATGGCTGAAGGGGCTAATAAGTTCGTACTTCCCCATTCCGATCCCACCCACCTCGCTCGGCATTCATGGTAAGAACTGTGGCTAGGTCCAACAGCGGGGAGATAGAACCCGAGGTCGATAGGCAAAGGAATCGGTTCAGCGGGCTGGAAGCCCGCATACAGGAACGGGATAAGTGGTGGGAAACAGTGTTGGAGATGTCCACTCAGATAGAGCCCCTAGCGCTTAGGAGGGAGTTCGTGGGATTGGTCAATAGTAGTCATGAGGCAAAGCGCCAGGTATGTGCCTTTAACCTGTATGACTCTATGGCGCGGGTGACCGAATGACCAGTGTAGTATACAGACCTGCTGGATGAGAAAAAGGAATGCGAGGATGATGTAAGTTCCACGAAAGCTCACTGACCAGACGTGGCAAATTCTAATCTCCCCATACAGGCTGCGAGGGAACAGCAGGCATTGAGACAGGAGGTAAGGGTGCCGGAGACTCCAGATTTTTTGAAGACCATCTGCATCCGGTTTCCCTATTGTCCGCACGCTGATGATCATATTTCGTCGGGCAGATTAAAAAAATCAAAGAGGACTTCGACGCTGTTAAACGTCGGAATGTCAACCTCCAACAGCGGAATGCCAACCTCCAACAGCAGAATGCCAGCCTCCAACAGCAGATTCGTGAGCATGGTGTGGTGTGTTGCAGGGATGAGGCCCCGGCGCGTACGGCGCGGAAACGACAACGGGCTCAGAGCTCAGATAGCGAGTACGAAGATTCTGATGACCACCCGCGCGAGCGGGTCAGAGTTAGCTCGGATGGTTTTTCGCGCGAACAAATTCGGGCTGTGTTGGGAGGGTCTGATCGAGGGTGGGGTTCAATGCAGTATGTTTTCGTTTCCCCTCACACGCACCTCCCAGTTTTACTGAGAGTTTGGTGAAAGGAGCTGTCCCGGGATCTACACGTACCATACTTTGCTAGATGCAGGGGCGCACCTTTTCGGTCAAACCCCCTCTCGCAGGCAGAATGTGGCTGAAGCAGTGTTTGGATTTGGGCCGGATGATGATGTTATCTCTGGGGCCATTGTGTTCCCGCTCTTTGTTCGCAACCAGAGCGGACCCCGGTCGCGGTTCACTTACCTGGGCAACTACGTTGCCATAAGGTTGGATCCAGCTGCTTGGGAGAGATTGTCGGAAGAGGTGCGCCTTTTTGTCTTTTCACGGACAGAGTTTCCGAGCCAAGGTTCAACTGATTCATTTTTGGTCAGGGAAAGAACTATGCTGTGCAAACCGTTCGGTCCAAGGGTATGTCGACAGATTCCAGCCTCCATAAGATGGAGAAGGCCATGGAGCATGGCGCCATCTATCACCAGTTCCACCATGGTATCTTCAAGGCCCCCTGCTCTAGGCTAGAGTTTCGGAGTTTTGATGAGGAGTTGAATACTGGCATCCAGAATGCCCTTGGACGAAAAGCGAGACTGAGACGACTTTTTGAACTTGAGTCCTGACACCTTCATTGTGTAATAACTCCATGGTTTCATATATTTATTCTTTTCTTGTTGGTATCGCCTTATCCTGTACCGGTGTTGTCGTGTACGCTTTGTCCTCACATTTACCTGCGAATTTGATCAGAGATAATTAGACGATTAGATCTTTTGACATGCCTCCCTTCGATCGCGACCATCATGTCATCAGAAGGGACTGGTTACGAGGGGAAGGAAACCGATATTATAAGTCTCGAGGTACTACTGACTTGTTATCTACATCATATTTGACTGACATCTTACAGGAGGCTGAACGGCTGAAACAAGAAGGGAACAATCATTTCCGTTCCAAAGCTTGGGAAGAAGCTCTCGCGCAGTATAAGAGCGCGCTTGGACATCTTCCGAGGCGTAAGCGTAAGCCTCCGCGAGAACCTGTGGAACCACCGGAAGCATCGGACTCGGAAGTGGCAGAGGTGTCGGTGTCCGAAGCGCTGCCCGCCACACCCCCTCAGCCGACGGATGAGGAGCCTCCCGAGATCGTCAAGGCGAGGGCTGTTCTCAATGCAAACGTTGGAGCGTGTTATGTGCAGCTTGTGAGTAAACTTCTCTGTTGCCGTTTATTATTTACACCCGCCCGTCGCAGGGAGAGCACAAAAAGGTTATCGAAGCATGCACGGAAGGTACCAATAGAGAACCACCTCCCTCCCTTGACCAACGAGGCTGATGGAATCCTCTAACAGCGTTGGCGGACGATCCACGTTATACCAAGGCACTTCAACGACGAGCTGCCTCAAACGAAATAATCGCGTCGTGGTCTGCGCTGACCAGTGCTCAAGAAGGTACTACGAAGAGCGCGAGGCTACGTTTCTTATGCTCACAAGGTCCGCAGACTATCGCACGCTACTCAGCCTCTTACCGGAGTCGTCCACACAACGGTTTGAGATAAACCAGACGCTTAGGGGTCTAGAAACCCGGATAGAGGATCAACGGGAGAAAGAGATGGGCGAGATGATGGGAAAATTAAAGGAGCTCGGAAACACGTTCTTAGGTTCGCCTCACAGTGAGAATCCTCGGGATGAGATCTGATGAATGCCCCACAGGTAACTTTGGTCTCTCGACAGACAATTTCAAATTCGAACCAAACGGACAAGGAGGATATTCCGTCAACTTCTCGAGGTGATCGTTGCTCTTCGGCGTTTCTTTGGTTTCCTACCGGGCCGCTTCGCAGGGTAACCAAATCCTTTGTGCAAGGGCGGTATTGGCCTGTTATTAGATACTCAATTCATAGAATTTGCCCGACTCTTGCCAATCTCAATCGGTAACTGGTCATCCGACATAACCGAAAGCGGCACGGAGGTCCGTTCGCCATGATATCACAGGATTCACAAAATGTATGTGGAGGGGCTCCGGAATACCGCAGCATTTCGCAATGGCCAGATCTGGTTTGAGTAGTTTGGAACGGAATGAAGTCGAGATAAAAGGAATTGCGTACCTTAGCGACGAGCCGTCCCCTCATAAGCGCCACAGGGACGGGACCATAGTCTCGAGAATCTCTAGACCAAGCAGCATTGTCGCCACCAACCCAAAAATGCCCTGCGGGTACAATGACATGCTCCGTGGAAGGTGCCTTCTCACCAGTAGGGTCCACACAGATTGTGTCGCCCGGGAGACCCAATATCCGTTTGCAAACGACCCTTTGTGGGTCTAACGGCGAAACGTAGGTCACAATATCCCCTCTTGACAACCGTTCCGGAAATAGTCGACACACGAGTTTGTTGTTGAAAACTAGCTCGTCCTCAGCAGAGATTGTTGGGAGCATTGATGGCCCCGAAGGCTAGGAACGGTGACGGATAAACGCGTGAACGTCGTGATAGAACACGTCCTGCTCACGTATTCGATTGCGGCGACATATTCTGAGAAAAAGTGGATGGCGAAGGCAAAGTTCGCGAGCTATGAACCTTCAGCACGAACTGTTCCTAGCCTGAGAACTGTGATGGAGGCGCACCTTAAACGCGGTCAGAGTGTACCGGCGGGCATTGTGGATGAGAGCGTTCTTCCAATACATCTCGGGGCTTCCGGCCTGATCGAAACGGAACTCGACTACGATCGTTGTTAGCTACTTTGATGTCCTCGTTCAAGAGGAAGACTGGGATCAAGGCTGAGGTGCCTGTTGGAACCCGCCCCTCTCCATCCTCCCCATCAACGTTCCTTACATCAA
>Ga0307512_10003311_pt1 | contig 18904 bp, 22 predicted proteins | sample 14_EM_MG_FD_200267 | JGI IMG/M metagenome (GOLD analysis project Ga0307512, IMG submission 200267) | Populus trichocarpa ectomycorrhiza microbial communities from riparian zone in the Pacific Northwest, United States - 14_EM | ecosystem: Host-associated > Plants > Roots > Unclassified | place... | reverse complement strand
TCGTTAGACTTTTTTTTTTTTTTTTGCCATTTTGCTGTTTACTTTGTGGGATCCCAGCAGGACATTCAATTCCGTTCCGTTAAATTTAACTATCTGATCACGTGATTACCTTCTCATTCCTCCGAATCTCACCGACTCACGTCGCGATCATTCATCGACTTCGTTTCGAATGGCTGGTCGAGTGGCAGGGAGGGTCCCCCATTTAATGACCCTGGCGGACTTATCGTCTTCCCAGATAAACAACATAGTATCCCATGCACACCATCTAAAACACATTTCGCTTCCATGGCTTTCCCCTCAACAACGAGGCGTGAAGACTCCAAAACTTCGCATGCCCTCACAGTCTCTCTTTAGTAAATCTATCGCCTTGCTATTTTCGAAGAGGAGCACACGTACCCGACTAAGTGCTGAAACGGCTGCCATACTCCTCGGCGGCAAGGCACTATTCTTGGGCAGAGATGACATACAGTTGGGAGTCAACGAAAGCGCAAGGGACACTGCACGGGTCATAGGTGGAATGTGTCAGGGAGTTTTTGCTCGAGTTGGGGACCACAGTGAGATAGAGGTAAGCCCAACACATTTGGTCTGCGTCCCATGTCCCAATACCGAACGGATCACCCAGGAGCTCGCGGAATATTCTCCCGTCCCTGTCCTGAACGCCCTTTCCTCATTGTGGCACCCGACCCAAGTTCTTGCCGACCTGTTGACCCTCCACGAACACGCTTCTATGTTCTCTGACCTCGGAGAAAGCACCAAAAACCATAATCCAAAAAGATTGCCCCAGTTATCGCCGTTGAGACCACTCACGGTCGCTTATGTTGGAGATTCGGCAAACGTTTTGCACGATATGCTCGTGACATATCCTCGCCTTGGACACAAGCTTCGCATTGCTTCCCCTGACGATCCAAAATATCGTGCCCCCAACCCCGTGTGGGACCGTGTACTGGAACTCGGTTGTGATGCTAGTATCTGGTGGGGTACGGATCCACGGGAAGCGGTTCGAGGTGCTGATCTGGTGGTTACTGATACATGGTACTTCGCCTCTCCACGCTCCCATTGACCCTGTTTTTATTCATTATCTTGACTTGACGTCAGGATCTCGATGGGCCAAGAAGCGGAGAAGGAAGAAAGGCTCAAGGCTTTCAAAGGGTATCAAGTTACCGAGGCACTATGTCGTGAGGGAGGTGCCAACACCAACTGGAAGTTCTTGCACTGTCTCCCTCGAAAAGAGCATGAGGTCAATGACGAGGTTAGCAGTGTTTGACCCCTCCTTCTCTCACATCCGTTCACTTAAAACCATTAGGTTTTCTACGGACCCAGGTCACTGGTCTTTCCCGAGTCCGACAATAGGAAGTGGACCATCATGGCACTGTTCGAGTAAGTCCACTATGCACCGACAAACACCAACACTGATCACGTCTACAGTTTGCTGTTTGGTAAATGGGACCTTTCTGCAGCCGACGGTGTGTCTAGACAAAAAAGTGGATAGGTAATTGTTGATACAGCCTCCCTCACGAGAATGCTCGCCTCTCTACATGGTAATCCCTCCGCTCCTCAACAGAATCAATACCTTTGATAGATGACTCTCCATATCTAATGTGGTCACGATCTGATTGAACAACCTCCACCCCGTTATTTCCGTTAGTGTGATCCATGTCTTTCATCCGGATTTCCTCGTTCTGCGCAGTAGCTGGCGGCGGGAGGATGGAAGTGAAGTAGTTGGAGGATGTGGGGATCGGCGGCCTGCTGCTTTCCAAGTTCCAAGTCTCCATCTGACGTTGAGACTTGAAGATGAAGAATAACACACGAGAACAACAGATGGAGTGAATGATATGCTGTAGCCTAGAGGCGGTTCAGACACATGTCGGTCGTAAACGTGATATTCACGTACGTTGCGAGCCAGTTTACCAACCTCTGACGGAAACAAATGAGTTTCCTTCTCACGCCAATATGTAACTGCGCTCACCGGGCCGGCAACCGTTAGAATGATGTTCAGCAGGGAGATGCCTATTTGGATAATGAGCTCGAGGTACCCCTATGATCAACTGCAGGAGAAGTGCACTACCAACGCAATAGAGGTAGAACAAAAATCCTGGAACAACCAAATCAATGAAGACCCAATCATGAGATCGGACTATTACGAACCATCCCGGTAGAGAGTGACAACAAAGTCGGAATGTGACTGGCGTACTGCAGAGCAAATACCATTAGCTGTGCTTCGGAGTCTGTCACAGTTATATACGCACAATGAGATAGCGCCTTTATGGCAGTCATCACAGCTATCGCTGGGTGAATGTGAGACTACGCCCAGTCACACAATCGAGAAGACTCACTTGTTTCGCAGATCAAAAGCGAGATGTACGCCAGGAATATTATACTACTGGCTTCGGAGAAGCGACAGCCCACACCGCCCCCGGGTACATCTGTCCCTATAATCCGGAGGTTGGTTAGATAATTTACAAAGGCCAGGCACGGGAAGGTCCGGAGCCCATACACTTGATGGATCGTAGTTCCATCTCTGTGGAGACAATGCCTAGCACCGATACAAGCTAAAATGGGAAGGTGAGATAGGCGATCCCACTCGTTTGGAAGAGTACGAACGGTCCCCATCGCAAGAAGAACGTAAAGTGCCTTGCGGTTTCGATCCCAAATGGCGTATGTTCGGAGCATTAGAATGAACTCCGAAGTCAACAACCCCAATACGATAAACCCTGTGAAGAAGGAAGCTGGTTGACGACCAGAATCCGAAGCGATATCTCCTTAAGTACTTACATGTGAGAACCGCTGAAAGTTTCCCGCACATCTATTAATTGTGTGAGCAGCTGGTTCGCGACGGACATCTAGGACAAGATAAACCTGTGGACTGAGAAAGAAAAACCGGACTGTCATACACGTTAGGGTGAGGTTGGTCGGTGCAAGTCACTGGCTCACTGGAGAGGGATATGATGCTCTCAATGAAGGGAGAGTATCTGTTGAACACGAAGAGGACTGTTCCGAGCCCCCACCGGCGCTTCCACACCAGCTCGACCTGGGGTGCATGAGATGAAGGGATGGAGGATAGGCGGGAGTGGACTAACCTCCCGTTGGAAGGTGAGGGCATAATCGTAAACCTGTCAACGAAAGTGAATCGCCGTTGTCACCGACTGACAGGTAATTGACGGCACCAGTAAAGTCACACAGGCCAACAGTAAAGCACTAAGAGGGTCATGATTGGTGGTCATGTAGGTGGGCGAACGGTACCCTCCGGTGTGAATAGGGAGAAAAGAAGGAGCCTAGATCTTCAGTGCCGTCCCCTCCGTATTCGACGGCATAGATAATGGGAACTGAAGAGAGCAGACGCGACGGTGGGAGAACGGGAAAGTTTTCCTGTACGCGCCGGCGCTGATCACGTTCCGGAATCCCGAGGTCCGGAGACCATACCTCCAGGCTCCAATGGACCGGTCCCTCCGGGTGGAAGGATCTGTGGACCAAGCGTGTGAACCAGTGACGTAGTAATTGAACTTTCTTTCGACCGGTCAGGATGAAAAATATAAATATTCCCTGGTTGTTTCCTCTCCTGCGTCCAACGACCCTCCTGATATGTCCCAGCCAACTCGCGATGTCCGCAATCCGCTGTTGTTCGAGTGCGCATGGGAAGTCGCCAACAAAGTAGGCGGAATCTACACCGTCATCAAGACAAAGATCCCAGTCACAGTCTCGGAATATGGGGACAGATACTGCCTCATCGGTCCTCTCTCTTACAAGTCCGCGCCAATGGAGGTCGAGGTAGAGGAACCAACGGACCCCTTCCTACGCGAAACCATAGAGTCCATGCGCGCTAAAGGCGTGATCTTGCTCTATGGGAGATGGTTGGTCGAAGGCGCCCCGAAGGTCATCCTGTTCGACACCGGTAGCCAATACTCAAGGTTGGATGAATGGAAGGGCGACCTTTGGAACCTTGCTGGCATTCCTACTCCTCCCAACGACCACGAGACCAACGAGGCGATCGTTTTCGGCTACATCGTCGCGTGGTTCCTAGGGGAAGTAAGCCATACCTGCCGACTCTTTTTGATACTGTACTGATCTCTGCTTTCCTGCAGTATGCTGCTAGACAGCTCACCAAGGCCATAATCGCTCATTTCCACGAATGGCAAGTTGGCGTGGCCATATCTCTATGCAGGAAGCGCCACATCGATGTCACCACTGTCTTCACCACCCACGCAACACTTCTGGGTCGCTATCTTTGCGCGGGTAGCGTCGACTTCTACAACAACCTTCAATACTTCGACGTCGATCACGAGGCGGGCAAACGCGGTATCTACCACAGATACTGCATCGAACGGTCATCGGCTCATTGCGCCGATGTGTTCACAACCGTCTCTCATATCACCGCTTACGAGTCGGAACACTTACTGAAACGCAAGCCAGACGGCGTGCTTCCAAATGGTTTAAACGTCGTCAAATTCCAGGCAATGCATGAATTCCAGAACCTCCACGCAACTGCAAAGGCGAAGATCAATGAATTCGTCCGTGGACACTTCTATGGACATTACAATTTCGACCTAGAGAATACTCTTTATGTGGGCCCTCTCCTGCTCTATTCTCGATCACACCCTGATATCCCCCGTTTGTCCAGATGTTTATTGCGGGTCGATACGAATATCGTAATAAGGGGGTAGACATGTTCATTGAGTCGATGGCTCGTTCGTACCTCCCAATTTTCATATTTTCCGTCTCCTGATGTCCACTTAGGCCTGAACTTCCGTCTATCGAAATCCCAGTCACGTACCTCAGTGGTTGCATTCATCATCATGCCGGCCTCTACCCATTCATATGCCGTCGATGCCCTGAAGGGCCAAGCTGTCACAAAGCAGCTCCGAGACACAGTGACAGAGATCCAGAACAGAATTGGCTCTAGGCTTTTCGATCATGCCATTCGTTCCAATGGGTTCGTGGATCCTCTACTCCCATCCGACGATGACTTATCTCTCGTCTGCACACAGAGAATATGGTACATTACCGAGTCCAGACCAACTTCTGACCGAAGAAGACAACGTTCTTTTGAAGCGTCGTATCTTGGCCTTGAAAAGGAACACTCTTCCGCCAATCACCACGCACAACATGGCTGACGATAATAATGATCCTATTCTCACTCAAATCCGCAAGGTCCAACTCTTCAATAACCACAACGATCGCGTAAAGATTGTGTTCCATCCCGACTTTCTGAACTCAAACAACCCCATCCTTGGCCTCGATTACGAAGAGTTTGTTCGCGGCTGCCATCTTGGTGTCTTCCCCAGTTACTATGAACCGTGGGGTTATACTCCAGCAGAATGCACAGTCGTGAGTGCTTTCCATCTTTCAATGCTGGGACCTCAATTAACGGCCCCGATAGATGGGTATCCCCTCTGTGACCACCAACCTTTCCGGATTCGGGTGTTTCATGCAAGACTTGATCGAAAGGCCGCAAGACGAAGGGTGCTACATCGTCGACCGCCGCGCCCAATCCGTCGAAGAATCGGTCAACCAGCTGACGGACCATCTCTTCACCTTCTGCAACAAAACTCGGAGACAGAGAATCAACCAACGCAATCGAGTGGAACGCCTAAGTCCACTTTTGGATTGGAAGAACCTCGGAATCGAATATTCCAAAGCAAGGCAACTGGCGATCCGGAGGGCTTATCCGGATGCATTCTACGGGCCCGATGGTGCCAACGGTGTGGAGGACGAGTGGGAATCTGGAGGATCTAGCCTGGGTCTCGGTGTGGAGCGCATGGGTGTTCCTAGTGTACCCGCCAGCCCGAGGTTCAGGGGTACTGCCACTCCTGGTGACATTGGCACTTTGACAGAAGAGGTGGGTGAGGATCCCTGTTCAGAACCCGGTTGTAACCAGTCCTATACAGATGCAAGCGCTTGTCACAAACGATTACCGTGGAGGACACCAATGGCCGAGCACGGCAGAAGACGAAGAAGATGGTTATCCATTGTCCGCGTTCTTCCTCCATTCTACGCTGGTCTTTCGTTGATTTGTTGTTTTTCAGCCCGCTGGTTATGAAGGTTCGTTCTAGGGCCAGCTCCGTAATGTCCGGCGCAAGCACCCCCGGTGGTGGCAAGTTTAACACCTTGAGCGAAGTTGATCTGAGAAAGGCAGACGCTGCCCTCGAGAACGTTGATTACCACGATGAAGAAGAAGAAGAGAAATGAGACTGTACACAGCACTGGCTAAATCGATATCCAAGTACTCCCTCCTACTAAGCGTTTTCTATTACGCATCCAGATGAAATCAAATTCTTTTGTCACCTCCTTCCGGGTTTGGGTTTGCCGCCAAACCCCCTGAAGGTCGTTCCATCGTCTGAATCATCGTCATCAACGACCACTACCGCCCGCTTTGCTTGACCTTGTTGGACCCTGGACTTTCTTGAGCTGCCGGCGGACCGTAATGTTTCCGTGCCTTCGTCTCGATCGTCGGGTTTGCCATGTTTGGTTACTTCACCAGCTGCCTCATCTTCCGAGCTAAAGAACAGCGGCTCGAAGATTTCCTCTTGCCTAGAACCCTGGTTTTTCCCCTTCGTGGTCCGCGTGGACGTCCTTGTCGGAGGTTTAACCGGGAATTGATCTTCGCCATCCGAATCCTCGATTGATAGCCGTAGTGTCCGGGCTTTAGATGACCCTTGGGAGTGCCCAAAGAACTCATCGGCCTGTGCCGGATCTGGATCATCCTTCCAGTACGCTACGAGATAGATCAGCGACTGGTTCGTAGACTGTTGGGTGGACATCATTCTCGTACCAGACCCTACTCCATAATCATTCCCCAGATTCATTACCAATTCGACGGCAGGACGTCGACGAGGATCGTTTTTCTGCCGCATATCAGTCCAATAGCCAAATAACTGCCAAATACAAAAGAAACATACCCTGCGAAACTTTTTGAAATCTGGTTTTCCTTCCCAATCGATTCTACCAGTTCTCAACGTTCCTCTTCCAGCTGACCCATCCTTCTTGTAAACGTCCAACTCCACAACAAGCATGAAGTTCCCTCTCACGTTGTGTTCGTCGTCGAGCCCATCCAGTAGGTCCCACTCTTGTTCTCTGACTTCTTGCTCGATATCCGGTTTTGAGATTCTTAGATTGTTGAACTCCCGATCGAATGAATCTTCGTTCTTCTTCCCTTTCTTCATCGATGCAAGTGCGGTTAACAAGCATGTATCCGTGTCCGGCTCTCCAAAGTTGGCCCCTCCATGGGTTTGTGAAGGTTGCGGTTGGGCCTCGGTAATACTCTTGGGGGCTCTTTCTACCATGCGCCGTTTCAGAGGTCGAGCAGAACTGTCATGTTCCGCTGGGATTGGGGTTCCAGGGCCATTATCGGCGTCCTCTGTATCCGCTCGCCTCTTTGTTCCTCGACTCTCCAGACTCTGGCTCGCTTCGTCTGCGTTAACACTGCGTAGGTCCCTCTCTTGACCCAGTGAACCGTCAGTTTGCATCGGCGAAGGCTGAGGATGAGATTCTTGCGTAACACACAAGTTTTCGGAAGGTAGGCTTGAGACGAGGCGGTCCGGGTCGCTTTCTTCAAAAAGGGCCTTGAACTTCTTCAAGGGGGGCTCCACGCTAGGAGTCCCTAACTCGTTTATTGATTGCAACACGGATTCCGGTGCAGCCGTCCCGGCTCTTCGTTTCAAAGGGCGTGAAGGACGTGGTAAAAGGGGAGCCTGAGAATCTCTGGTGTGAGGCGTGCTTAAAAATACGAAAGCTTCCGCTACATACATTCATATCAATACCAATTGGTGGTGCAGAATCTTCTCTGGCACAACGGCTCGCATCCAGAGTACCTGAATCGTCTGCCATCGGAGGCACTGAACCACCTTTGACTCTGCGAGTGAGCACCTGGGACGCAAGAGTTACTACAGTTCATGATCCATATAACCGAACCTACACGTCGGACTTGCGGTGGTTCGACCTCAGAGGAACGTTCCCGATCGAGCGATGCACGGGTAGATGGCGTCGTACGTCGAGTTAACCTCTTAAGCCTCAGTGAAATTTCATCATGCCCCTGGAGTGAGTCTCCTTGATGCGACTGAGATGAAATTTCGGCTACTCGTGGTGCTGTTACGTGTGTATATCAAATTGTGAACGAAGATATATCAACAAAAATTGGTACGGACCTGTATGGTGGCTTAAAACGGAGGGCTCTCCAACGACGATGATTTCTAAAACCTTTTCCCGGCTGCAAAATGTTAACTCGAACCTATTGAGATCATTCAGCGGGAGAAACCCAAGAGGGTGAGATGACACGGACGATTTCGCTTCATCAATCAGTTCATTCCAGATGTCTGGAGCAACACCCGCCTTGACTTCATCGTCAACGACAATAACCTTCTGCCTCTTGTCTTTGTCTGCAGATAGCCTACGATGGAGCCGTATCCTTCCCGAGTCCACCGAAAAGAGCTCGTATCCACCACCGGACACCGAGATGACGGACTGCAAGTCTTCCACGTTTTCGGAATTGCCAGTGAAAATGATGAAGCGATAGCTATCGAGAACCCCGCGCCGGCTCGTAGCAGCAATCCAAAAATCTGTCGAGTTTAAAGTGGATGGAAGAGCAGTTGAGACTGTTGGTAAGTAGGAGGAGGTGTCGGGTAGTTCGAAGTGTTGTTCTAGGGTGGAGCTCCGGTTACTCTCGGTTCCTCGGTGGATCACTTCTGTGAGCCACCTGGGGGAGACCACATTAGATTTAAGCAGAGAGAGCACACAGAAAGGTGTAAGAGTGAGTTCATGAACGATATTATGCGTCACTTCGGGGTATGATGAGTGGACCATATGGATACCTTGATGAACGTTGATCAAAGATAAAGCAACGGGTCCGAAACCAAACCAAATACGTACCAATGTTTGCACAGGACTCCTTGTCTACAGTAAGAGCTGCAGGGATTCTACAGCAAAGCGGATACCAAGAGATCCTACAAGAGAGACATGCTCAATCATGGTCGGTTTTCGAGGTTCCTTGGTAACGAACACGACGGTGATACCCCCAACCAAGTGAATTGCGTCTCCATCCGAAAGCTCAACACTTGACGAAGGATCAAGTGTAATGAGATTGGTTCCCCTTTGTACTGTGATAGGCTTGTTGCGTGGGTTTTGTAGTCGCGCTTTCGGTTTGAACGTTGGATCACCCTTAACCAAAATTATTATGAACGTTGAGAGGAGGAAATACGGTCGACTCACGACGCGGGAGGTAGGGAATTCGGAAAGAGTGAACGTTACGTGCTCTCTGGAAATCTTCTTGCTTGAGATGAGGAGGTCTGCGTCCTTCCTTCCCAGTACATAGTGCTTTCCGGGCTTCAAAAGTTTGGACTCTGGATGATGGCTAATGGATGAGATAGGATGTACACGAGTCTTCCAACTCACTTTCCCCGCTAGAGTCTTGTCCTTCGTCCCCGTCAAATGACCCTTTTACGACCCACATGAGTGTTTGAGACACGTCCAGTCACAGACGCGTGACACGCGTACAGAAGCAGCACTGATGAGATCACGCTACAATAATGGTTGTGGGGAGTTTGTCCCTCGACTTAAGTAATAGGATCTTGCCAAGGATAAAATACACATAACATTAGGAATTACAAAAGTGGCTAAGATTCCGGTGGCTGCTGGGTTCCTGCTGGGTCCTTCTCAGGTTGCTGGAGTGGGTGGCCCGGTCCCTGATATGGCTGTTGCCATTGGAGCGGTGCGCGGTAGTGTGATGGGTCAGGGATAAAACCTGGTGGTGGGTAAATCGGGAGTCCCTGTGCAAGGTATCCCCCGTAGGGGTAAGGAGAGACGTGTGACTGATACTGGTACGAATACGCCCCCGCGCTATAGGGGTTGATCGGCGGAGGTGTATAAGGGAGTCCAGTCGGTTGAACGACGGTGGATGGCTGAGTTGACACGGGAACAGGCACAGGCGTTGGGCTACCTGACCCAGGCGGGACATCGCCGAAGTTCACAACGGCTTGTGACGATAGAGCTGCGGTCTGTCAGATCTCCATCGCACATGGGAACTGGCCAGATGAACGTACACGAGGTCTCAGTACCAGGCTCGGCTGGCTTTTGACCTACGGCCCGATCCGTGTTACCGAATACTATCGCACCCCACTTAAACTCCCTCTTGACCCCCCGGTCCCACAGAACCTCAACAGACTTGGTCTCGTCGATAACTCGCAGTAATGACACTTCAAAGACCCCGGAGCTCACTCGGACTTTTATTCTGGACATCATGGGGAGAAGATGAAGCTCGTTGCGGATTTTGTCTTGTTTGTGAGCTTTCTTCGCCTCGATTACAGCCTGTGGAGTCGGTGAGCGGGATGTGAGTAAAAATATACGCGGAAACTGACAGGATTGTGCTGGGGGCATAAGAGCTGGACATCTAGTTTGCGGATAGTTTTCAGGACCTCAGGGATGTTCGTAGAGGAGCCTGAATCGGCATTTCCATCTGCAGATTGCACCAGAATGACCTCCTTTTCAACCTCTTGCAAGATCTCGTAGCTTATCCCTTGCCCCGCCCCATCCCTAGCACACATAATGTGAAAGGCCTTGGAACACTTTCCCTTGGTACATTGTATGGGCGCGCCATGTGCCTTTTGGCGTGGTTTCGAACAAGCGGAACATTTCTAGGACAATATCTCCATTAGCACGATGATTGATCATGCTTTGTAAATCTTACCAAGTTCCACCTGTCTTTCACGATACCATCCACACCAAAAACCGCTCTCGTTTTATGAAGGGAAGTGCCCGACGATGAATGACCGACTTCGTAATCATCGACCCAAGTCTCCGGAATGACGCTAGCACAATGTTCGTGGGCCATCTTCGGCGTGGAAGTTATTGATGTGGGATCATATACAGGTAGCAGGCCGTTCGTATCTTCAGATACACATAAGTAACAAGGAAATGTCTCCCTCGGTATTGGTCGGATTTTCAGCGTGATGGATAACTTGGGAGCGCTAGGCTTTGGCGTGGCCGCGATGTGAGTACCCTTGTCTTTGGATACCTTCAGTTTCTTTCCTTTCGATTCGGTAGTGGATTCTTCATGCTTGCGTTTCCGGGCTTTTGACTTCTGGTCGTCTATGGCGACCGTATCATGGATTGCCTGCGACCATTCGAGGCGCTCGCGCTCGCGATCCAACAATAGCTGGTCGACATCGATACGCACGCTACAAGGCTTGTGAGAAAGGGTGGCCAGGTTGTACTCTGGGACAAACCTGAAGTCAACACAGTTGCATGCTTTCGCTTTGCGACCAAGTTCTATCCAACTTTCAAGTGCAAAGTTGACACTCTCTGCACAGTTTAGACCAAGGTTGAAACCAGCATGATATCCACGGGGATATGTAATCACAAACTCGCCAGCATGCTGGACAAGGGTGTTGGGGCGACACGAGGACTGTGACAGAATGCTTGGAGAGGCAAAAAAAGACTTATGTCTTAGAAATTGGGGGCAAGATGATGCATCCTTGGGGAAGTAACCTGGCTTTGCGGTTAGGGGCACATCTAGATAGATAACGGACAAAGCACGAACTTTTGAGGGTCTGTTCTAATGCACTTGCTCTGCCCTGCGGGACTGCGTACCAGAATTTAGGGGCGCCGAAGTGGATGTAATTGATGCTGAAGAGGTCCATATCTTCGACGTGCCAAGCGAATGTCGCCCGCCACATCCCAAAGTAGAGATACGGCGTGTTGACACCTGGTAAACCTTTGTCCGAGCTGGGTAAAAGTCGTGACAAAGCCGAAGGAAGGTGTCCAACGTTCCAACATGTGTCGGTGTCGCCAAAAAGTGTTCCTGCAACCGGGCTTAAAAACTGGTCACCGTGAACGTTATGAATGAAGGCACCTTGCATGTCAGCCCCATACCATGGGGGCTTGCTCAACCCACAGTTGCGCCAGTATTGCCGTTCTAGTTCCTTGCAGAACTCCGGGGTGTAGTCTTCCGACCGGGTGTTCGGAGGCAACCAACTTGTCTTCATATCGAAAGAGTCGAGGAAGGCAGCGTCTTGAGCCGCCTTCTCCGCCATGCTAGCTTCCTTCTCCTCTCGAGTCGGGACACGTCGCCCCTTTCGTTTGGGCTCGTGGTCTTCTGGAGTGGGTGTGCTCCCTAAGGTAGAGAGGTCCTCTGGTTGCAGGAAGTCGCGAACCCCATTCGAGATTCCATCCTGAAGCATTGGGTCATTGCGATCGGGATTGTGGTTCACGAAAGATGTGACATCGCGAGGGGCCGCGGGTTCTCGAAGGATGGACTTTTGTCTCGTTTTGCGTGGAGGCTTTGTTCTTCCCTCACCGCGCGGATGGTAGTGGCCGGTTCCGTTTGCACTTGGAGCGCGGAACTCGTCTCGTGTGCACAACTCAGCCCAATCGCGCATGCTCATGGTCTTGCGTTTCTCCACATTCTGTTGTCGAAAGAGTCCAGCGCGGCCGACCATTTGTTGTTCAATAGGATTCTTGAGGGAGACCTTTGCCAAGTTGTCCTTGAAGGATGGTAGGGCGTTTGTCCTTGTAGGATGTGAGTTGGGCTTGTCCGATCAAAAGGACGTAGCTTACCATTCAGCCGGAGGTATAACTTTCACAACACCACTTCGCATCCCCCAAGCCTCGATGCTGTTCATGTAGCCCTCGAAATCCTGGAATTCCTCCATAGTTGGCTTGAAGACAGGTATGCCTCGTTGAGCGAGTGGATCATCTTTGGGGTCAAAGTAGTTTCGTCCGTGGGTGTTTGGAGAATGGTGGGCGTTGTCGGAGCCGTAGAAATGGTCGGGTTGCACAATTGCGGGGGTTGGTGATGCGGACCGAGAGGGCGTCAGCGACGGCGTCGAACTTGGGTCTGACATGGTCGAGAGGGACAACGTCCAGGGTTCTGTACAAGTCTCGTCGTTGTTGTCGTCTTCGTCGTCGCCGTCGGTGCCCGTGTAGATCTTTGCACAAAGGTGAGTCTGGAGGAGAGAGCGAAGATGAATCGAGACCTTGGCCACATTTGGCTAGGGTCACGTGATCGCAACCTGTGGGCGCTTTTCGGCAATCTGAATGTCTGTCTGTCTACTTGTATTTTTCTAAACGTGACACAGACATCACGATCTACCCAGACGGTCTCTTGGTGGTGTTGTCACCCACACTACCTTCGGTCTTAGGTTGTTGTGGCGACACACCGACGTCAGATTTGTCCTGCTGTGCATTCGGTCCCTTTCCAGGTGGCGGGGGATGGTACACCTTTTCCTGAAGACGAGCGTGTTAGTGTCTGCGAGATTAGGAGGGAAAACCCGAGGATTTTTATCGTACCTTCTTCTTCTTGGCCCCCGGTTTCGCGTTGGGATCTGGGTATGCTGCCGCTGTCGTCGCCTGCCATTCAGGATCGTTCTTGTAGGCATCTTGGATTGGGGCCAGCAGACTGACGATCGCATCTGCTACCGCCCCCTTCAAATCCTTCGGATGCAGTTCCTTCTTCGAGAAATCATCCTCAATCTCCTGGTAAGTTTTGTAGTGCAACGGCCCGCCAAATTTTTCCGGACGAACTACGCTGAATAGCGTACCCTCCGGAGCGTCTTCGGATGCAAGCGCAAGTTGGTTTGTAGTTGCCTGCTTCATCTCTTCTCCGTCCAATCCTTGTCTCCTCTCTATTCGTAACTGACTGATTGGCATAAGAACCGCTTTCACGAAGGCCAAAACACCATTGTCTGGGTTTCCTTCCTCACAGAACGCAGACTTGATTTTCTTGCGAACAACCTCTGGTGGATCCAGGAAGTCGATCTTGGAGTTGGGATCTGATGCAGACATCTTTCCTCCCCCAAGACCTGGGACCATGGTGTTCATGAGATGAGCGCGCTTCGCATAACCCAATCGTGGAAGGAATTCTTCTGCGAATATGAAGATTTTGCGCTGAGATCTCGATTAGAAATGAAATGAGCTCGTGAACCATGAAATACCTGATCTAGACCCCCAAACTGAAAGTCGCAGCCCAGGTATTGCTCGTCCAATGCTTGCATCCCGGGATATAAAAGTCCGCTCAAAAGCGGGCTATCCACTTGTTTTACAACCTCAGCGCCAGCCCTCTTTGCATCGTGCTCATTTACGATCGAACAGAGCTTGAAGTTGTCGAGGGAATACTCCTTTGTCAATTGATAAGAAGATCCCTCTACGAATTTCAGGTTGCTGGTAGGTACGCCAATCGAGTTGAAGACCGCAACGAGGACACTCTTGTAGTATTTTGTGCGCTGTGCGACGAGATCCAAAGGAGCTTTGAGATTGTCTAGAAATGCGTGTATATCTGATCGGGCACGTCCTCAGTTCTGTCATGCTTTGTACAGTGGTCAGAACATACCTGCAAGTAAGATAGTGACCTATACACGACTCAGATGACGATGGCCTGCATCATGAATGAAATCGCGGGACCCACCTCGACGCCGGCCCTTAAAAAGTCGGCAATCTTGGTCAAAGGCACAAAATACCCAATATGGGCTAACCATAAAGCATTGGTTGACCGCGATTGGCTTTGACAGAGAGGGAATACGAACGTTTTCCTGTGGGTGCAGTCCCTGCAATGCTTGTCAGGATTTGACCGTTGGAAATCGCTGATCGAATGACTGACCCCAGTAGCATTTTGGTGTCCTACCCTCCGCGAGGGTGGCCTTTATGATATCTGCACCAAGAACCTCTTGGAGCCTTCGGGTGATGAGCTCGTAGCGTTCTTCTGCTGTGCCAGTCATCTTGGTTCGCGAGAGCCGAGTCAAACTAGCATAAATCTCACTTGTCTTCTGGTCACCGAGATTTACCCACGTTTGCTTCGTTTCATCACCATGGCCTTCTCCGTCGGAAACCCAGTGAATACGGCACTCATGCTTTACATCATATACCGCGTGAATTCCATTCTCTTTCCATCCATAAAGCCACCAACCAAAATTCCGCACGACTTCCGAGATGGTTATTCATGGATGCCCAGGTCACATCCACCAACCATGCTTTACAAGGCACCTACATTTACCTCTCTCCATCTCATCGCATTTACTGTCCTACATTAGACATACACACCGAAGACTTTGACGCCATTCAACGGAGTGAATGGTCAGAGGATACTTCTCGCTATTAATGGGGTCGTCTTCGACGTCAGCCGAGGGCGTAACTTTTACGGACCAGGTATACGATCACTCCTTCCCGTGAAAGGTCCTAGCTTACGTCAGTTCAAGAGGGAATGTACGCCAACTTTGCTGGCAGAGATGCTTCGCGCGGGATGGCCAAACAATCGTTCGATGAAGGTTCGTTTGGGCCTACTGGGACGATTCCACGCTGACGGTTGGCGTTCAGAGATGTTGACAGACATTGACAAACCCCTAGACAAACTAGAAGACCTGACGCCCTCAGAGATGTAAGTGTTTTGACCCTCAGCGATTTCTCATGCTTACACGGTCGTGTCTTCGGCAGAGAAAACATGAACGGTGAGTTTGACAGTTCTTTCATCGATAGTTCCCAATTTCTAACGTTCTCCAAGGGTGGATTGACCACTTCAGCAGTAAGTACACTGTTTGCGGGAGGTTGGTGAACGAGGACGAAGTGTAATGAGTATCCCTCGTGCACCTTTGGAGGTGTTTTTCGGCCGCGCACATTGTAGATGTAGTCCACTCTCATCTTCGTTACACCCAATTGGAGCGATCACGTATCATTGATGTCGCCCGCTTCCCCTCAACCACCGTCCGACAAAAGTCAGCCGCGACAAGACGTGCAGGATGGAAAAGAAGATTTGTTCGCGACCCTTTTCTCGCCGCCCACACCACCCGCTTCACCCCTCCCGTTTGGTACTGCAGCGGCCACTTCAACCACCAAACCGCTGTCATCGATACACTCCAGAAAGTTTTCCACCTCATCTGTTGAGTTTGGGTCCTTCGTATCTGTCCCAGCAACAGACGACCCACTATACACAGAACAACAGGCGGCGTTCCCTCCCATTTCGCCTACAAGCGGCCTCGAGTTCTTTGATCAGTTCACAGACCACGCTACCAAGTCCAATGCTCAAAAGAGACAAGTTCTAGATGAACTCCTTTTACACGAGGATGATCCATTATACTGGGTGAACGATACAAGCAAACCTACTCCTCCGGATCCAGACGCTCTCGAGACCGACATGAAGCAGCAGCGGTTGTCCCACTCACCAGTACCCCCGATCCCTGAGGAATCCAGCTCATCGGACCTTCAAGAGAGAGGAAGAGTATCAGATAGGTACGTGGACGAGTTTTCAAAGCCAAGCGCCACCTAAACCCTATCTGCATCTACCCAGCCCGACACCCATCGATTTCAACACACCTCCAGAGCATACAACCCCGTCGCACGCAATTCCTGTGCGTAACAAGAACCGCCAAACTCCAGAGCCAGATGCTCCTGCTCCGCGGAACCCAATATCCGGTTCCATGACTTCCCGCTGGTTCTCTTCTCTCCGTTCGCACGATCGAAAGTTATCTTTCACGGACGCCACTTCCGTCACTGGTTTCTTCGAGCCCCCTGGTCCATTTCATCCTCCTCGTCAAGCCTCTAGATCTCCTTCGGTTTCATCTTCCCCAAAGAGAGTTCCACAACGACCTCTCCCTGAGCTAACCCATGGAACTCCCTTCGCTTCCCAGACATATGTACCTCCCACTGGCGCCCCAGGGTTCGAGGGAGATCGGGCTTGGAACAAACTTCACTTTGAGTTCGATCCAGAGAGCACGATATCACGAAAGGGTGTCATTCTGAAAGGCAGGAAGGATATTACTTCTATCGTCCTGACACCCTCCCTTGCGGATCTAGTAAGCTGGTCATTACCAGGTCCAGGAAGCTCTGAACCTTGATACCTGTAGATCCGACCCCACCTACTCCCGATACCCCAACTGTCGGGGTCATGGTCTTTGCTTTATAGTCTCGACCAGCATGGGATTTCACTCAACACCCTCTATGATCGTTGCTCAACCCACCTCGGTGGCTCATTAATTGTTATCAGAGATTCTGAGGACACTCTATTTGGCGCTTGGCTAGGCGAGAGCGTTCACCACTCCAAAGGCGCATATTATGGCTCAGGAGATTCGTACGTGTTGAAAGAAGCATCCCAAATCCTGAAATTTACAACGTGCGTCCTGTTTTAGCTTCCTCTGGAAATTTAAGGATACCATGTGTGTGTACAAATGGACAGGAAGGAATGATTACGTGGCGCTCTGTGAACCCGGGTACCTATCTTTTGGTGGAGGGCAAGTTGTTTAGCTGTTGACCAAATTATGAACCTCTCGCTCATACACCGATTCAGTGATGGAAGGTATGGGTTATACCTGGACGACACGCTCCTTGATGGTTCTTCCGCTTGGTGCCCGACTTTCGCGAATGAGCCGCTATGTTCAGATTCAGGCCACAAACAAGGCGAGGCCGTTACGTTCGAGTGCGTTGGGCTCGAGGTATGGGGAGTTGGAGGATGATGGGCTTTCTACCGATTTTATGCTGTGCGACGATTTACTTAGAACCGCAGATATTGACCACGTACTACCCTTACTTAGTAGTGCGGGGCTTTTTACCATAGCAAGGGAGTGGGCAGAGCCAGGCTAGGAATATATGAATGACAAACGTGGCGTCAAGTGGGAAGGATGATACATTGATGGGTCAGTTAGTACTTAATACACACTCGAAATAGTGGGCCATCAGCAGGTCGTGGAAAGTCCTATATACATAAGGTACAAGGTCGACCAGTATGGGGTCATTCTGTGATCTTTTCGATGGACACTCCTGTACGAATTCAATGAGGTATTAAGGCCAACATAGTAGATTTTAACTTATAGCTGGTCACTCGCGAACTTGCCGGGCAACACTTGTTATAATCTGAGCTTGCCGGACGATGCTCACTGACATTGTGCAGTTTTGCAGGACCCAAGAAAATAAGGGAGGTTCGATCGGCCGGAATGGCGAAAAGTTCGGACGCGGAAATTGGGGTAGGGTTGGGGGCAGTTGGTAGCAGTTGGCAAATGAAAAAAAGGGTTTTTTTGGTCCAGTACGCATCTAATCTATGTATTTCATCCCCTAGAATATTTGGTAATCTCGTAAAATATCAGCAGGGCCCCAGGCCCCAGGCTGCTCGACCCGGTTGTGAATCGTTGGCTCCTCCCTCGCAGGCTGCGGTGCAACTCCTTCCCTTATCGCGCTAATCTCATAAGATTGTATACCTCGTGAGTTTCGCATTGGTCAGGGGGACTTGGCGGGGAGGCGGCCTGATTTGCTGCTGGTTCGCGTTTTGAGGATCGGGGCGCGGCCAGCTGAAGCCAATCGAATTCGGCATCAAGTTTCTCAGCTGTGATATCCTCGAGGCCAATCAACTCGGTGTCTTCCTCACCCTCCTCACTTCTGGACGTCAGAGTGGACTGAATAGTCCAGTTTCTCGTGAGGCCTGCCACCTTCCGAGAGTCGACACCACCACCCTCGCAAGTATGCATGTGCACATGTCTTCATCTAGTGGACTGGCCAGATTCTTTCTTCTTTTTGTCGACAACTCCCTGGTAGTAGTTGTAGAGAGACTCGAGAGTCGGCATGTGTGATACCGAGAGGTTACAGCGGCGAACCCCTTGTATATGTCCCAAATTTGAGAAGAGGCGTTCAACCCCACCTGCATGAGGGACGATACTCAGAATCCGTATCCCCATAGACTTGAGGGGATATTCTGAGGCCTTAACTGACAACTCCTTCCACCAGCGTCTTCTGTCCACCCGAATTGACTCACGAGGTCTAGACTGGTCCGTATTGCATCCCCAGTGGGTGACTGTCCCCAGGACTATACGGCGTTGTGTACAAGTCTAGATGAATATCAATAGCCTTCTAAGGGAACTGTCAGGACCCCGACCGTTGTGTCGGGGCGTGGATATTGTCTTCAAACCGCGCATCTGGGGTGATGGCGCCTCGGCCGTTTCGTTCGAAA
>Ga0307512_10003310_pt1 | contig 18906 bp, 18 predicted proteins | sample 14_EM_MG_FD_200267 | JGI IMG/M metagenome (GOLD analysis project Ga0307512, IMG submission 200267) | Populus trichocarpa ectomycorrhiza microbial communities from riparian zone in the Pacific Northwest, United States - 14_EM | ecosystem: Host-associated > Plants > Roots > Unclassified | place... | reverse complement strand
GTCAACGCGGTCAACGCGGTCAACGCGGTCAACGCGGTCAACGCGGTCAACGCGGTCAACGCGGTCAACGCGGTCAACGCGGTCAACGCGGTCAACGCGGTCAACGCGGTCAACGCAGTGGGCGCGGAGGAAGCGGTGGAAGCTGTGGAACCAGTGGAACCAGAGATTGCCACGAGGGTAAGTGCACCTATTGCAAAATTGACAGCCATACTACAGATGCATGCAGAAAGCGAAAAAACGCTCAGGAGGGAGGAAAAAACGACGAGCGCATTTGCTTCCAGTGTGGGCTTCCAGGCCACGTTAAGGTCGATTGTGTCTCCTACACACGTGTAAAGGAGTGGTGGAAACTGAAGAAAGCCACTGCTACAGCAGCTCTCGCTACGAACGGAGACTGCGATCCCTTCTGACTAACAGCTTGGGCTCTCGCCGCCGGCGCCGCTCCAAAATGGGTCATTGATTCTGGAGTGTCACACGACATGTGCAATGACCGCAGCAGCTTCTCAACATTCAAAAAGCTCTCACTTCCTATTGTAATCGAACTGGGAGACAACAACTCAGTCACCGCCATGCATTATGGTTTCGTCAACGTCTTTCAGGGTTATCAAGTCGAAGCCCTCCATACTCCTACTTTTCGACTTTCCCTTCTATCGATCAACCAATTGGATTTGGGCGGGCATACGACTATATTTCAGAACGGAAACTGCTCCATAAATTCACCATCCTACCGCATCCTCGCCGCAAAACAAGTCAATGGCATATATATCATAGTTCCCGCAGCCGCACTCCTATCATCAACTACTGAGAACGGCCGAAAGAGAAAGAGAGAAAGCTCACCTCCAAGAGAAAGCTCACCTCCAAAAGAAAGCTCACGTCCAAAAGAAAGCTCGGCTCCAAGAGCACCTACCGCAGCAAAAACTAAGTCCGCTCGAAAGTCTCTCACAATCTCAGAATCAAGACTATGGCACCGACGACTAGCCCATATAAATCCTACCGCCATGAAAACTCTGATTGGCGGATATAAACACGATGATTCAATGTGCACAGTCTGCATCCAAGCCAAGCACAAGCAAAGGATCATTAGAGTGCCAGTCAAGCGCACTACGAACCCTTTTGAACTTGTCTATCCGGATGTGTGTGGTCCTTTCTCTACACGGACCTTGGGAGACAATCGATACTATATACTATTCATCGACAACTACACGAGGTACACATCTGTATCGCCGCTCCCAAATAAGAAAGCCGTGACCTGCACCTCTGCCTACAAGTTATTTCAGGCCAGAGTAGACTCAATGGGATATGAGATCAAGCGATTCCAGTGCAATAATGGACGGGGAGAATACGACAATATGACCTTCCGATATGTCCTCGCGGGCCATGGTACTACATACAAACCATGCCCTCCATACGCCCAGCATAAGAACAGTATTGCAGAACGAATGATCAGTACAATCACTGAAAAGACCTGGGCAATGATGATTGACTCCCAGGCTCGCAGTCAGTTCTGGGGAGAAGCAGTTAATACCGCAGTCTATCTCCATCAAAGATCACCGAATGAAGGCCTGAAAAGAAATGACAGCGATGGCTATCAAGCACCGTACGAAACGCCATACAAGATGCTGCATGGATTTGGCAAACCGACGCACGATGCTGATGGCTACGAAATATCGTATCAAGCCTCTCTCCACAATTAACATCGATTCAGATGCTACGCCACTAGACTCATTTCTGAAGTTCTGTGCTGCCAGGGCAAGTTCGGCCCAAGGTCAAAGCCCTGCATGATGGTAGGCTACACACACGACCCAAAGACGTTGTGGAGGATATGGGATCCCGAATTCCAGAATTCAAAAGCCCAATCAGAAGTCCTCTTCGACGAAGAAAGAAATGCACACATGTCGTGTCAGCATGGAAGCAATGAGATCGACATATTTGGATTACCAGAAGATGAGGAATATGTCGACAAAACAGATACCGGAGGTGAGCCTCTCCGAGGACAAGATACTCAACCTACGCCGATAGGTAAGAGATCCACATCTCACATGCATTAAGCTCCTGACAAGGAAGCAGAAAACGCCCACAGCCAGCACCTCCGCCGAGAGGATCAGACTGCCCAGCATTCGGCAGCAGATTCAGAAAACATCGCCCACAGCCGTCGCCTCCGCAGAGAGGATCAGACTGCCCAGCGTTTGGCAGCAGCAATCAAGAAATCAAGGCAACTACCGCCAGCATCTCCAGCTCTACCGTTAGCGAGTCATGTCACAAGAAGCCAAGGGAAAGCCTCTGCAGAAGCAATAACGGCATCTATAGAAAATCCATTCACATACGCGGAAGCTATGGAAAGCCCTCAAACAGATCACTGGAAATGAGCCATGGAGGAAGAAAGCACATCGATCCTGCTCAATAACACCTTCTCCGCTCTCAACTTCCGGGAAGCGCAGCAACTGCAAGTTAAGCCAATTGGCTCTAAGTGGGTTTATAAGACTAAACACAACCCGGATGGGTCCGCACAGGATAAAGCACACCTAGTCATAAAGGGATATGAACAGACGGATTTTGGTGAGACTTATGCTCCTGTTGGGAAGCTAACTAGGTTTCCGTATCTCATCTCTCTCATCGTGAGATACGGGAGGAATATGGACCACTTGGATGTAGTTACCGCTTTCATAAACCCCGAAATCGACGATGACATCTATATGACTTTGCCAGAAAGATGGCCAGAGGGCCTCAACGTACCAAAGATCATTGTCAGACTCAGGAAAGCTCTCTACGGCCTTAAACAGGCTCCACGGCTATGGCATGACGATATCAATGCCTTTCTACTCTCTCTTGGGTTCACACAGTCCTCAGCCAATCCCAACCACTATCTCCACAGCGACAGTATTCTGATAGTTCTGTACGTCGACGATATCTCAATGTCATATCCGGAGGCTGGAGCCAAAGCTGCAATCGAGGTCAAGGCAAAACTCTCGGAGAAATATAACATCACGAACCTCTGGCCGGCACGCCAATTCCTTGGCATCGAAATCTACTGCAATAAAATTGGTACCGGCATCAGTCTTGGTCAGAAAGCCTATATCACCACAATCCTCAGACAATTCAGCATGGAGCATAGTCACGGTGTCTCCATGCCCATGGATCCCAATGTAGAGTTGGACTTGGCCAAGGATCGGGGGGAGAAAGAACTGAAGGATATCACAGACTATCAAGCAGTCATGGGATCAGGAATGTACGCAGCACTTGCAACTCGGCCAGATATCTCGTATGTGGTCACTACACTTTCTGGTTACAATTCGCAGCCATTCACCAGCCATATGTCCGCTGCCAAGAGAGTTCTTCAGTATCTCAAATCTACAGCCGATTTTCGACTACACTTCACCAGCAATGACATCGGCACTGGCATCGACATCGACAATAGTCTCGTAGGGTACTCGGATTCCGACTGGGCCAATGACAGCGCGGCCCGCAAATCCCAGGGAGGTCATGTGTTTCTCGCAAGCAATGGAGCAGTCTCGTGGCAGTCTCGCAAGCAAGGCCTCATCGCAATGTCAACTCTTGACGCCGAATTCATCCCCTGTTTGGAGGCCTCCAGAGAAGCGAAATGGTTACTCCAGTTGCAAAAAGATATTCACGGTTCTCAGAGAGACTCACCACTGCTGCCAATCAACTGCAACAATCAGGGTGCTCTCACTCTAATCACCACGGGAATCATCAAAGCTTGAACTAAGCACATCCATGTTTGCTATCACAACTGTCGAGATCTGCACAAATGCCGAATAGTCAACTACTCCTACGTACACACAAACGAAAATGTGGCAGATATACTCAGGAAAGCACTTACGAAAGATAAGCATATGGAGTTCACGAAAGCAATGGGTTTATGCTAATTGGAGGTCAATTTAAGGTTTAAGGCTACGGTAGTACTCTTTCCCTGCTCACTTCTCATGCTGGGTTTTAAGGAGGCTACTATGGGAATCAGAAGTTGCGCATCATGTTTGTTTGTTTGTTTGTTTCTTGCTCCACAGAGTGTAGCAAGAGGGGGGAGTGTTGCATATACAGGTCTCAGCCGGGGATGAGTCTCGTATGGCCGGAGCAGAGATGTCTTGTATGGCCGGAGCAGAGATGTCTTGTATGCCCGGAGCAGAGGTGTTTCATGTGGCCAGAGACGGTGATGTCTCATATGGCAGGAGATGACTGTTGACTCTGATACGGGCTGATGGCATTCAGCCGTACTTGCACTCTCATATATATTGGCCTTGTGGCCCTCTTGGATAGAACACAAAAAAAAAGCTTCTAGCAGTCAGTATTTCAACAGCCTCAAAAAAAGACACCTCGAGTGATATGACATGAAGGTACAACTTGTCATCCAACTGAATCAGGAAATACGTAGACAAATCTCGACTCCTCGCTGTCCCATATCCCCATCCAAGAAACACCCTCGATTTATTAGCTATACTCTCCAACCTAGCCATCAGGCAAACAGGCGCCAGGTGCCGTAAACACTGGTGCGAGTTTAAAACTCGGCGTGGTCAGTGTTTTGTTAGATCCAGTGGACTCCTTAGCCGGTGATGACTATGTGAATCGTACAATGAATAAGAATCGGACGTCTAGCTTGGAGATAGTATGGAGCTACAAACGCTGAGTGCTGTAAGCACCAGGTACGATACATGTTCGAAACCTGCAGTGGGCAGTTTTTTGGTTCATTTATTAAATTCTGTGAACTTTTGAACAGGCGACGGTCTAGTGAGTCGTACGATGAACAAGAACTGAATATTTGGTTAAATTAGTAGAGCATGGTGCTATAAACACTAGGTATTGTAAATGCTGGCTGTGGGTGGGTACGGGTTCGAAGCCTGTGATGATCATTCTTTTAGCTCGTTCATTTCATTGAAGAGCCATTTAACAGGTTTTGTACGGGTATGGTCCTGTAACTTGTTACAATGAAGAACTTACCGTTAGTTGAACTAATAGAGTCCGATCGAGACTACCGTAGTAATGTAGTGAGATACACTTAACTACGTACGCGCACGTAGACGTCTTGAGGGAGCTGCTCATGATATTATGGGTATGTTTAGTTGAATTTTGCCGTGACAGAATAGCCGCAGCTTTGGTAGGGGTTAACTACCGGAAAAACTGGGGATTCTGGAAATAGTTGAAAGAAGATTGGAGGTCTGTAGCAGTTGCAATTGAGTACTTGCTAATATGTATATACAAGTTAAAGTGATAGGTTCGCAGTTAGTGTAAAATGTGAAAATATCCTGATTTGTGGATTTTCTAACAACACAAGCAGTCGTACGCTTCTGAATATCGAAAACTTTTGAATACCGTCTCTGAAGGTGGCCGCTTTGTACGAGTCTCACTCCCGTCGCTTTCCCCTACACGCTTGGTTTCCTTAGATTTTTCGCATTCCCTATCTTGGATGGCGATCAGTTCTATTGTCCAATCGGAAACACGGAACTGCTCAGCTTCACATTGATCTGACCAATTAACCTGCAAAGGCTGAAAACTGCAACAAGTGAGTATGTAGGGGATAGACTATTACTAGTACTACCACCACTGCCAACTGCTACTGATGACTTTAGGTGCTTCTTTACTATCAACACAGCTAAAATGTAACATTTCCACCAATTAGTACAGCGATCTGAGCTCCGAACCTAAAGTTTACAAGTGAATTTCTATTCGCAGCAGATGATATATAGCGCATGCTATGTAAAAAGGGTGAAATTAGCAGCAGGACGTAGTCACATCAATTCTGGTGATGTCACTTCTCGGTATCGGGTTTAAAACCCGGTTGAATGACTGTTTGCCGGCCTAATAATTGTAAATTTTGGAAACACCCTCACTAGCCTGGTGCCTAGTCAATATGGGGCTCTTTCTGCCAACATATCATACCTTGTGCCACTCACCACGTAAGCTGTGTCCATGGCCAACAAAGTCTGAATATCAGATTTTATCCATACAGTCCCAGAACCAGACTTTATCCACGGGTCTTACTCGTCTTAAGCACTCTAACCCGTGGATAAGTCTGGTTTAAGGTTGATGCTCTGAAATCCAGTTGTTCACGGACAGGGATATTTTGGCGGAAGAAGGCTTCTCATACGCAGGAGGCTAGGCACGAAATAACTCAAGCACAACCAATTACCAAGCTATCTTTCCTGTCAATGGTTTTTACAGCAAAACGTTCACTCAGACCAAGCGTTCTACATCTTCCAATGGTTAAAAGCCCTACTCCGTCAACTAACCGTCGGACGATAGTTTAGTTGCTCGACCATTGTATGACCACCTTGGAGGCCCTAGGTACTCGGGGCTGGGATAAAGGATTGGACGCTCTTGTTCTGGCAAACAACTACACAGAAATGGTGAAATTGAGGGTGAAATGCGATTTGATAATGGTAAAAATGGTAAAGCTGGAGAGTGCACTGACTTCTACTTCAGATTTCCCCTGTTAACACCCTTGACTCACAACAAAATTTAATACTACAACAGGAGCGTTCGATCTTTTAACCCCAGACCCGAGTAAATAGAAATAATGCAAATCAAGAGAAACTAATTTCATGTTGCTCTCGTGAATCAGACGTCGCCTTTTAATTCTCCTGATCAGCGCTAGGGAGGAAATGAGCGACGTTGGTCAAGAAAGAGGGTTTGCCCTTTCACTCTCGTCCCCGCATTTCGCCTACCTCACGAAGCGAAAGCCTAGTAGAAGCGAGGCAAAGCCTGCCCTCCGAAACAAGCGAGTCTGATTTGCCTTCTACGTCCTGAAGCTGCCAGCCGAGAGGCGAAAACCGACAGGGTCCCGATAATGTTTGATTAATCTTAGCCTAACTAACCAACGCCGTGTTGCACACCAAGACCATCCAGAATAACATAATATAATGTATGTTATTCAACTCCGAAAAAGTTTCCGCATTTTAAATTGGGATTTTATACAATGATGTTGTGTTCTAAATATATATATGCATGTTTTAGACTTCAGGGTTTCTCGTTTTTCTGGCCAAGCTTAACCATACCTACCCCTCCTTGTTCCTACAACGCCTCAAGAATACGACAGAGGAGTGCAGAATTGTCTTTGTATAAGACATAGTCATTCAGCACAGCAGTATCCAAATACATGTGGGTTTACCTCACATCCCGGTGAGCTGATAAAAGCATATAACTAGGGGTTTCAATGGACAGCACCTAGAATGAAAACTTTACCAAGTGCCAAAGTGGGTGATTCGCTAGATGGTAACCGGTGAAGGGAAGCGAGCGAAGAATGACGGGCTTTGCGGAGTATAGGCCGAGAAACATGGCAGTTTCATTGGTTTGCAAGTTTCCGTTGCGACATTGTTGTCCGGTTGGTAGAGAGGAGGGGAATCGTGAATCACCCAAAATTAGCGGACAGGTAGTGGTTGTGCAGCCGGCATGATACCTACCCTAGCAGATCCCATTGAATAGGGGAAGCACCGAATTTTGCGGCTAGCGAAATCAATATACCAAGTAATCTCTCCGTCACTTGGGTTTTGGCTTCTTCAGGATATCCAGGGAGACCAAGTACCATCTTGTGAGTTCATGGTACTTTTAGTACCGACTTCCCGTTTGTAACCGACCAAAATTTGCCGAAATGGGATGTTCTGTTCAGAGGTAGTCTATCGAGCGGAATACGCCCCGGTCAAACATATCATTCGACGATTGTCACATTGTGTAACCACTTTCAGCTTCACCGCCTAATTAATGAGGTAGCCACCAAAACGTCTGGAATATCTCGAAACAATACCTCGACTCCAGATGGGATATATCTTTCGGAAATATGAAATATCGGTCTCTCAGTGTCCGCATTCTCGACAGTCTTCAAAGAAACGCCTTGGCTCTTGTGTTTGGGTATCTTTAGAGGTCAGCTACAGGGCTGTGAGGAACGCCTCCGTACGTACGGCCGCGGGCGTCAAGGTTCGAGCGGAATTTCGGACATAACAAGTCCTCTCACCACTGAACGCCCAAGACTGAGCGAGAACCGCAAATAAATCTCTTCAGGTGGGCGTGACACCCAAACCTTTCCAATAACAAAGCACATACGTTGCGACAAGTTGCTCATGCATACCAGCAGTGCGTGCATATTGAAGCAGTCTCATAGGAGAGTAACGCATGTTTGAGTATTACTGGACCAGCTCATGACTTGTCCATTCCTTCACTCGCAGTGAAAAAACCACTACAGCTGCAGTTTTCATATACTCAATGATACCCCGCAGTGCAGCGTATTTCTCTCCACTAGAGGTCCGGCATGCAAGAGCAGCACGATACGACTGACCATCAGCTTGCCGCCTTAGTGTAGGATCCTAAAGTCTCCGGAGGAGTAATGGCTATTCTGGTATCAATATCCATAAAAAAATTTGTCCATTACGACAAAAAACCGGAGCAGGCGAAGATGTTTATGGCTCCCAACTCGCTCTCACACCGCAGAGGATGTGTTAATAAACCTAAAATTACGCGAGTGCCAATGGACCACTGCTATCAGACGCTTCATTCTGTTGGCAAGGATAACGCATTGTGATGACAATGCTTCGGCAATGTTTACTCCCCCAGATCTGCAAAACCGCTGATATCTTCGTTTGCACTCTGCGGTTGTTGCGGTATACGGAGGAGGGATACACAATCTTTGTCTTCAGAATCAACCAAGGTAGTTCCATAAACGACGACTCTAAATCTCCTTCTGAAGAGCTTTTTGATCTCCCGATATTAATTTAGAATTATGCATTGACTATCTTATTTCTCTTCGATTTACAGAATTTATCTTGCAGTCTTCCGTTGGTTTTTTATACATACAGACAAGGAACATGGATCGATCTTTGAATTCCTATCTCGTCATCCGGTTCGCGACGTGTCCTGCGTGCTGCTGCATCTATATTAATATGACGACATGCGCAATCTTGACCTATCAACATTGGCCTTCCAAGAAATAACTGCTCATACCGGTTAGCTCGTGCTGTAAATGCAGAGTCGATTTTGGCAACAAGCAGTGGTCACCGGGTTGTTTTCTGCAGTAAATGACAGTGAGTTCGAGCTGCCGAACCTAGATCCGCTCAGTTTTGAACACGTCCTCCAAATCATATCGACGATGCTGCAGAAGCAAAAAGAGCCGCTTATAGGAGGTGTGGGGAAAACTTTGATATAAGTATCGTGAGTCGAGGATTAGCATTCTTCAATGACAGACTGCTGCTATTGTCGTCGCCGATAACCATTATGTTTCCCGAAAATATGTTTGCCGGAATCAAACGCCGATTTTCTCGTCTACAGGAGCACGATGTTGCTGTGGTTAAGCCTAGAGTGTATAAGCAAGAGCTGCTTGGACGATACATCAGGGCTGATGTGCTTGTGGATTTCTTGAAGAAACGCTTCCCGCATCTGGATGAGCGGGATATAGAGATTGAGGTTTGCAGCCTACTTCAACATATTCGGTATTTTCAGACGCTAATGACATTTCTTTACTATAGGAAGTCGATGCTCAGTACTGGGTCATTACTGTTCCGGAAAGACTTACTGAAGTATGATTTTTCCATCTACGTACTCAAGTTAGGAAGCGAAATAGAAAAAAGAAGCGTGTTGGAACAGCTGCTTACAGGATTTTCTCCATTAGTTTGAAGTGCTACAACTTCAGAACGCCTCGGTCACTTCGAGACGACGGCGGACAAGGACGCGAAGGGTTAGCGTGGTTACTAGCGATAGCTTAAGCACGACTACCTGCGATAGCTTGAGTACGGTTATCAGCCAGAGCGAATGATGCATACTTTCTATATTTCGGCGGCACTCGTACACATATTGGTGGCAGAATACTACAGAAACACGCTGGGAGTGATTCGATTTCTCAAACGCTTGACGCAATTTGATGCTGCGGGTATGCATGCAGCAGGGTGAATGTCGTTCGAGTTTGACTGATGGGAGGCCGGGGCTTAGTATTGACAGGGTTCAATTGTAGTTGTAGCGTCTGGGGGACATATGCTCTTGAACGCTTTATTTCTTCTCTATATTAGTTGGCTGTCAGGACGGCGGAGGGGATGGATTCCCGAGAGTTAAGAGGGTGGAGGGCAGAGGAAACGCCTTGTATATATTATGCGGTTGTCGACTGCTGCAGCTGGGGGTTCTGGATAAAAAAGCGTCCGTCATCTGGGTCTAGGCGAGTGTTTGAGTTGGATAGGAACTTCTTATCTATAAAGATTATGCACATACAATTCATCACTTGTAAAGAAAGCTAACGCTTGCCTTGGTTTCGCTGCATTTCACCTGAACTGGATCATAAGAGCTTTAATCTGACGTGGTTTGATTATTCTATATTCTTCAGAAGATCTTAATCGTGAGAATTAAATGGATGGGGTAATCCGCGCGTTCCACTCTAGCTTATCATTGTTGAATATATATGTTCTGTCCTATCTGTAACAGCACCCATTCTCGAACTGTCAAGGAAAGTTCATAATATTCCTAACCTATTCACGAACAGGATAAGAATCACGAATAGAGATATGTTTGCAAACTAGCTCTAATAAACCTGGCTCCAAATAACTTCATTGAAGTGAAACCAGTCAACTGCGTGCTCATAACACGCAGTCATATCCAATCATCTCACCCCTGCTATCGGTTCCCTTCTTTGCAGCAAAGCGGTCCTTTTCGATAGCTTCTGCTTCGGTCTTGTTTCATGGTACCAGAATTGTTCACACTGCTCTGATGGTTAATGGCTATATAATTTCCATATATGATAACAAATCGGAAATTAAAAGTTTCACAAAACAATATATATATTCCGACTCATACGCCAAGTTTTCCAGTTGGCCAACAGGTCGACCCATACACCAAATTGTCTTCTTGGTGAATAGGTCGACCTGTACACCAACTTACCGAGGTGCCAAGTAGGGGGTTGGGATTATAATTATGATATTCCCATAAAGGTCTACATCGAGCTACAACTTTTTCCCTCAACTATCAATCACTATTGCAGTTTCTCACCACTGTAATTATCCTTATCTTTAAAGTCCACCCAAAATTTACCCTATTTAACTATATCTACCATTTCAGCTACTGTACTAGCCGTCGTAGTCCGGATGTCAGCAGTCAGTATTGGGTGTCTGTCCAGACAATTTTTTGCATCGGTTAGCGTCAGGTTGGGGTGTCCGAAAATCAAAAGGTGTCAGCATTGGTGATTGTACATACAAAGACCGCAGATGATAGAATAATTGCAAGTCCTGAAGCCTCCATTTTCAGCAGGGCCACTCTTCACCCCTCCACCGGCAAAACTGCAAATCGATTATAGACTGCGCTATGCGCAGCTCATAACAAGTTTCCTGTGGACCCCTGCGCCATACGCAGTCTATAGTCGTCCATAGTCGGTCCATAGACATATGCGCGTGGGTCTATGAAACTATATACGCCGGCGTCTGGCAGTCGATAGACCTCGGCCAGTTCGCTGGTACTGTACACATATGAATACTATCATTGAGAGCCTGCTTGGGAGCCTGCTTGAGAGAGCCACGCTTGAGAGAGCCATGCTTCTGGGGGAGTAGCATTTTTCACAGCAAGCTTTGGGCCGATGGAAAACTCTGAGTTTGTGGAAGCTTTGGCCGATGGGAAGCTCTGACCGATAGGAAGCTCTAAGTCTGTGGAAACTTTGACGTTGACGTAGCCAACCTACTTGATAAGTGCTTCCACCCCTAGCCGGTACCGTGACTCTCACCGTCACCGCCACCATCACCATCACCATCACCATCACCATCATACAGCATGAGTAGCCCCAGGTGCATACTCATATATCCAATATCGACGAGAATCAGGCTGCAGATTCCGCAGGAAAAACTGAGTCGGAGATCTGCTCTCCCCAAGATTCAATTGTTTACCTTTGCTGCAGAATTTAATGCTGCAATTGTCAACACCATGGCAGTGAGACACCGTGAGATCCTATTGCGGTGAGAGTACTAAAGATATAGTTCAGATCATGAAATCGATCGACGTCATGATTTAAGCCATCATATCCCGCCCACCACACACCACCCGGCGCCTGGCGCCTGCTACTCAGCGATTTTCTGCATCCAAGCGCGGAAGATAACCTGCATTTAAGAGCACTTCTTGGGAGCGTACTTGGGAGCGTATAGTCAAGCAGGTTGGGAGTGTGCAATCGAGTGCAATCGGGAGCGTATTCGGGAGCGTACAATCAAGCGGGCTGGGAGTGTGTAATTACGTGCAATTGGGAGCATACTGGGGAGCGTACTTGAGAGCGTACTTGAGAGCGTACTTGGGAGTGTACAACCAAGCAGGCTGGGAGTGTGCAATCAAGTGCAATCGGGAATGTACTTCAAAGCGTACAGTCAAGCGAACTTGGCAGCGTGCAATTGAGCATACTTGGGAGCGTACATGAGAGAATCTTGAGAGCGTGCTTGGGAGTGTGCTTGGGAGTGTGCTTGGGGGGCGTGCATGGGAGAGTGCAATGAAGTGCGTTTGGAGTCAAGTGTGCTGTACGCAACATCTGTATATCGAGTGCAGATATTTGCCTGTATATCATAGCTATCTAGTTATCGCGCGGGTCCATAGGACTTCATAGTGCCACGCATCAAATATGCTATGGAATACTGTCCGAAAAACAGCTTCTCTATGAGCTGCGCGTTGCGCAAGGTTATTTTTCCCGGTGACTCCTGTTGTTCCATTTTACGGTCATTTCCTGCACTTATCAATAGCGAACCCATGGACCCAATTCTATGTCCGAGTACACAAAAGCTGTCAGCACCAGGCTTTTTCCAGACCACGATGGCCAATACAGTATTACCTCTAAGTCAGAAGGAATAAGTAAATGTATATTAGCGAATGGAAGAGGTGTAATAGTCTGGTGAGATTTCATAACTTTGTCAATTGGTGGACCTCTTGGTCAGTGAGTTGACTGGTGCACCAAGTATCCCTCTTGATGCACCCTCTTGGTGCACTAGTCAACTGCTTTAGCAATAGGTTGACCGGTACACCAAATTTCCCAAAAGGTCGACCTATTGGCCAAGTGGCCAACTTTTTGGCGTATGGGTCGACCGGTTGGCCAACGGGAAATTTTGGCGTATGGGTCGGAACATATATTCCCCTTTTCGGTAAGTGTTTTACAAGATATGATCTAGTCTGTCATTCGGCTTTTTTCTCACTAATAGGCTACGCAATGCCGTATCCAAGCCGCCCGACAGACTAGATATGATCCGCTAACCTAATAGGGGGCGTGCCTAAAATCCGAGTTAAGACGGTATCTCCCTACTTGGTAGTGCAGGTACAGTAGCGGGCTTTGCGGTTACAACGTCGGGTGTCAGGCGGCCCGTTTTATCTCCAAATAACAGATCTGTATCCAGGAAAAACATGTCAGGTCATGACTTTGGGCTGCTCATGATCAGTGGAGGTAAATGAGTGTGAAATCGTGGTTTCCCGGCAGAAATGTGGCGAAGATACATGTCAGGTCATTGAATAGAAGATAGTTTGTTTGTTTGTAATCATATTGCATTCGACCATTTCTGATCATGGCATATTTAACCCCATCCCCGAAGCTTCCTCGGCACTACAAATACCTAGGCAATGTCGCTTTTTCCCGCTTCCCGCTACTCAAGGGAGGGCACTAAGGCCACTAGCCCCCCAAACCCACCCTCAGGAATAGAAGATAGTTGGGAGCTGTCGAAATAGATGTGTATCTCTCAAACTCTCTGTCAGGTCGCGGCGTTGTATCAACCGCAAAACCAAGTACAGAACGCAAGTGCAGAGTATCTAAAGTGACTCCATGTCGTGGGTTTATCTCTCGCACACACAGATAGCTAATCTACGGGTAGACCTTCTTTTCTCTATCTAGTAGTTAGTCAAGTCAGATCGCCAATATATCGTTAATCTTACTGATACAATACTCAGTTCGAGTGATAATCATGACCGAAATCAATCACGTGAAAATTCCTTGGATTTTTCTTGATCTACTAACTGAAGTTCGTACGTCATATGCCAGCCGGCTTTCTAGTATACAGAATGAAAGCAGTTGCTGAGGCGGCTCAACGGCCACCTTGATTGCGGCTCTACCTACTAAGTACATAATATATATATAGTATTGTACTTTTCCTGCATTATCCGCGCTAACGCTCTGCTACTCAATGGCACTATCATCGCCAAGATGTTGAAGTAAACAAATATAAGCATCTCACTGCTGCTTAGAGCGCGTTCTTCGAAGTTTCCTCCCCAGGTGTCCGTGTTGGTTGGGGTTCGGGTTGTTGCTGCGATCGTGTGGACGAATGGTGGAGAGGGTGACATGGAGATCTAAAATATGCAATTCGGAAATGAAGATGAAATCATAGGAAACCTCTCGATGTTTCTTGGGTTCTAGGTCTACTCTCTACATTCCGCCGATGTTTTATTAGTTCCACCCTCGTGCGCAATTCTTATCTATCCTTTGCTTACCTACTTGCACTCTCATATGTTCAGCTTTCGTGGTGGTTGAGCGGTGATGGTCCCCAAAGCCGTTCTTGAGCACGGTAATCAAGGTGACAAATTGTTGAGATGGATCCAGGCAAGAGTTGCCTCATCATAGATTACGGCTAGTCTTTTATGTTCGAGACTATACTTTTATTTTAAATTTACTTTTATTTTAAATTGGCTTTTTTCCGTCCAGCACTCCCGACCCCATGGGGAAAGTTATCCGCTCCGGTGTGTCCCGGTGAGTGTCCCCGAATGAAAAAGGAAAAACCAAATTTTTTCTGGCGCTTCTAGAGTGCTATCACTTGTCTTATCTCGATGCAAGCTTTGTGTTTCCATGTCTAACCGACACTAATCCGTCGTATTGGGGAAACTCTTCTGTCGATACAGTATACTACTTGGCTGACTGGAAAGATGTGTATTCTCTTGGAAGATTATTGGGCGATGTGGCACTTTCATCATATCCACTCAGGTACACTCAGGTACATATGCCTTTTCTTTGCCCTGTCCGATATCAACCCCCGGCTCATCTCTAACCCGGCCCATATCACACCTTTTTGTTAGCCACAACTGGTATTTGCTCGATTGTGTAGATCCCATTGAGAATTGCAGATTTGAGATCTAGCCACTCTCATGTTTTGGTTTCCTATGCATATGCCCAGCGCAAAATACGAAGCCAGTACGTAAGACTCATCTTCTGCCTCATCTATTTAGACGGGTGCGCCTCGGATATTACTCAGTGCCATAGTCTTCTGTTCAGTCGTGGCTTTCTGCTAACATTTCAACCTTATCTTCCAACCACACCCCTACATACCACCTTCATACCCCCTCCATACCCCAGCCTCTCTGTGACTCACTGGTTTATTTCCTGCAATCCGAGTTACGAAACGCTATGAACTATAGATCGGAGTATACCGGAAGTTCGAGCAGACCAGCGGCAGTAGGCACACGGACTGAATGCGCCTAGTGCGCTTCCTAGATAAGCGAAATGCGCACATTGCACATCAAACAGATGCCTTGCAGGGCTGAGGTATCCAAGGCACAGCTTTGGCCACTTGAAAAGTACTGAGGTTGTGTTTATTCCGCATGATGGGACTTCAGGAGCCTCAGGTTATTGATCCAAAATAGAAACATGGTGTTCAGCTATTGCAATGAAGAGTGTAATGTAGCCTTCTCCCGCGCATGTGGGAATATCACCACACCCGAAGACCAAAAAGCTGGTACGTATATAGATAGCAGGCTATGCCTATGTTGCCCATCCGCAACGCTCGCCCTGCGAAACTCAGAGTCCCTAACAAAATACCACCTTTCGCTTGTACCACAATATATACAAATCCAACATCCAATTTTTTATCCTACCTTGTCGATTACAGCAGCCGCGGCACTGAGTTCAGGCTTTCAACAAACAAACAGACAGGAGGCTTAGTGAACCCCGCACCCTCATTACAATGTCGGCCTTCCCTAGTGTCACCGAGGACTGTGACAGTGTCGCCAAGCGGTTCAAGAAATCTCGTTTTGGGAAGGTACTCAGAGTACCAGGAGCTCGAGGAGCAGGAACGGGCTATCCTCATGCCAAGTTAGTAGAGTTTTTCACCCAAGAACGAGTCAATGCTATAGTCAACTGCAACTGTAATAGTTGTCCTGGTTCCAATCCCTCACTTGACCGGCCTTTTAAGGACGACTTAGTTTCAAAGATTAGGAACAAGGACAATAGCTACGTCAGTGTGCTCGCATTCCTGCTCCTACACAGCGAATGCCGCTTTATTACCAGTTTCATCGACAAGGGATATTCGGACCGAGAACTCGCATCACATCATATTCTCAAGGAATATGAGTTGAATGAGCTGCTAGAGTTGGAAACGGATTGTAACAACGCGGATTACATTACTTTTTTCCAATTTTTTATACCTGTACTGTGGTACAAGGACCGCCACAATGCGCAGCCAAGAACCATTCATGAATTGCAAGTACTACCATTCCATACAATACGTAAGATTGGTGGGGGTGGTTATTCCAATGTGTTCGAAGCCATCATGCTGGAGCGATACCACGATTTTGAAGAAGTGAAGGTTTGTCCCTGGCACCAGAGTAATGAAGGCATATGAATATTAACGGGTGCAGGATGGACGAATAGCTGTTAAAGTATACAGTCATACAGAAGACGGAATATGCGATTGTGAAAAAGAGATGTGCAATAATGTCCGATACAATCACCCGAAGATTATGCCACTTCAATACGCCATATTCTACCGAGAAACGTACATGCATATATATCCACTCGCCACATGCTGTCTCAAAACCTTATTACAGAAAGACGTTCCTCGGGATTGGACTCCTGAATTTGTCTGGAACGAGTTTGCGGAATTACTTTCGGCTCTCAATCATATACATGGCCCCGAAGATGGATATGGCTATCACTTTGACCTAAGTACAGATGCAATCCCGGTTTGTTTTAACGAATTTACTAAGTGTGTATAGAGCCTGCGAATATACTCCTCTACCGCGGCAACTTAGCAATTACAGACTTGGGAGTAGCCCATCACAAGGTTACCAACGAATTAGACCGGACGAGCACCTCAAGGAAGAGCGGAAGCGATGAATACGGTGCTCCCGAGCTACTAGTGTCCAGGAGCTTCGACATCTGGGCCATGGCGACGATTGGGACGGAACTTTTGATGTGGTTGAAGCGTGGGAGTGCGGGTGTTGCGGATTTTCATGAGAAGCGCAAGCATTCCGTTACAAAATGCGGAGAACCAACTGAGATTGTCAGCAATTTTCATTGCGGAGAAGAGGTCGATGATCTACAGCCTGCGGTCAAAGACGTGCTTTCTAAAGCAGAGAATGACGGCGGACTGTCAGCAGGGGTAGTTAAGATTCTGCGGTCTATGCTTTCTCACGATCCCCACAAACGCCCGACTGCACTTCAAGCTGAAAATTTGTTTCGAGAACTCCTGAGTCAATTTGGTCAAACTGTGCGATTTGGACAACCTGCTCTGGGTATGCCGCCTCCAAATTCAGTAACCGAAAGCACGAGAACCAAGATTCACGCCTCTTCACCTACTGGGGCAATGGTATGTTTACGTTTCCACATTGTTTGATCGTTCATAGATGCTAATATACAAATAGTCACGCCGGCTATCTGCAGCATCTTTGGCTGTTCCTGGACACCTTCTGAAGCGCCCCCGATGTATTTTCATCCCCTACAGTCAATGTGGTAATTGCTAACGCCGAACAGCAAAAACTGGCCTGGTTTCCGGCGAAACCGTGTTGGCCCCCGCCCCAGGAGCCTTCAGCACCCAAAACGTCATGCAGGTTCCAGAGATCCGCATCTCGAATGGGGAGAATAGAGAGGCAAAGAAGCAGCGGAACATCAACGTCACCCTCAACGGGGCTGGAAGTATGTAAATGACCGATAGTGGACCCGAGACGCAAGATGAACCTGTGCCATTCGAAATGCGTTTGGTTAGTGTCAATGACAGAGAATGTTAGGAGGTACACATGTGGTAAGAATGCAAATATGCAGGGCGTCTTTTAATAAAGGATGTTTGGAAGCGAGTTAGCCTAGGCCTAGGGTTTTTGTTTGTTTTGACGATGACATGTACAGAAAATTTGATTATTATGGCGTTCAACCCCGTTGACGGAAACGCCCCGTCCGCAGATGGGTAGCCCTGTCTGTGGAAGTAGAACAATAGGGTTAGAAATTTCATAGAAGCTACTTAAGCTAAATAGTATAGAGAGATTGTTGGCTTTAATTTCCCTATCATGCGCAATTGTCATAAATATGTTCACAAAAGATCAACAATTATCTATGGCATCTTCTTAATTGCTCTCCACTACAAGATACAATATCTCACGGGTAATTAGACGCCAGGCTTCTTCTCGAGAGACAGTGATGCCTGTACTCGCCCACTCGTCATCCCGTTTGGGGATTTCCTGTCTCCGCGCCCTCACAATTCGAATTCATCATTCACTTTTGATTGCCATTTCTTCATCGCCGGAATATTTCCGATGTTTGCGTTCCCACCATGCCCAGGCACCCCATGTAAGGATCATCAATACAGCGGTTGCCAGAATGAAGTAACCCATAGCCGGCGCTATATGCGGATTACCAAAAAATATTCCCATACTAAACACACTCTAATGAAATTGTTAGGCAGCAGACTCACAAACGTAGATGGGGGTTACATACGGCTATGAGTGATGGCGGCAGATATAGCATGCAGACAATTGTAATGACTTTCATAGATCTTGCGTATTGCGTGGCTTTTTCAGAAAGTTTGAACATCAAATTGTTCTCGCGCATTGCAAATATATAAGGAATCTACTTGTATAATCAGCGGCATGAGTATATAATTGAGAGTTTGGTTTGTCTTACGATCGTGATCACAAGCGAGAAGAGGCTCTCGGTCCGTTGAATAAGGTTTTTGACGCGAGTTTTGTGTTCCATAGTCTGAATAAGAAGCTCGTTCAGTTCCCGATCGGATT
>Ga0307512_10003309_pt1 | contig 18908 bp, 15 predicted proteins | sample 14_EM_MG_FD_200267 | JGI IMG/M metagenome (GOLD analysis project Ga0307512, IMG submission 200267) | Populus trichocarpa ectomycorrhiza microbial communities from riparian zone in the Pacific Northwest, United States - 14_EM | ecosystem: Host-associated > Plants > Roots > Unclassified | place... | reverse complement strand
GTATGGCTTGCCTGATTGGGTGGGAAGACCTCGTATCGGTGTAATTACACTCCGCATTGGGACTCGTACCTACCCTATCAGGGATGGTAAATTGACTCCCACACAAAATTCTCTGAGTCCCTGTTTCTCATGATGATTTCCCCCATCTCCTCTCATCTCTCTCTTTCTCGTTCTCAAGTCTACCATCACCTAATAACACGAAGTTAAATCATTGCTCTCAATCTCTCCGTGCCATGATCAGGAGTCAACACCAAGTACAGCATACACCGAGTACAGCATACACCGAGTGCAGCATACACCGAGTACAGCATACACCGAGTACAGCATACACCGAGTACTGCAAACAGTGCATACTGCATACACCGCATACTGCATACACCGCTTACTGCATCATCCCAAGATCAACTTTCTCCAGCTCCCAGCCAGTCTCTCATCTCTCGGCAGACCATGTTGTACTCAATTCTCTTCATTCCCACAATCACGAGTTAACCAATGAATAGAGTCTCACCTCCCGTCGCGCCTCCCTCCCAAACTACCGCTTACAGATTGACCGCCTGCAAGTACTTCTCCAATCTCGCTCGATCACGGCCTCCAAGTGTTCCTCCAAGCTCCCTCGATTACGGCCTGCAAGTTCGCACCATCACGGCCTCCATGTGCATCTCTTGACTTGCTCGATCACAGTATCCAAGTGTATCTCTAAACTCGCACGATTACGGCCTCCAAGTGCATCTCCAAACTCGTTCGATCACAGCCTCCAAGTACATCTTTAAGGATCGACGGAGGGTCTACGGAGATACAGGGGAAACGGAGGTGGAAAGCGCGATGGGGATCATATATTCGGCAGACCCCGCAGTAGATAGACATCATCTCATTTCCATCTCATCCAATCATACAATGAAAATACACACTCTATCTTTCCCAACTTTTGGTCTCACTCGCTCTGTCCGCGATATCGTGGATCCACGCAATTGCGTGGGATCCTCAACGCTGGGTAGTATCATATCTTCTCACCCAATTCCTACGCTCCTCGAAACAGAACCGCTCTTTGAACCAGAACCGCTCTTGGAACCAGAACTGCTCTTTGAACCCGAACTGCTCTTTCTCATGAATTCCGTTTGGATGTCCCGAGAGGTGAGGCGGAGTGTTGATGGTGGGCTCTCTGCGTTCAAGCTCCATCGTTCCACCAGAACGGCCTCGAAATGGTGCATCGCTCAATGATCTCTCAATGGGTGTGGCCTGGTGCTCCTCCGATTCTGCTTGAGTACCATCTGCGTCCAGATTGACTGTATGTATATATAGAGAGAGACTTAAATACTGCATGCCGTATTATGATGTAGCGAATCTTGTGACGGTAACCAAGATGAATATGATAGGACGAAATGCCTTGTGGTTATGTAAGAACCACTGCTGTGAGAATACAGCATGAAGTCTCCCGCAGAGCTGGGCAGCGGTATCGGCTGCACTCGAAGTGTCCCACCTAGCTGCGCAGCATTCTCAGCTTCTCTCGAAGTCTCCCGCAGATCTGCGCAGAGGTGTCAGGTGCTCCAAAATTTGACTATCGTACATGGTGCATCCTGAATGCACCTCCATAACTGCAGGTGCTTTCAGGAGCACCCGAGAATGCTCTTGCAGAGTCTGAGAGCACTTTGCTTAGCTCCAGTGGAGTCTGGGAGCGTCTGGAAGTACCTAGAAGCACTGGTGAGGTCGCCCGGAGTGTCTGGGAGGATTGAATGTGGCTTCCGAACCGAATCACATTTTGCTGATGTTCACTCGACCTGGGCCTTTATGTGAATCTCCAAACTTGATCGATCATGGCCTGAGTTCAGTCGATCGTCATTTGCTGGTGCACGTTGAATTGCTCTCAGGCACCGCCTGCAGCCAGTCGAGATATACCGTGTGTGGATGAGTTGCTATATAGATACATTGATACATTGATGAGAAACATACAAAATACATGCGTTTTACAAATCTTTGAATGTTAAGTAGTAGCTATGATTTCCAGTCCCGCACCAGCAGCATTCGGAAAGAAGATGATGTTCTTCGCAGACTGCTCTACTGTTATTCGAAATCCTCCCAGACATGTTGCCAGTGCTCACAGGTTTGTCGCCAGCGATCCCAGGTGCTCCCAGGCCTGTTGTAGGCGCTGGCAAGCTTGTCGCTGGTGCTCCCAGTTACTCCGAAGGCCGGCAGGAATGCCCTCCTAGGGTCTGATACTCTTCCGAAATCGATGCATCTAAGTTTACACTTCACATCCTCGCAGCCACTCCTGCAGGCTTCCAGTGAGTAAAATACATTTTGCTGATGTTGTTTCTTGCTCGAAGCTAGTGTTAGCAATGGTTCGGGGTTGGAACCAACCTGAAGCTCCCAGTCCGGGTCAGGAACCGCCATAGAACCGGACCTGTGTAACAAGAGTTGGGTTGGTACCCAGACCGGACAGAAACCCGCCATTGTTTGGCCAGGTTGAACCTGGACCGCTGTTCCTTATTATAGTTCCTGCAACTTTGACTCCAACGCTGAATTTCAGCTCTGATTGTATCAGGACAAAATGAACACGTAGATTGTGCAGTTTCACCAGCTCCTTCACCTCCAGGATTCAGATATGCCATCCGACTGATATTGGGTCAGTGGCTGGGAAATCAGTGCAAGTTTCAGCCAAAGATGCAGGTTTTCGATAGCGACTCCACCAATATTGGTCGGATCGCAAATCTCACTCTGTGAGGTGCAAGAGAGGTCAAACCAGCACAATCTACGTATTGATCATGTCCTGATACGATCAGAACTCAGATTCTGAATTGAAGGCAATATTGTGAGCTCGAAGTGCTGGGTGTTTGGTGGTAAAACCGGTCCAATTGCAACTATCCGGGATTTCATGTGGTATGACCAGCTGCAATGGTTCGGTTCCCATTCCAACCCTAACCCGGAACCGTCCTAGCGAGTTGGAACCATTCGTTACACCACTCAAAGCTCTAGAGTGAATATTTAAGAAGTCATGTTGTACAATATAATCCCGTATCTTTTGTCAGTCTCTCAAGTCCAATGAAGCAGTTTTTTAATTCCTACCGCCATGTTGGATTCAACATCATTATATGCCTTGATCGTTGAAGTTCGTAGATATTCCAAGGATCAACTTATCTTTATTCGTGATTTGAGCAACCTTACTTTTCAACAGATGGTGGATGGTTGGTGGGCTTCTATAACTAGGCTCATAGCGTCCTACTGTTTGGATTAATTGCAGACATTCGCCTTCTTGGGGATTCTAGTTGCATTGTGGAATTGAGGAGATCAGTATCTCCCGCATTATATGCATCGTTCGTCCTTCAGTCCTTTGCCATCCATCGGAACATTGGACAAGCTCACAGGGGAAACACATGCTGGCAATTGCACACAGCGCATAGTCAGACAAATTAACAGAGTCTGAAGTTACCAAGTTGACTACTTCAACTATCGATTGAAAAGCTTTGGCCATACTGAAGAGGCAATAATGTTGTGGTATTGCAATAGTTAGTTTGCAAAGGATATTTATATTCGACATTTAAATCTTATTTATGTTGACTGAATTGACAAATTACATGCTCCAAACTGGCATCCAGGGAATTTGTAACCGCTGAATTTTACAAACACACCTGGAATTGCTTCCTCATATTAGGATATATTCCACTCATATTGCATGGAACACTGTATAAAACCTATAGCTGAGGAGTCATAGAATGAAATATGCAGTGAGTTGGCGCTACCTTCAGCCCCCACCCTCAGCAACATTTGCCACAGGGAATACCCATGAATAGTGGATGCATTTAAGTAGCAGTTGGCATCCAGAAATGAAGATAGTTCTGCTTAAGACAGGTGGACATCAACGAACAAATTAGCCATAACGTCAGTCATTGTTGACTATCTCCATTGAAACTGGCCATTGGGCACAGTCCAACTCACTTTCGATGGGGTGGTTAGCCCATTCTGTTTCTATTTGGCGACCTGATCAATGATAATAGGTCAAGAGTCAACATAATGGAGCAATGCTAGCGATATATATAAATGAAGTTCTTGATTGTTCTGAGCTCAGTGATGGCCGTTTGCTTGGAAATTCAACTGATAACATGTTCTCCAATTATTGATTGATTTGGAAACTACACTCAACTCTTGAGGCCAGCGAAATTGAGTGGCCTGCATTGGGAAACCACATACCATGCTTGGCACATGCCATTCACCTTGCTATCAATGGATTCCTAAGCAGTTTCAGTGTAGAAGATCGCACAGAGAGCATTATCACTGAGAACAATGGCTTAATAATTGATTGTGGGTTAAGGTTAGTGGATAGCCCTTGGATTATCCATGATGCAAGAACAGAAATTATTGCCATGTCACTGACACTGATTCCAAGAATGGGGCAACCGTAAGCGTGTCACCTTCGTTTTTACCTATCCAGACAACCAACAATTCCACTTTGGAAGGATGTAATAATGCAGTCCATTGATTGTTGACAGTGTAAGACTACAAATCATTGTCTCTCCCTTGACGGTCACCTTAAACACCTCCTGACAGTGATTATGTATCCAATAATTGTGTGCCAAAATTCATACAGTCTTTATTGACAGCCAATAGAACATTTCTGAAAAGTCTCATTGGCATTTAAATGCTTTGTAGCCTGACAAATTCTGATCAACCACTGTACACACTATCTGAGCCATGGATGATGTAGCCCTGTTACATTCTAGTGCTTGTGGGTGGAAATTTACAGCATGTAGATCCATTTTCAAGTTTTTCATTGAGATAGCCATATTACCTCATCATTCGTGATCCACCTCCTCCTCCTCGATTTCAAAGACCTACAATAAGCAATGTTGACAATCTTGACCATGTGCACCAGGGCTGAGCAGTGAGTTCTGCAGATCGATGCATGGGTGAATGCGACATGAATGTCGTGATTCATACAGGTTCGCATTGAACATTAACTGCACCTTCTATGACTACTATGACATCACTGACATAAATACTTTAATTTGGATTTTGCTTTCTCACTTGAATGTAATAGATACGACAATACCAAGTTCATTGCTCGTCGACCAACTTGAATTGAAGTCTAGGACTTGTACACGGCCCATATAACCCTTCCGCATCCACAAACCAATTATCATGTCTCACAGTTTCATCACTGAAATCATTCAAAAGCTGACAGATAGCAAAATAGGTACACAATTGGCTTTTCAAAGCGATGCATCGTCAACAATTGCAGTTTGCCCATCTGTTCTTCCCACGACACAGGAGCCATTACCATTTCATTGTCTGAATCAAATTCCTCTATTATTTCTTGGTAGGGATATCATATGCAGGGGTAAAAGCTGTCATGATGAACAGGCTGTAATTGATTGAAGGGTGACAATTTGGGCACCATTTTGAACTGCTGTGATGCAATGCATTTGTATCACTGTATTTGTCCCAGAACATAATCTCATATACCAACATCCTGGTCGAGACATCCCTTGTCTAGCATGAGCAACGATTCTGGACTGTCCATTTGGGTCCATGTCCAGATCGGAAGTAAACCATTGTGAGATTGGGGGTCTGGGTGTTCAATACACCCAAACCATCAAATCGGGTAGGATTGGATGGTAGTCTCATAAGCCTTCTGAAGTGGATGGATTGACAGGGGATTATCCCCCGGGTCCATCTATAGATACATCTAATGCTCATGTTTGTGCTGTTCGATAACAGCATTTTTTCAAAACTGCATATTTAATATCAAATACTGTCATTTTGCATGTTTTGCAGTTTGCAATATCGATTATTTTGGAATCGGCATTTTGGCTTTAATATTTTATCCTTTTGCCAATTAAGGCGGTCAATACTTCTGTTATAGGACAGAATATCGGTGTGATGTCTTGATTACCCATTATGCAATACCAAAAATTGTTGATGCTCCATTGACGCTGATTTCATGATGGGGTAGCAAAGCTTTTAGAATGGGGCACTGACCATGTTGCATTCTTTTTTGCCTATTAAAGCAGCTAATATGTCGGTTATGCATAATAGCAACCAAATCAATCCTCAATCACCTTACATACAAGATCAGAAATCATTGATGCTCCATTGATGCTCATTTTCATGATGGGGTAACAAAGATATCATGTATTGTTTTGCCTCAAAATGCTGACAGTATTGCTTATATGAATTATTGCCACAAATTGCCATTTAGATAACCCACAATGTATAGCCAAATATTGTTGACTCTCTGTGAACACTCATTATTAGAATTGGGCAGTTACCATGTGGCATTCTCATTCGCCAATAACAGCTGCCAATATGTTGGTCATGCATGAAACCAACCATATCACTCTCGAATTGCAGTGCTTAGAAAACTAAAAATCATGGACACTTTGTTGAAAGTCATTCATCAGCAAAATGTAAATCGGTCCGGATGCAACACGCTATTCTCACAGACACTCCAGATGCCCTCACCAGTGCTTCTAAGTACTTCTAGATGCTCCCAGACCCCCCTGGAGCTAAGCAAAGTGCTCTCAGACTCTCCAAGAGCATTCTCAGGTGCTTCTGAAAGCACCTGCAGTTATGGAGGTGCATTCAGGATGCTACGAGATTTCCCATATGGAATAGTCAAAATTTGGAACTCCTGAGACCTCTGCGCAGATCTGTGGGAGACATCGAAAGAAGCTGAGACCACTGGGCCGTTCTGCGGGAGATTTGGTGCCGTATTCTCATGGCGGTGGTTCTTACTTAACCACAAGGCATTTCATCATATCACATTCGTGTTTGTTCCAGTCACAAGATTTGCTACATCCTGATATGGCATCCATAATTAAACTCTCTCTATACATATACATACGGTCAGTCTGGCCGCAGATGGTACTCAAGCATAACCGGAGGAGCACCTGGGCATGCCCATTGGGCGAGATGCACCACTTGGAGGCCGGTGTGGTGAAACAATGGAGCTAGAAGGCGGCGAGCCCACCATCAACACTACGCTGCATCTCACACAACATCCAAACAGAATTGATAAGAAAGAGTGGGTCTGGTTCAAGGAGTGTAGGAATCGGGTGAGAGGATATGATACTACCCAGCGTTCAGGACCCACGCAATTGGGTCGATCCACAGAATCTCGGACAGATCTCGGCCAGAGCGAGTGAGACCAAACGATGGGAAAGATAGAGTGTGTATTTTCATTGTATGATGAGATGGGATTGAAATGAAATGATGTCTAGCTACTCCGGGGTCTGCCAATATATACTCCCCGTCACTCTGTCCACGTCTGTTACCCCTGTATCCCCGTACAACAGCCGTTACTCCTTGATGATGTACTTGGAGGCCGTGATCAAGCGGGTTTCGAGATGGGCTTGGAGACTGAGATCGAGTGAACTCGGAGATGCACTTGGAGGCCGAGATCGTGTGACCTCAGAGATGCACTTGGAAGCCATAATTGAGCCTGTTGGGAGATACACTTGGAGGCCATGATCGATCAAGATTGGAGTAGTACTTGGAGGCGGTTGATCTGGAGGTGATTGATCTGAAGGCGGTCAATCTGGAGGCAGTCAATCTGGAGGCAGTGAATCTGGAGTCGGTAGATCGGGAGGCATGTGCGATGGAAGCTGACACTCTGTTCATTGGTTAACTTGTAATTGTGGGAATGTAGAGAATTGAGTACAACAAGGTCCGCTGGCAGCTTGAGAGACTGGTTGGGAGCGGGAGACAGTCCATCTTGGGATGACGCAGTATGCAGTGTATCCAGTACTAGGTGTATGCTGTACCCAGTGTTAACTCTTGATCATGGCATGGACAGATAGAGAGGGATGACGTAAATTCGTGTTCTTAGGTGACTGTAGAGTTGAGGACGGGAAGGAGAGAGATGAGAAGAGATGGGGCATATCATCATGAGACACTGGGACATAGAGAAGTTTGTGTGCGACTGAATTTAACATCCCCGATACGGCAGAGACGAGTGCCAATGCAGTGTGTAAATATACCGATACGAGGTTTTCCCAATCCAATCAGGCAAGTCGTACCCCTGATTTCCCATATTAGCTTGTATTGTCCACATCTTTCTCATCTTCATCCCGCATCTCTCTCCTCCTAACCATCATCGCAGAACACAGAGTTAAGTCATCCCTCTCCATCTCTCCATGCCATGACCATGAGTTGACACCGAGTACAGCATACACCAAGTACAGCATACACTGACTACAGCATACAACCGAGTCCAGCATCCACCCAAGAATGTTTGTCTTCCCTTCATTCTCATGATTATGAGTTGACCCCTGAATGTAGCTTTAGCTTCTGGCGTGCCTCCCTACACGATTTACTGCCATCAGCCAGCTCTCCATGAGATCTCAAAGGCAAAGTCACCTTGTCACATCCCCATGGTTGCGAGTTAGCATACACCGAGTACAGCATCCACCCGAGATTGTTCGTCTTCTGTTCATTCTCATGATTTCATGTTGACCCCTGAATGTAGCTTCAGCTTCAGGTGTGTCTCCATAAACGATCGACCACCATCAGCCACCGTTTGCAATGAGCTCTCGAAGATAAAGTCACCTTGTCACATCTTCACGTTTGCGAGTCAACTAACTGATGGATGGAGTCTCAGCACCCGGAGTGCCATCGATCGACCGCATCCAAATACTGGTCTACTCTCGCTCGATCACGGCCTACAAAGTGTATCAACAACCACTCTCTATTACGGCCTCCAAGTTTGCACCATCATGGTCTTCATATGCATCTGCAATCTCGCTCGCGCACAGCCTCCAACTGTATGTCCAAACTCGCTCAATTATGGTGTGCAATTTCGCACGATCACGGCCTTCAAGTTTATCTCCAAACACTTTCGATTACCGCCCCCAAGTGCATCTCCAAAATTGCTCAATCACGATCTCGGAGTGCATCTCTATGTTCACTCGATCACTGCCTCCAAGGGTATCTCCAATGATGCTCGATTACCGCCTCCAAGTGCATCTCTAAGCTTGCTCGATTACGGCCTGCAAGTTTGCTCGATCATGGCCTCCAAGTGTTTCTCCAAACTCAATCAAATACTGCTTCCAAGTACATCTCCAAACTCGCTCGTTCATGTCCTTGGAGTGAATCTCTTGGTTCGCTCGATCATCATTTTCAGGCGCACCTCGAATTTCAAACAAGCACCGCCTGCAGCCCGTCCACATATAATGTGTGTAGCTCAGTAGCAATATAGATATATAGATGAGAATACAAACCGAATACATGGTTTTTAAAAATCGTTTAACGATAAGCAGTAGCTATGATTTCCAGGCGCACCAGCAATGTTCGCAACGGAGATGTCGATTTTCCATACTGCTGTACAGTGATTCATGGTGCTCCCTGGCTTGTCGTAGGCACTCCCAGACTTGGCGTCGGCGCTCCCAGACTTGTCGTCAGCACTCCTAGGCTTGTCGCCAGCACTCCCAGACCTGTTGCCGGCGCTCCCAGGTGCTCCCAGGTGCAACCAAAGTTCTCCCCGGCGCACCGAGGTGTTCCCAATTCATCACAATCACTCCCATGGTACTCCTGATGCCAGTTACTCCGAAGGCTGGCTGGAATGCCCTCCTAGGGTCTGATACTCTCCTGAAATTGACGCTCCTAAGTTTACACACCACATCCTCTCAGACACTCCTGGAGGCTCCCAGTGACTAAAATACATTTTGCTGATGTTTCAATGTATTGTCTATTCATAATCTACTGACATCAATAATTGTATGCAGGTAAATTTGATTATATTAGCTGTGTTTCTCAGTGTTTGTGACTCGCCCCTTTGGCAAAGCAGGGCTTAGTATTATTCTTGCCTGGGTCACTCGCGTTATATTGAAATTTATGTATCTTACTGAATTAAACATTTCACCCACTATAGATCTGTTTATGAACAAATATTTACCTGTGACTAAGGTTAGCAACCTGTCTGGGTAACCCGCCAGTGGTCCAGGTTTGAAGCAGAAATACCATTTGGTGCAGTTCGAATCCTGACTAAAAGCCGAACCTGCTCAGGCTTGGCGGGTTTGTTACCCCGATGGAACATTAACCCGTAGATTTTTGGCCGGGTGTATAATACAACAGAGCATCATTGCCGCAAAGTCAGAACTTTGGCTCCAATTAAGTATTTGACATTTGATCATGTCAGAATAGCATATATACATATCACATGGAGTTGTGAATGCTCTTTCACCTCCCGTTCTTCAATTTGTGATCTGATTTATGTTCCTTCAGTCACTTTCAGAAACACGCTATGTCCTGTGATATTTCACAGCAATTTGACGAAGGGTGTTCGCATCGCAAATTGGACAATGGCAGGCGAAAGAGCATCGGAAACTAACTATTTGGCTATCAATACCTCTGGCGATGCGGGAGCCATCACCATATCTTTATCTGTATCTGATTTCTATATCGTAATTGACTAGGGATGTTTCATTCATGGCTAAAAGCATATGGGTTCAACAGGCTTTGCATGCTCAATTGGCATCAAATGGGTCGCTGTATTGGGCGAAAAGACCGGTGTAAATTTGTGTGACTGTGGTTTTTCCGAAGCAAGCCTCATTTGACTGCTGCCTGGTGGAGAAGTCACTGCCGGCATTTGCGATTGTCCTCAGACGATATCAAGAGTCTGCATATGCTCTCCAAATGTTGTCGGGGATGGTGTGGCTGCAGACATGTCTATTTGGGGCTTGACAACCGCCGGAACCTTGAATTCGCCAGTCCCATACTTCATATGATTGTTACAAAAGTAGTCGGCTGCATCCCGCCAACCCTGTTGGGTCAATTCATCAAGCCTCATCTGCTTCTGCTGGAAACTCTCCTTGCAGTGCTTTACTGTTTTGGAGCTTGTGCCCATCACCCAGCCAGTTTCATCATCATCACTCAGCTTGCCATGCTCTATATCTGCTTCATCATCTTCCTCGTCTTCCCCATCATGCTCATGGTCGGAACTTGGAAGATCGCTGAGACTGTCTGTGATGGCATTCAACATCTCTTCAAACGTTATTTGGAGCTTTCCGGTTGTCGCCCCCTTGCTTTCAGCAGTAGTCAACTCTTCCTGCTGTTGCATAATTGCTGTCTCTGCATCTCGAACTGGCTTTCTTGCCACGGTGGTCCCTTTCTCCACATAATCCTCGATCCATTTCTCTTTCTCTTCATTACTTACAAAGTGCATTTCCTGTCATTTCTCCGCCAAAATCTGCTTTTTAGATCGTAAGCTGAACAATGCTCCCAACACTCGCACCCTTTCTGCCGCCAACCCGCTCTTGCCTTCAGTCGCTTCATGACGTCGACATGTGGACTTCTTTGGTGATTTGCCATATTTCCCCTCCGGAAGTGGAGAAAGTTCTTTTTCGGAGTATTGACCATTGTAACATGTGTTGACCTTGTCGTTGGGCCAGATGTTGGATGTTGCACCATATGGAGAACATGGAGACAAGCTGAGTCTTTTAGGTCAAGGTTCGTACATTTGATCAACTCGAACAAAGTAAAATCTGCGTTTTGACCATCACGTCAGTTGGAATAGTAACAGTAATCGTACATTATGACTTGATAGTTAGCGTGTGTTTCGTGTAAGATCACGGCTATGTGTTGAGACAAACATCACCATACGACATCTCCGTCAAAGAAATCCCTTTGTATATCTATCAAACATGAGAAATCAGCCATCATTCACCTCGATGTATCCCTGCAAACAAACAGTAAAACATCATTGGACCGACTTACTACAAATCGCCGCACCGTCGAAATCACCTGCAACTTCCAGCGATACGCAGGAGGATATATCTTGGTTAGAACATGGAAGTTGACCGTCATTCATTCCATTGGGACCTGTAGCTTACTATATATTCCTCAGGACTTTCCACTATTGGTTATCATCTTCCGCACCATTTCCACATCAGCAACACATGCCTGCACAGACACCTCAGCCCGGTGTGATTGAATACAAATCAAGGCAAATGACAGGCGCATCATTCAATTCGCCCCTGGGTAAGACACAGCAGCAACACAGACACCGGTCAGTCCACCGCAATGGTGCAATTGCAGCCACCGAACATTTGGCCCATGACGGATAATTAAAAAAGTACATTAAACCGGACTCAGCAATATTAAACAGCAGCATGCAATCGGAAGTGAGTAGCTCCATATCGAAATTGATGGCGGTCAACAAACAACAAAATGTGTAGCTGGTGTAGGTAGAGAGCTCCATGACCAATTTTTCACTGCCCCCAAAGGCGAACCTCCATGAACGACGAAGGCATTTGTCCGCACAGTCCTTGAAATTGAACAATATGATATAGTAAGATCTTTGATTTCCACAGACGAATTTCGTGATAAAGGTCCCCGGTAGTGGACAAAACAGGCCATAGAGACACGCGAGGAGGCTACGTAGTCTTATATGGTTGAGGTAATAGCCAAAGTTTCCTTTTAGAAACAGCAACTAATTTCTTGTAGGTTTTCAACAGGTCTGCTACAATGGTGAGGCAAGGATATCGGGTGCAGCTGGAGTAGTCCGACATGCGCCGTGCCTTGAATATGTTGAAAATGGCCAAAGAAGGGTTTTCGTGTGCCTCAATAGAGGAAACGCAGCAACCAATTATGAAACCTCACGCCGAAGTCTGGGATGAGAAGCAGCGAGGTATTGAGATTCCTGGGCAAGGAAAGATGAAGGCTGCGATAGAAAGACACCCGCCAATGGTTCACAATAATCATACGGCTGGACACTTTCCATGGCAAAATGGTACAGCAGAGAATCAGCAGACACGCTGGGGGCGCAAACGAACCGACGCACCTCCACCAACAATGGCGGCACCAGCGCCCGGATCGCCTCCTCTGCCCTGAACGCCACCTCTGCCCAGAACGTCACCTCCGCCCGGAACTCCACCTAGGCCACCAGGTCACCTGGACGGGAATGAAAGTTTTGAAATCCAATGTATGCCATCCAGGTGCGTGTATATACATTCTCCACTTCTAAAGACTCAATATTTCAATCATAATACATATGCCAAGGATAGCAAGTGCGATAAAGATTTTATTCCAGATTTGCTGAGTACACTATGTGCTGAGTGGAAATACTGCTGACATTGATTTTGAAGACGACAACAGCCATTTGGGTGAATCTGAAGGCGAAGATGACCATTGATTGAAAAGAAAGGGATTTTTGAGCATTATGATTATTTACAACTAGTGGACACTTTAGAGTATATTTTGAATGATATATTTATATGCACAACTAAAGAACAATGTAGTGATAAATGAGAACATACATGACGAGGATAGAATGACTGCCAAAACACAGTTATTGATGTTCGACGTAACAGTGAATGGTTGCATAATGCAGATACGCCTGTGGCACAATGAGCGTCAATGGAGCGTCAACCATTTTGCATCTTGCAAGTCAGGTTATTACAATGTGAATTGGTCATTGTTATCTATAATCATTGTATTGGCCGCCTTTTTGGGCCAAGGAGAATGGTACGCTCTCCCTGCCCCATCTTGACAATGAGCGTCAACAGAGCAACAATGATTTTTGGTCTTGAATCTTGGGTAATCTTAGTGGTAAATGATCCCAGACATCTATAAACAAGGTTTTGGCAGCCTTGATATGCTGATAAGCAAGAGGTGGTCCCGCGATAGCCTCCTGGACAATCACCATATAATTCATTTTAAATGCTGCAACTCAGTGATTCTGACCATTTTAGCCTATAAAACCGGTCAAAACTCAATATATAGACATTGGCAGCCATCCCGTGCTTTGATTAACCATCATGCAAGGCCAAATGTCGTTGACGCTCTGTTGACGCTCATTTTCAAGATTGCGCAGGGAGCGTGTCGCATTCTCTTTGGCCTTTAAAGGCAGCCAATACATCGCTTATGCATAACCAAGGACAAGTCACTTTGGAATTACCTGACTTACAAGACTGAAAATCGTTGACACTCCATTGACGCTCATTCTCTGAATGGGGCAGGGAGCATGTCACTTTCTCTTTTGCTTTGAAATACAGCCAATACCTTATTTATGACTGTTTGCATCCAATCACCACCTCGATTAACCATGGTGCAAGTCCAAAAATCATCGAAGTGCCTTTGACTAACATGTTCAGGATGGTGCTGGGAATGTGTCTCATTTGTTTTTAGTTATAAAGGCAGCCATTTCACCTGACAAGGACAATGGCATGCGAAAGTTAATGTTTTGCGATTAACAGTAGGGTATTTAAATCCGATTGTAAAGAGAAAAACCTGAAATACAGAACCGGGGATTGGAATCGACTGGCATTGCCAAACCCGGCAGAACCCGCGGGTTGACGGGTGCAGGTCCGGGTATGGACCGCTAAGACGCTGCAGTCCAGGTTTTTGGATGGTTCTGGAACGTAACCCAAGTGGTTTTCCTGTCCGAACTCGGACCCATTGTTAACACTATTGACTCCATAGCTATGATATGGATACAATTTTGTGCACTTGATACTATACATCATGCTGCATTCAACATTTCTACCCAATACACATCATTGTACGCTCCCAAGTAAGCCCTCAATATACTCGTAAGTACACTTCCAAGCAGGATATCAAGTATTCTTCCTATTACACTCCATAACACATTCTGAGTCTGCTTGACTCTATGTTTTGAAGTAAGCTCTCAAGGTGCTTCGAATATCAGCAAAATGTATTTTAGTCACTGGAAGCCTCCAGGAGTGTCTGAGAGGATGTGGAGTGTAAACTTAGATGAATCAATTTCATGAGAGTATCAGACCCTAGGAGGGAACTCCTGCCGGCCTTCAGAGTAACTGGGAGGGCCGACGACAATCCTGCGAGCACCTGGCAGTGCCGGTGACAATTCTGGGAGCACCAGTGACATGTCTGGGGGCACCTTGAATCCCAGTAAAGCAGTCTGGGAAAAACATCGTCTTTGGGAACGCTGCTGGTGCGCCTGGAAATCACAGCTACTACTTATTGTTCAATGATTTTTAAAACTCATGTATTCAGTTTGTATTCCAATCTATGTATCAATGTATCTATATAGCTATCCATCTACATACAGTATATCTGGACTGGCTGCAGGAGGTGCTTGAGAGCAATTCGACGTGTGCCCGAAAATGACGATCACATGAAATCCGAGATAAACTCCTAGGCTGTGATCAAGTGAGTTTGGAGATGCAATTGGAGATTGTCATTGACTAAACTCGGAGATGCACTGGGAGGTCGTGAGTGAGCGGGTTTGGAGATGCACTTCCTGGCCGAAGTCAAGTGTACTCAGCAATGCACTATAAGGCCATAATGGAGCGAGTTTGTAGATGCAATTGGAAACTGAGATTCAGTGAACTTAGAGATGCACTTGGAGGCCATAAACAACTGAGTTTGGAGATGAACTGGAAGGCCGTGATCGAGCGAGTTTGGAGATTCACTTTGAGGCCGTGATCGAGTGAGTTCGGAGAAAAAATTGGAGACCGAGATTGAGTTTATTCAGAAATATACCCCGAGGCCATGATCGACTGCGTTCGGAGATGCACTTGGAGGCTATGATCGAGTGAATTCAGAGATGCACTCCGAGGTTGTAACTGAGCAAGTTGGGAGATCCACTTGTAGCTAGCTATGATCAAATGAGATTGGAGCAGTACCTGGAGGTGGTTGATCTGGAGGCAGTCGATGAGAGGTGCGCCTGGTGCTGAGACTCTTTGAATCGGTTAGTTAACTCGAAACCGTAGGAATATAACAAGGAATATGCATCTTTGAAGCCCTCATGGAGAACCAGCTGGTGGGAGTTGATCAGTTGGGAGGTATGCTGGAAGATGATGCTACATTCCGGGGTCAACTCGAAATCTTGAGAATGAAGGGACAACAGACTATCTTTCATGTATGCTGTGCTCAGTGTATGCTGTCCTTGGTGTATGCTGGACTCGGTGTATGCTGTACTCGGAGTATGCTGTACTCGGAGTATTCTGTACTCGGAGTATGCTGTACTCGGGGTATGCTGTACTCGGTGTATGCTCCACTCGGTGTGTATGCTCCACTTGGTGTATCCTACACTCGGTGTATGCTGCATTCAGTGGTAACTCATGATGATGGTATGGAGAGATGGAGTGGGATGACTTAACATGGTGTTCTTGCAATGATGGTAGAGTTGTGGCCGAGAAAGAGAGAGATGGCAGATGATGATGAGCACGATATGGAGGATACAAGCGGCTATCAGAAATCACATGAATCAATTGCCTAATTGGGTTCAGAAGACTTCATATCAGTGTTATTACCCGCCGGATCAGAACACCTACTTGCGGTATCAGGGATGGTCAATCGACTCGCACATGAAATTCTCTTAAGTCCCAGTTTTTCATAATGATTTCCCCCATCTCCTCTGATCTCGGTGTTTGTTGTGCTCAACTCAACCATCACCTAAGCACACGAAGTTAAGTCATCCCTCTCTATCTCTCCATGCGATAATTATGAGATAACTCCAAATGCTGCATACACCAAGTGCAGCATCATGCCAAGATCGACAGTCTCCTGCTCCCAGCCAGTTTCCCATTTCTCTGAGGGTGTTGATGTACTTAGTGTTAGCAACAGTTCCGGACCTTCACTTCGGGTCTGGGTCCAGGTCAGAACCAAACCGTTGAAAAATTGGCGGTCCTGGTTGTTGATACACCTAGTGTCAGCAACCGGTCCAGGGAACCCGCCAGCGGTCCGGATTCTGACCAGGAAAACTGTTCAGTTCGGTTCCAGACCCATCCAAAAACCCGACCCACAGCTCCTTGGCGGGCCCAACCCAGACCCGTACCCGTGAACCCGCGGGTGTTGCCAGGTATGGCTAGTCCTGTCGGTTATTCACAAACCGAGAGATGCCTTGTGAGATTGGCATCCAGGGATCCATGGTCATACATATGCAGATCGGCACTCACGCCCAAGGAGGTACTCAATTCGTCACCGATAAACAAATCGACACTCGTTACACCTGTAAGCTTCTACCCCTGCTTCTAACATCCCCAGCTAATTACCATACAGGAATTGAATTCAGATGACCATATTGTAATGGCTTGTTTGTCATCCGTACACTACCTGCACAATTAGACGACTCATCTCTGCCAAAAGTACTGGGTGTACCCGTTTTGCTCTTTGTCAACATTGTTTTGATTTCAGTGACCAAATTGTGATAGATTATAATGTGTCTGTGCATGTGGAAGGGTCATACAGGCCATTCCAAAGTTCTCAACTCCAAACTGTGTTGATTGACGATTGATCAACCTGACATCGTCCTGCCTCTTACAGATAAGTGATATAGCGCAATCTAAATTGGAGAGAGAATTTACTAACAAAATTTGAGTCAGTGATGGCGTACCAGTCAGAGAAAGAGCGGTCAATACGCAACGCGAATCTGTATGAATGCCTGCCAATCATGTTGAATTTAACCATACATCCAACTTTGTCACTCTGCGTTCAGACCTGGTGCACATAGTGAACATTTTGAAAATTGCTTATGGTAGGTGATGACAATCGAGGAGAAGGAACTGCATAGGGCAAAGTGAGGAAGTTGGGCTATATTAATGGAAAATGAGTGAATGGATTTACATGCAGTAAAGTGCCAGCTGAAAGCACAGGAATGTGACAGCGCTATGTTATCCATCGCTCAGAGATCATGTGCATCAGTGGATCAGACATTGAGACGCCACAAAGCTTTTGGATACAACTGAGTATTGATACAAAATATAAATTGGCTGTCAATAATGACTATATGATTATTTGTACAAAATTATTGACCATACAACAACTTTTAGGACACATTTATGGTGAGCGTCACTGGAGCGTCAACAATTTTTGGATTTGTAAGCAACCTAATTGGAAAGCTATTTGCTCGCTGTTATCCAAAATCAATGTATTACCAGCCTTTGTATGCAAAACAGACAGCGACATGGTAAAAGCCTCATTCTGATAATGAGCGTCAATGGAGCGTCAACAATTGTTTGTCTTGTAAGTGAGTTCATTGGGAAGCGATTTGCTCGCTGTTGTCCATAACTGACATATCGGCCGCCTTCATGGGCAAAAGAGAAAGCGACACAGTAACAGTCCTATGCTGAAAATGAACGTCAACGGAGCGTCAACAATTTTTGGTCTTGTAGGTAAGTAGTTTGGGATGCAATTTGCTCGCTGTTATCCATAATCAACGTATTGGCAACCTCAATAGGCAAAAGAGAAACTGATATGGTAACAGCCCCATGCAGAAAATGAGCGTCAACGGAGAGTCAACAATTTTTGGTCTTGTGAGCAAGTTGTGTGGGACGTGATTTGCTCGCTGTTATCCATAATCAACATATTGGCAGCCTTTATAGGCAAAAGTGACAGTGACATGGTACCAGCCCCACGCTGAAAATGAGCGTCAATGGAGGATCAACAATTTTTGGTCTTGTAAGTAAGTTGTTTGGGACGCGAATTGCTCGGTGTTATCCATAATCAACATATCGGCAGCCTTTATCGGCAAAAGAGAAAGTGACACAGTAATAACCCCATCCTGATAATCAATGTCAACGGAGCATCAACGATTTTTGGTGTTGTAAGTAAGTTGTTTGGAAATCGATCTGCTCGCTGTTATCCATCATCAACGTATTGGCAGCCTTTATGGGCAAAAGCGACAGCGACATGGTAACAGCCACATTCTGAAAATGAGCGTCAATGGAGCGTCAACGATTTCGGGTGTTGCATCTTGTATAATCCAAGGGCTATACTACGGCTTTTACCCATAATCAAAGTATTGGCCGACTTTATACACAATATGGTTAATATGGTTTCGCTACAACAAAAATGAGCGTCAACAGAGCGTCAACAGAGGGTCAACAGAGGGTCAACAGAGCGTCAACAGAGCATCAACAGAGCGTCAACAGAGCGTCAACAGAGCGTCAACAGAGCGTCAACAGAGCGTCAACAGAGCGTCATCAGAGCGTCAACGG
>Ga0307512_10003307_pt1 | contig 18920 bp, 14 predicted proteins | sample 14_EM_MG_FD_200267 | JGI IMG/M metagenome (GOLD analysis project Ga0307512, IMG submission 200267) | Populus trichocarpa ectomycorrhiza microbial communities from riparian zone in the Pacific Northwest, United States - 14_EM | ecosystem: Host-associated > Plants > Roots > Unclassified | place... | reverse complement strand
TGCAACCTGCCTTGAAGGGTATGGTGCATCAGTGGTTCCTCCATATAGTCAAGTCCAGAATACTGGATGGTAAGTTTAATCACTGGTTGAAAGTGATTGGCAAATGTCCTGGGTTGATACTCCACTGGCACAATGCTGATATCATCTTGATTAGACATATCAGTGCTATAATTTTCACTGCAATGTATTAGCCAAATATACTCTGATGGGTGGCATCTGAGATGCATTATTGAATATCGAACATGTTGTATGCTTTGTTCCAAAGGTTTCTGGACCACATGAATACTGATCAGCTCTTACCAAATGAGATCAAGCTGATGGATAATTGCTTCTTGGGCATCTTCTTTTCATTGAAGGTGATACCATAGATTTCTGTCTTTAGACTGTCTGTAATGGGGTCCATATCTGTGATATTGTAGTTAGTGGCTTGTGTTTCAGCTTCAAATAGTTAAATGTCAAATGCTACATTGTGGTTGGCCATCATCTTGGTCACCACATATATATCTTCTTCCACTACTGATTTCTATGGTACATGTCTTTTAGCCAATACGCATGTGGGACTGGCTGCCTGACTCCCCACTGTCAACAATTGCTGTCGTTTATAATATTGGAACAACTGTTTAACAAGTTTCAGTTTCACTGGTGTCTCATTAAGGATTCCATATTCCAATTACTCTTTTGCCTTCAGTTGAGCAGCAGCTCACCATATGGTTGCCACTAGTTGGGCTCGATGCAGGTGCACCTGAAATTGTCTACAGGTTGTTGTAGTATCCTTGCCAGCCTCATACAGATGAACCTCTATCACAGCACAATGTTTATTGATCCTTTGTTCTCTCAACTGATGAAATTCTGTTTCCAACTGTTTCTTCACTCTGGCCTTCACAGTCTTTGACACTCTGTGTTCTAGAAAATCACGTTTCTACTTGTGAAATCACTTGAGTGTATCAAGTCGTGCCTTGAGGGAGAGATCAGAGTGATTTGGTTTGCTAACCAATACAGGGAATTTGCATAATACCTACACTGCTTTCAGTAGGATATTATCAGAGGTGCTTTCTGCTGCAGTGTTGCTGTCATGATTGGAAAAGATGGGAATGTGAGCAAGGTTCACTGCTAGTGTTAGCAATGGGTCCGGGTAGCCTACCAGTGGTCCGAGTTTCAACGAGCGGTTTGGTTCGGTTTGGTTCCAAACTCGGCCCAAAACCTGAACCGCTCTTGTGTCGGCGCGTTGTTAGCCGGACCGGACATAGAACCGTGGGTATTTGGCCAGGTTAGAACCAGACCATGGTCCCACCTTGCCGGTTCCTGCAGCTTTGGCTCCAATTAAGTATATGAGTCCTGATCGTATCGTGACATGATCAATACGTAGATTGTGCAGTTTCGGGCACTCTGTCACTTCCCGCTTTCAGCTGTGCGATCCGACAGATTATCGTTGAGTGGCTGTGAAATATGGGCCAATATCAAGCGACATTCGCGGGTTTTCGACAGCGACCCAGCGAATATTGGTCGTATCGCATATCTGAAAGCGGGAGGTGAAAGAGCGCCTAAAACTGCACAATCTACATATTGATCATTTCACGATACGATCAGAACTCAAATACTGAATTGGAGCGAAACATCTGGGTTTGCAATGGCCGGGTTTTGAGGTGGAACCCGGCCCAAATGCAACAGTTCACGGTGTTCATGTGGTAAAACTGTTGCAACGGTTTGGTTCCGGTTCCAACCCTAACCCCGAACCGTTCTAGCGGGTTGGAAGCATTGCTAACACTATTCACTGCCTGTGATCTGAGTACTCGGTAAATGCATTTCAGTAGCCCAGTGCCCATTCTCACTGAATCTGATCATGTAGATGACACCTGGAGGCCTGAATGTCATAGTACCAATGTGAATTGATTGGTGAATCCATCCTTTACATTTGTAGCTTCCAGGTATTCAAGCTGGCAGTTTCATAAGTTGTTAACTAATCCCAGCATCAGCAGATGTAATTTGACAGGGTGCCAGAGCTGATAGAAAGTCCAGAGAGGGTATTGCCTGAACAGGTAATAGATTGGGTAAACACCTAGAGTGTGCAAAGTATAAATATTAGTTCCCTCCAGAAGCACCAGGTAACAATGCAGATCAGTTGAGGTATTGAGTCGGAGAAAAGATGAAAGTCGAAATGTTACACCATTAGGAATTTTACACTTAAGGCCCAAGCTATAACTGAATTCACCCATCATGTCTTGTTCCGGATAATCCCCAACCCAGATCGCCAACAGAGAATATCACTACTACTCTGCTTCATCCCCAGAATCCCATTTCAAGCTATGACCAGTGTTGCCAACATTTTTATGTCAGAACAGAGAGGTTTCAATGGCACTATGCCATTCTTCGTCTGAGTATGGGACCATGTTGGGGATATGGGATCCAACTAAACTGAATCCAGTCAGACCTTGAAGGTATCTAGCAGATATGATTTCAAATATCATGTTGTGTGAGCTACAGTGGCCAGGCATGCGGAACACCAAAACAATTGACCAAGTGAGTAATGTCAGAAGTACAGATTACTGTCACAATTATCACCTGGGCAGGATATGCATCCTGTGTATCTCACCAATGATTTAACATGTGTATCTTGTATTACATTCGACAACCCTGCATATTAGCATGGCCCACCGATTCATATTCCAGGTGTATCCGACATAGAAGGCACAGTATTACAGGCTGAATACATTTCAGAATATCATGGTTAGTGTTAGCAGCAGTCCCAACCCGCTACAACTGTTCCAGTTAGGGTGCAAACCACTACCAAATCGTTGCAACGGGGTTTACCACATTAACAACCTGGACCGTCGCTTTTGGGCCGGATCCCACCTCAATGTGCGGTCCCTGCAAGCCCAGCTTTTTCTTGTCAATTAAGGTTTTGAGTTCTGATTGTATTGTGACATGATCTATACATTAATTCTGTAGTTTCCGGAGCTCTTTCACCTGCCGGTCTCCGATTCTGAATCTGAGCATATAGTCATTGAGTCGTGGTCGAAAATCTGCGATTTAGGTGAACTTTTGAGTGTTATTTCATAGCGACTCAACGAATGTTGATCGGATTGCAAATTGGGGCCCAAGCGGTGGACGAGCTACTAATACTGCATCTTATATGTATGTACCACGTTGTGATACAATAAGAACTGGAATGCTTAAATGCAGCCAACATTGTAAGAACTGCAAAATGCAACCGCTGTCCGGTTCCAACCCAGCCGAAGATGGGGTGGTTTTGGGTCCGGTACGGCTCCCAACCCAGAGAATGTCTCCCGATTCAGTTCCTTGAAGGTAGCGGACCAGGACCGCAGTATTGGTTCCGGTTCCAACCCGGACTGCTGCCTGGTAACGCAGAACTTCGGCAACACAAATCACGGTAGCATAATGTACTGCGGAGACGTGAATTATTCTAATTCGAACTGCGATTGCCAAGCCTAACTTCGACTTCAGAGAGGAGCTCTGACATTGCATCTGCTGAGTGATATCATTCAATTATGAAGTTGGTAAGTTGGCACCAAAGATATTGATCCATTACGTGTTGTTTGCTGGCTAAATGCTTGAATCTGTTGCAAAGTCATATGTGGACCAAACTGGATCTCATGGATTCCATCAATCTAAGTACTTGCAATGATTGTTGTATAATTCAGTTGCTTTACCAGATACTTTCCCCCCCTCACTTTCCAGTCCAACTCCCTTCCTATTAACCAATGTCTCAGGTGGGTCAGTGGTACATGGCAGATTAGACCTGTGAGATTTAATAGTTTCTTGGTTGTGAGTATTATCAGGGGGAGGCATACCAGTTACATTGTCTAAGGGTTGATGATTAGTTGAATACAAATAGCTAGTAGATAGCTATTATGGTAAATCCAAGATAGTGACTCGATGATGGCCTGGAAGATCGCAGCTGGTGGGTGGCATAATTCCATCTTCCAATTGCCCTTCATTCATCGAGATCAGGTTATATTATTAATTGTCAACATCCAGTCGGTTCTCATTGAATAATATCTATTTTCAAATACCATATTGAATATGTTTCTAGTCAGTGCCAACCATAATTGCAAAGTAGTCAGTCTATGAATTGGGCTGAATCTTGATGATGCTTCATGGTGTAATGGTCTGTTACTGGAGCAGAGCCTCAGTGATATATATTTGCAAAGGAGTGAACCCAGGTGAGCATGTCACTCACACAGCAGCAGCAAACCCTGTGAAATATAAGGGAGGATAAAACACAGTCATCTGATGATCAGATTCTTCCATATAGTACCATATATGTAACATATCCCACACTATATTCATGCATATCTTCTGCTGAACATTGTTACAAGAGAAGAGATGGTATCTTTCTAGTCACTGCAACGACCTGTTTGGAATATATCAACTACAGCAGCGATCCCCAGTGTTGGCCAACATCAAGGTGGCATTGTGAGGTATACATGCCAACTCCCAAGCCTGTGAGCGGCTGATATTGATCGGAGATTGTCTTCATAGAAGTAAGAGGCGAGCTCTGGCCTAGCTGGACACCCACTGAATCATCATTGAGAACTGATTGGCTTGGAGATTGATTTGTTCGATTCTCACCCTTCACCAGTGCATGTATCCTTATGACAAAAAGAAGTGTCCTCACTGAGCTCAATACAAACTGGTCACTGTTGCCGCTCCACTCACAGACCTGCCAATTGAATGAATCTGTAGGTTGTATGCTCCCAGCATATGTGGAAAATCCCTTCTCTTGCTCACCTGGGAACTTGATAAAGTTCTTGTTCAATTCCTGGAAATATCATAGTGCAACTCCTCAATGAGAATTATAGCCAAGACCTGTATAAAGATAACCTTCTATCAAACATCCCAGTTTACCAATTCAAGAATATAACAAAAAAAGCACAGTTGTGTGTGATACAGATTTCTTTTTCTCAGCTGGTGTTCATGGATCAAAGGTGTAGTGAAACACCACATCTCATGATAGCAGAATAGAATATCAGAGGCCTTCATTCCTCTGCAGGTCACTGCTACCTACAACATACTGAGTGATACTCCCAATTTATTCTAAATGACATATTTTTACAATACTGGTTTACCACCATGTTTTGTTTACAAAACATGTTGAGGAACAGAGTTCCACAAACAATAAGAATAACGCCTCCACTGGGTAGCCCATTTGCCTTTCTGCAATTCCTGGATGCCAATGTTAGATCATCAGATAAATGCTTCCACAATGCTCCGAATGAAGACAGTCCATTTGGAATACCCACCAATCAATTTCATCTGCTGCCACTGGATGGTTACCCTCCTTCAGAGAAACCATTTCCAGACTCTTTTCAGTTCTACCGCCATTCTCCATTCAATATTGTACCATATGTGCAACCATACACCAATGCAAGCTAAGGCTTTTCAAGTTATGGGCTGCTTTGGGTAAGCTATGAAATCTGCCTAGGCAGTTATAGTAGACCTCGAATGTTTCCACCTCCACAGCTCACCTCACAAGGGCTGTCATCTCCAGGTGAACCATGAGTTCCAACAGCACCAGCTACAAACAATTCTGTTAGGCAGTCATTCTCTTTGAGATCCACTTCACTGGAATTTTCTTCTGAAACAACTAAGAGACCCTCCCTTAGCTTCACAATTACATGACTGCAGCTGGCAGCAGATCGTCAGAAAACCAATCACACAGAGATTGGGGACCTGCCCTCATTCTCAGAGGATTTCTATAAAGAGGGTAATGAAGGTAATGAAAGCAAAGACATCTTGTACAGGGGCAGTGGAGAAGGCAAATTGCCAATCCGCTTTAAGCAAGCGGAAACTTTCTCTATGCAATTTGTAAAAATCATGGAGCAGCCCAAAGCAGTGCATCCAACAAGTGGAAAAAAGTATCGGTGGCTGGGCTTCTGAAGAAAACGCATAGGGTCAATCACCTGAGTCACAATATTTTGAAGATGATGTGAGATGGACCCATGCACTGGGAGCCATGCTGGTGGCAGACGTTTCAGTGACAATTGTAAACTGGCTGCTGGTGGGAAAGTGTTAATATTGTTGAAAAGATTCAGTGGCAGTGGATGAAGACATATTTGAAGATATTTGCACTCCAAGTTCGAAATGGAAGGAAGAATGGAAGGTGAGGCAACTAATCACTAGTGACAGATCAGTGTGTGAGCGTTGGCCACACAGCCAGAGGTAACCTCCTTGAGTTGCTAAAGTCAATCTTCGTTGTTGTAATTCACTGGGTGCCACAACATGGCAGTATGGCCCCCAAACCACTCCTAGTGTTATGCACAAATGTAAGGTACTGGGAGGAGCAGATTAATTTCATCAAAATACATGAAGCAGCACAAGATTCAAACAGTTCAAGAGTGACATTCAAATGCACCAACAAGCTGGTAGATTCAGATGCAAAGTATATCCAATTATATATATATACACAGGCAACTGATGAATGAACTCATATATGGCCAGACTTGATATAACTGTTCCCTTTCAGATGCTTTCAAGTTGAATCTTGGATACATTTTGAAAGTATTTTTGGTTGAAATGAGGGTAGTTAAAGGGAGGGAGAAGGTTGAGCATGTAATTTGACCAGCTAATATAATTCCTGCTTCACTTCTTAAGGCTAGATATGTCCAACCTTCAATCATTATATACAGCCATTGGAATGTTGTAAGGAGACAGATTGAGTTGGGGGTGAAGAGGAAGATGGGCAAGAGATTCATAGTTCAATTAATGTAAGTTCTAATTAAAAGAATAGATTTGATTATAGTTCACACATATTTATTCATTCCAATGCTTGTCTGTACAATACCTAAAGTTATAATGAATTGCAGGACCACTGGTGTATATACCCAACTGCCCAACATACCTTGGAGCAACTGCATGAGATCATCCAGGACTGAATGAGAACCGAAAATGGTGCCAGGGAGGTTCAGAAGCCAGTGGATGGCAAGGATATTCTTAATCCAGAAAATCCTGGTACTATATTGAGTACTATTCTAAATACCATTTAGAATAGAGTTAAACATGAGTCAGTTGATGAGATAGTGAGAATGATGAATACCCATCCTATCTGCCACTTGAAAAATCACTGCATTCCTGTCAACCAGGCATCAATAGCTGGCCTATCCCAATCCAAGTTTCTGGTGTACAAGGTTTTGGAAATATGATTCATTGAAAGGAGAAGAGTTTGGGATTCAAATATGCCAGAAGTGCTGGTGGCAGATGAATTGGGTCTTCGCAAGATGCCATTTACCCCAGTCGCTGCAGCTATCACATGCCAATTGCTGACTGAGAACATTGTTGCAGAGTTGCAGCTGTCAATGTTGTAAGGGAACTCCCTTGACAAATGGGCGAACATGGTACAGAACAACTACCTCAGCATTATTTGTACAGAACAGCAGTGGTATCTGGTGCAGAGACCAGAACTCAGTTCCCTACAACCTTTAACCAGTACAGACAACTTCACCTCTGGGGCATCCAGTGCTGATTTCAGACCTTGAATAAATTATTGTAGTAACAATGCCCAGGGTGGAACAGTCATTCAAGAGTATCCTTGACAAGATGACCTATGGGACCAAATTCAATCTGCTGAACTCAATGGGTATGGAAAATATGAGTCGGACTCACCAGACTGTACACACCTGTTTTGATGTTCCAGAAAACCAATGGAATATTCACCTTGCTTTATATAATACATTCGCATTCAGAGCAAAACTATCAAGCAAAGTCAACTCTCAAACTGTTCATGGTGCTTTATGATTTCTGATGGGTCTTATCAATAATGAATGACATAGAGCGTGGACTGGAGATTTGTGATGGAGAATGCACAACTTGTTGATCTCATGTGCACTGGGCAATTGCAAGTGAAACTGAAACTCATTGTTGACTAATGCACAATTCGAAGTGAATGAGTTGTATGGCGGGTTTATGGATTGAAGCTAGCATGATTCTCATGAGTTCTGTAAGTCACTAAGGATCCAATGGTTATTCCAGGACAATAGTACAATAAATGGTTACTCGAAACTAGGGTGGATTCTATTATTTTCCAATGGTTGATAGTCATTTCTGGCAATGCTGATGGAAGAACACATGAAGTATCATGAATTTGACCAAGATGAAGCATCAACGGACATGCTTCATTTCTCGCCTTGTTCATCATTTAACGTGAGGGCTAATGGAATATTTTGGGGATCCTGTGAATGTATTCCATACATGTATTGACATGGGAAACCATAATCAGACAGCAATGCAGCTCGAATTTGCTGATTCACCAAATCACTCTGCATTCTTAACTACATCCCAAACTCAGTTGGACTGGACTGAATATTTGTGCACCAAACCATGTAGTAACAGCTCAGAAGTGCTGGTATTCAATTAACAGTACCGGGTATTTACAATAGTATTCCTACCATGGCAAACCAGAGTTCAATACACATGGCGATTGAACTCTGATATCGGTGGCCATGAGCATTGAGTGAATGATGTCCACTAATACTCTGGAGAACACAGAATAAGAGTCCTCCACAGTGTAAGGCGAGCTAAGAATAGGTCATCGATTCTTTTCCAAAATTTAGAGTCTGGGGTTAACCATATACAGTGATTGACAGAGAATGGAGATGCATTGCAGTCAGATTGAGGTCGTGAAGTATAGTCTCGGAACATCAGGATGGTGATAGCATGGTTTACCTGTTTAAATAGTTTGCCAATTGAATCGCATTGACTGATACAAACAGCCATAATGCATTGTTTGTAAGGTATCCCAGTGAATAACTGAATTGTTTTTCTGTCATTTTGAAGTGAATCAAGTGCTGATGTTGCAATTGTTTCAGAAATTTGAGTTTCTTAGGGAGAGATTGGGTTGGGATTTGTTCCAAATAAGTGACACATTTGAGATGAAGTCCAATTGTTCCTCATATATTTTGTACAACTTAAACAAGATGTATTGGACAATCAAATTGGTACGTTGTAGCCACACTAGTTAATCGGTGGGAAGTGATGGGAAATATCATATACAGGTACTGATTCCTGATTAATTGTTTATTGGGTAATATATTGGTTGTTTTCAGCATTGCAAAAACATACTCAGTCAGAAGCTACAAAATGAAGTTTCAGGCTCTGCTCATTTCATCATAATTGGTTATAGTGGAATTAGCATACTTGGTTCAGTGAAGCAATGGGAATGATTCATTAATTGCTTATACCAAATGTACTGGAATTCTAAAGCCAAGTACGAAATTTGTAACCCAATAGTTATAACAGGTTGAGTCAATGTCCATGAGGAGTGCCACAGAATCTGCCATATATATTGACTATCATTCTGAGAAGTATGATTATCATTATGATGGATTGAGCACTACATACTCTCCAATGACAGTTGGCAATGAACACAGTCTAGGGGATATTGAGTACCTGCGTCAGCAAATATAACATACCTTACATATTCAGTATAATACAGCAGCATCTGCTGACATGTGATTGAAGTTCTAACACACGTCAGATCCCTAATACAAATAGTTGGATGAGGAGATGAGGCTTACATATTCTTCACTAAACCAGTAGCTTTAATGACTGTTATTTCATCAGTGAAGATTGACATTCAAGCACACCTCTGGTCTGCAATTGAGTCAAGCATGAAATTTCCTAATTTTTATAATGCCAACCTTGAAAAGCTGGAATTCATCTTTGAAGTATGGTTCCAGCCCAGGCTTGCCCCTGAGCAACAAATTAGCTGCCAAAGTGTGTAAACCAAGTTTGTTGTGCACTTTTCATATTTAACTAGCTATTTCCCTATATGCATTCTTCCCCTTCAAATGCTTTTCAGTCAGTGGAGGATGTACACACACATTGCCATCAATCAAGACACATGTTTAGGTAGTGCCAACGAATCCCATTTGGTCTGTGATATAAGACATATATCAATGCTTGTTCAATATATAAAGGCCACCTCTAACATTCCTTGACCGTCTATCTCCATATCAACTTGTCCACTGTAGTAAGGTAGTCACTGCACACTAAATCATACATGTATAACCTTGGCCATTCAGTAAAGTCACTCAAGTTGGTATTGACCCATTAGTATGTTTGCTGCTAAACTTCAAAATCCTAACATAGCTTCTGACAGTTTGAGCTCCATTGAATGTGCTGGAGCTTCATAAATATAATCATAAAAGATCAACTTTGTGTAGTGACTCTGCCAATGACCGGCAACTGCTTCTCACCCCAGGTACATCACTTACTCAAATCAGTCTATGTTCATCATGCTTTGAGTACAGACTTAACTGAAGTCTGACTTAATGTATATTTGGGCTGTTGATTTTAGTATCTTACAATGTATCATGTAATCCACATTCAATCAGGACAGTGTGATGACAGAAAATGTTGAAAGGTTTTCTCTGCTCAGTGAATCAGTAGGTGACTGGTTATATCCCACACACCACATATCTTAGAATACCATACTTTGGACCAATCTTAAACTGACTTATCAGATTTCTACCAATATTGTACAGTCCAAGATCATATGAAGATCATACTGTCACAGTTGCTAAGATTAACAAATGACAGCTTCCAAGCAAGCAAGGCACTATCAAATGAAAAGGAGGCTACAGAACAATATAAGTCTCGGTGCAGTTCAATTGACTGGAACTGCATCCAAGCCTTTCTCTGCGTGCTCTGACACAACATCTTACTATACTATTATACCAACGAATAAATCTTTTAAACCAAACATGCATTAGAAGTCTCCTTTGGAGTTGTGAGACTCTTAATGGATTTGTCATTTCACACTGTGCAACTTACCTAATTGTAAGTCCAAAATCTGAATGTGACTCAGCATTGGTGATGCAATAGCTAGCAGTCTTGGCATTGATGTTAGCTTGAATCAATAAGATAACCCCTGGATAATCATCATACCTGACAATTCTTTCTCAATACATGAATATCTCCTGGGTGCACCCAAATTCTCTCCACTATTCATGAGCTGCATGATTGGAAGATTTGTATTGTGCAATCATAACCCCGAGGAATACATGAATGTGAAGTTATGCTTCGAATATTGCTTTATCAGCTGTTAACATAGCTGCTGAATCCTAACTCAATGGAATATCATGAAAATAAGTCTATCCATTATACAGATATATCATACATGGAGACTTATATATCCCTCCTCCCAATAACACACTCAGTTTCAATTCTGGTAACTCAACTATTCCCCAGAAGGTTACAAATCAATCATGTTCTGCAGATTCTGAATCGTGTAACAATTGCATGCCATACTACTACTCCGAAAGCTGCAACCGTCAGCTGTAATTGGTTATTGCGCATCAGTGGCATGGTGCTGCACATGTGCCGATTTAGGATCTCAGTGGTCTGTTTGGCCTGCACTGTGGGCTAGTTAATTGTTCATCCATGTTTATGTCATAAGTTCCTGAGGTACATCTAAGTTAGCTGGGTCACATTCAGGTTGGTCAGGTTGAGGTGGATCTGGTTCTGGTGGGCCTGGTTCAGGTAGATCTGGTTCAATTCTATGTGTAATGGCTTAAACCCCCCTCCAATTCTCGCATCCATACTGTCATTGATAGGAGTGCTAACATTCAGCATTGGGCGTTAGCAATCCATCGATTGCTGTGTACCAGATATTACCTGGATCGCCGCACCAGACTGCCATGCCCGATATGAATATGCACCTTATAAGTTTTCCCTCAAGGTCCATGTCATGGTTCATGTTGAATTACATTCTCCTCAATTCTTTGTAACTGCTTGCACCATTTTTCCAATTATTGTAGTGCATTCAATCATATATTTAATGCTCATCCACTGTTGGCTGCATTCCCCAAACTGTATTGTCATATCATCAATGTGCAATTTATTGCCAGCCAGATGAGAAATCACTATATACAGAAGATTCAAGAAGCACTCCTTCAGAGTGCACTCACACTTCCATTCAAGAAAACAGCCAATCTGTATTGTTCATCAAATGTTTCACTTCAAACCCTGCCATCATACATGGAGTTGTAGACAGCTAAGGGTTTAGCTGGTAAGGTTAAAGCAATATGGTGATTCCAATCAGGAGATTGGCAATAACGCATGTGAGTACACTGGAGAGACCACTGGGTTTTCTGACATTGATGAAGACAATGTGGATTATCAACAGAAGATTCTACTTCTAGGGCAGGCATGCTGACACAAACAAGTCAATCCTCCAAAACTACCACTTGCAAGGTAATGGAGCTGTACCTATGCTTTCATTGCACACCCTTGACTTCTAAGTTCCCAATATCCAGCTGGGCCTATTGCACCATTATTGTTCAACTCCTGACAGTCAACCTTCCTCAATATAAAATGCACATCTGACTGTGCACCTGCCCAGGCACTCCCTCTACCTGAGTCTAGTGCAGACCAAAATGTTCCACATCCAAAGAGGGTGGACATCAGAATGTTCCCCAATATCGAAAGAATACCTTCGAGATAGTGAAGGTATTCAGGGTGGCAATCATTTGCCTCAACACTCCCTGGGCGTACAGTTTCATACTGGAAGTATTTGTTAGTTGAGGAACCTTGAAACTAGTGATTGAAGCTCAGGATGGTCATTACACATTGGCAGGTACTACTGTACATTCACTATCTGTGTGTGAATTACCCGGCAGTCCATTACTCAGTATTGAACTGCCAATATATGAAGCTGTCAGTCTCGAATCCTGATTAATCCTCCTCTATCTGACTTACAATATTCACTATGCCACCATAATGTGCATAGTTTAAACTAAACATTTGTACCATTCCTGAATGGTTGGCACACTGGGCTCATCAAAGAGTTGTCAGTAGTTAGTGGGTGGATTGAGGTTCTGAGCCTGAGCATCAGATTCAGGTTAAAGAGCTCTTGTGTGACAATGCTTATCTTTCAAAGGTCAAGGAAGATAAGCAATCATAGTTTACCTGAATGGAAGTTCTGGATTGAATTCACCTTCAATTCTTCTTCACTGCCAATAGCATGGGAAACCAGCCTACAAAATCCCAGTTCTTCAAACATTCCACTATGTAGACTGTAGCACTGGCGGCCACAGCAATTTATTCTGCTCTGTCTGAATATGCCACTGGAATGAATGCTATAGTGAAATTTTCTCAAGATGAATATCAAGGTAAATTTAGTCCTACCCCAGGGATACATTTTACTCTGGGAGCAACTTCACATATTATTTACACATTGGTAATGCCGTTTTTATCCCACATCCCGAATTCGCAAAACTTCTCTGGGATCTGTGCCCTGCTATCTTTGTTGGCACTTCTAGGCCTAGTGCTCATTTATTTGATTGCATGTGTTAATGTTTACCTTTTGGCACTCCTCTGCTGGGAGGGGGGATCCTCACCGCTGTGTGTGCTTCTTGGTCATCATTCTTGCTTCTGTATCCGATTGATTGCAAATAACCACACATTACAGCACTGCTCCAGGAGATAGGTGCGCCTCAATCCTCATCGATGTGCCTCTGGCTTGATTGGTGCTCCTCACTGGTCTTACGCACTCAATTACCCCCCCACTGTCATCATTTCTCAGGTAGTACAGACCATCCTCTGCTGGGAGAGGTGCTCCTTGATCACTATTGGCACTCCGCAGCCATGATTGGTGCTCCTTGATTTCATTCTGCCATCCTACATCACCATCTGTGTACTTCGCTTTTCCACACAGCACTCCCCACCTTCGCTATACTCAATTCTTGGTAGTTTCTCCACATTTGTACACAAATATATCACAGTCGCTTTTAAACCCCAAGATGATTTGCAGCTTGGGAACATCTTATTTCACCATCTTAGACATTCCGAATTGAGCAAAATGACATTGAAATTTGACTTCACCTTGTACTCAGGTAATCATCATCTGCAAAGTGAAGTAGTGTCTCCAGATCCTTTGGGGTATTGTCAAATGGGATGTTACTGCTGTGTCTAGCATAATGAGTTCGGGAGTGTGGCAGAAGATATTGGCAGATACTATTCATTTGGCTTAGACAGGTTACCATTTTGGTTTACCTTCTTTTTACTGAATCACACTCCTCCTGATTTTGTTCTTTAACATAGGAATGGAAAAATAGAATCTTGAAGAAGGTGTTAGGTAGTATATGTATGATTTTGAAGATATAATAAACAATATTCCATGTATCATGTTGGCCATGGTGTGTAATCCATTGTGTTTGAACATTCTGAGTATTTCAGAAAGCATTGATACTTGTCTGAATGATGATGAATTCGAAACAATCTATGCCACAGAGTTTGATTGGGAATCAGGCAGTGTTTCGGCAATACCGCCATGTGCTTTCGAATATCTCTCTGTAATTCCAATTGACACCCAAGTATATCGTAACCACTTCCTAGTGCTCCTGTGTCAGTTGCCACCAATCAAGGTTGCACCAATGGCTGTTTGGAACACCCTCCTATGGTTGGATTCTCTCATTATTGACACTTTTCAATTTACCCTTCACCCTGTTTCACACACTCCTGGAGACTTCTAGTGACCAAAATACATTTTCCTGATGAAAGTTTTGAAATTCACTTCCTCATATAATAACTGCATTCTTGTTACAATGGTAGTTAGTTGGTTGAACTTTAATATCTGTATGAAAGTGATGTTGTGCCCAGCATATTGAACTATAGACTACTACTATCGCTGCAGAACTCTTAAGTAGTACAAGATTAGGAAAACTACTTGTCTTGTTGACAGATATACCAAATATTCAGATACATATCTCTTCTATTACTCAATCACTCAGTATTCACACTTGTAACATAACTGTCACCACTCCCAACATCCCAACTCTATCTAGTGCTTCTAATTCACAATGCGTATATGAATCTATACCACATGGCAACCTCCAACTTCAAAAACATACATATTTGCAATATCTGGAGTAGTCATAATTCGGGGCAATCATGGTGAACACATGTCTTAGAACTCCATTTAGCTTGTCGCCAGAGTAATATTAGCACAATGTGAAATGGTTTTGAAGTTTTACCTGAATAACTAAGGATCACTGAACAGTGATACTGATGATTCCTGGTGTATCCAGATGCTCTCTAACAGGCTGAATGCAAAGCAAAGTGATTTCAGAACCTCTGAAACTACATTTAGGCACTTCTCAGCGTTTCTGAAGTTGGGTAAAGAAATACAAGGATATCCTGAAGATTGTATAGTTGTTTTCCACAGGCAACAAAATCAAGCAAAAATTTTGCACAAATTGTGGAGCTTTTGGGACAATTGGCCTCATTCACAAGACTAGTCTGGTGCATCTCCAATCAGGTTACATATACCTCTGGAGTAATTGTTTCGAAGTCGATATCACATTGTACATGTAGATAAACTGTGTTACTTCAACATATCTTGATTCTGGCAATCCAATGAATATACCATCTAGTACCAATCAAAATTTACATGATTCGAAATATGCCATATACAATCAATTTTGCCTGATGCACCATGCACTTGAATCAAATGAGCTGGTACAACAATTACTCCGACCAGTACAGTATTTGTATTATTCCTCTCTGAGACCACACAACAATTGCTGCCAATTCATTCAGTCCAACAGTGTGAATCTTTATACATTATTAGGAATACCACTACATGTGCATAAGCATGAGGATGTAATATCAATTGTTGAGTCTTTTTACACAAGGTAGAAATGGTCAATGATGTTTGTCCTCCAGACAGGAATTACTGAAATTGAGAGTCCTAAGTTAGAGGAGTCCAGCTGATGTACAATACTGGAACAGCAGAATCTCATCCTTGGAAGGTGTTATTATGTTCATCCTGTTCACTTTCAATTTATTGAATTCAACTGTTATCAGTTCCAGCAATAATCCATTCCTTAGCATTGGTATATTATACATTGCCATTATGTTTCAGATACCCAACTGTATAAGGGCTGTATAATAGTTGACAGTAGTACAACAGACCATTCAGAAGATTGATGAATGTACTGTCTCTGAGAATATTCTAATCATATCTACACAACAATCCAATCGCTTGATGTTCTAGACCCTCTTCTGCTTGTGCATGGAATTGCTGTCTAATGCAAGAAAATATACAATCTACAGATCCATCACTGAATTAGATTTAATTAGTAATTGTGTACACTGCATGTACATGCATTTCTTACAAGTGATGTACCTATTGTTATGTGGAATGAAAAAAAGGTTCATTATGACAATGTTGAAGATGTGAATATTAGACACACCCTGTATTGTACCATTTACTATCAGTGAACAGTTGTTTGAAATCTTTTCTGGAGTCAATATTATTCCAGTTAACAGTGCAAGCTATGACCATGTCGTTTCCCAAATTTTCAAAATGGCACACCGAACATTATGCTTCACCATCTGTTGAATGTAATTCACTGTATTGCTATATAGGTATATTTCATATTCATGGCATATTTATAGCCATTTAGATCTATTAGTGATAACATTGTTGGCAGCACACATTTGCTGAATTGACTTCAATACCTGACTACGTACACACATGTTTGTATATGTGAAATCTATTATACACTGTTCTATTGGTTTTGGGAGTTTCTGAATACCCATCCACTCACATTAAGATGATCAATAATAGCTTCCTGAACTGTTTCAGCTGATGCAATGGGATATCAGAAATTGCTGTCTCCAGATAGTCCGTGATACATTTAGTATCATGGATACTACAGGTTGTGGGTTGATTTTTAGTATCAGTTACATGGATCACAGATTTAACACCATTGCCAAGATGTATATTCGTGATATTATTGGTCACTATGTTACTCATAGTTCTGTACTGTTTAAGTTTTTCGGCCAATATATGTCTGTGATCAGTTGCCTCAGTTCAGATATTCTGCAACAGCTGTCTTACATGGTGTTGGGATGATTTATTAAACAGCTTGGATTTAACTGGTATTATGTTATAGATTTTGTACTTTAATTCCTCTTTTGGCTTCTGGCATTCAGTATCTAACTATTTGGTTACTGTTCATCAGGTAATGTTCAGGCATATTCGAGATTACCTATGTTTTGTTATTGTAATCTGTTCAGCTCCATATACAACAACATACAATTTAGCATGAATTTTAACAATCTTTGGCTTTTGTAATTGATGGGATTCTAGTACCAACTGTTCCGATACTGTCCCCTGGGTAGTGTTAGCAATGGTTCCGGGTTTGGACTGTTTCTACTATAGTGGTTACAAGAAAACCCGGACCAAGCCGGTTCGGTCCGGGTTTGTGCCAAACGGTTCCTTCAATTAAGTCCTTGAATATTTATCTGATAATTTAGTGTTTGGTACATGGAATATGGAGCTTCAGATAGCGCATCTTTTGGCGGTCTCTGATTTTTGATATCTTCAAAACTCAGCAAGCGGCTTTGAAATTATTGTCATTTTGGCCTGAAAAACAAGGTTTTTGGGCTACCGCTTGCAGAGATTTAAAGATATCGAAAATTGGAGATGGCCAAAAGATGCGCCGTGTTGAGCTGAATATTGTACATACTAAACACTAAACTCTCTGATCAATATTTGTGGCCTTAGAGTGATGGTTCGCGTAAAAAATCGTCGATTTTTGATGGGGTAAGGCCGTTGCCACGCTGACCTATAAAACCTGCCGGGTCCAAAACTGGAACTGTTGCTAACACTACCCCTGGGCAGACTTTGACACTTTTTGTTCTTCGAAATGTAATTGTTCATTGAACATTGTTTTAGTTTGTGGTAATTTTTTGAAAGATACATCAGAGTGATTTTGTTAGCTAACAAGTAGTGAGAATTCACATAATGCTAATATCGCTTGAATTTCTATTTCATTAAATGCTGATTGAATGGTGCTATGCCCATTATGATTGGGGTACACAATAATCAAAGCCCAAACTACAACTAGTGTTGATATCATTCACTGGATCTGTGTTCCCAGTAATGTGACCTGTTTCAAACATTGAAATGGCTGAGCAAGGTATTGAAGGTCAGAACACAGTGGTACCAAGGTATATGAATTGTTAAGCTGATCCTTGTCATTTCTTGTTTTCAGCACTATCAGCAGCCAGTTGAATATGTCCTTAACCAATTCTAGTTGCAGCTAATGCAATTCCATCAGCAGCAACCACAATCCATCGCTCGTTCCGTCCGTCTCTTGTCTTACTAGTAGTAGCTATCTCTGGAATTACGTGCACGCAGCCAACAATATTTCCCACGCTGAAAACTTGCAAAGCAACGGCTGCTGGTGCTTTTCTCACTTGTACAAATTTCGAGACCGGATCCAAGTTACACGAGTTTTCAGGTATTGTGGTGAGCGCCAGGGCTAACCAGTCCTCAACGAAAGCTCCATCCTCGTTTTGGAGTTTGATTTTGAATAGTCGTTGCAGTTGCCACCGGAGACGCCCATTCAGCGCGCCATAACACCTCCCAGGGCGTTGCTTTACCCACACCCAGTCGTTCCGTCGATCCCCTCCGCGCCAGCTCTGGCTTCCTGTGCATACACACATCTGAGATATGCGTTCACCATCTAAACCCTCAACTTGAACCTTAATACCATGGTAAATACAGAGCTCCATTGCGTGCAGGTGTTCATCCGATATATACGTCTTGTTACGACTCTTATGCTTGATAAACTCCCGTGTGCCGTTGTATATTGCCACGCGGTGCGTTGTGTCTTGCGTATTGTCGAGTAATGCTCTGAAGTCTTTGATCATAGCGTCAGGATGCTTTCCATCACGGCGGTTTTGGGGTCCCATGAATTAGGGCTTCGCATATGACTGGGGGCTCAGGGGTGCAGCCAGATCAGCACCTGAAGGGAGGACTTTGTATGCGGCAGCGCTGTTCTCCCGACGCTGAGCGAGGGCTTGGAGATTGAGCTCTCTGACTTCGAAGCAGAGGATGCGACGCTGAAAGGTGATTACTTGTGGCAGGTAGTTGAGATTGTGATTGGAGG
>Ga0307512_10003304_pt1 | contig 18938 bp, 18 predicted proteins | sample 14_EM_MG_FD_200267 | JGI IMG/M metagenome (GOLD analysis project Ga0307512, IMG submission 200267) | Populus trichocarpa ectomycorrhiza microbial communities from riparian zone in the Pacific Northwest, United States - 14_EM | ecosystem: Host-associated > Plants > Roots > Unclassified | place... | reverse complement strand
GATTCCCTCGGTTGCGAGTTAACTAACTGATGAATAGAGTCTCATCACCCGGTGCGCCATCCATCGACCGCCTCCAAGTACTCGTCCAATCTCGCTCGATCGCGGCCTCCAACTTAGTACGATCATGGCCTCCAAGTGGCATAACTCCAAACTCGCTTGATCACGGCCTCGAAGTGTATCTCCAAACTTGCTCGATTACGGCCTCCAAGTTCGCATGAGCATGGCCTCCAAGTGCATCTCCAAACTCACTCAATCACAGCCTCCAAGTGCATCTCTGAGTTCACTCGATCTCAGTCTCCAAGTGCATCTCAAACACACTCGCTCAAGTACATCTTCCAGGAGCGACGGCGGTTGTACTGAGATACAGGGGTAACCGAGATGGACAGAGTGACAGGGAGTATACGATCACGGCCTCGGAGTATAACTGCCTGCAGCCAGTCCAGATATAGCGTGTGTAGATGGGTAGCTATATAGATACATAGATACATAGATGAGAATACAAACTGAATACATGACTGTGATTCGAGGTGCTCTCAGACATGTCGCCGGCGCTGCCAGGTGCTCCCAGGCTTGTCGCCGGTGCTCCAAGTTACTCTGAAGGCCGGCAGGAATGCCCTCCTATGGTCTGATACTCTCCTGAAAAACGGCTTCAGCATAACTGCAGCCCCTGTGAAGAGTGTAATGCATGTGTCGTTCTGATGATGTGTATACGTCACCACAAAGTAAAGGAGGTATGTATGCAACGCGACACGTCGCCTGGGCGACGGGCAGCGTGTAATTCTCCGTCAGAGCATACGAAGTTCCGTCAGAGCCGTCAGAGCCGTCCAGAACACCCAGGTGTTTCAGACAGAAATTAGGGTCGTTGCTGATGTGGTAGCAGTGCATCTGGCTTCGCTGGGGGCAAGCTGGTAGCGGTGGTATGCTCACTCTCACCTCTGACAATCTGGCTTCGCTGGGAGCAAGCTGTTAGCGGTGGATCAGGTTTCGCTGGTAGCAGTGGATCTGGTTTCGCTGGGGGCAAGCTGGTAGCGGTGGAATGCTCACTCTCTCCTCCGACAATCTGGCTTCGCTTGGTGCAAGCTGTTAGCGGTTGATCTGGCTTCGCTGGTCGCAGTGGATCTGGCTGCGCTGGTAGCAGTGGATCAGGCTTCGCTGGGAGCAATATGGTTGTGGTGGAATGCTCACTCTCACCTCTGACAATCTGGCTTCGCTGGGAGCAAGCTGGTAGTGGTGGATCTGGCTTCGCTGGTAGAGGTGAATGTAGCTTCGCCAGGAGCAACCTGGTAGCGGTGGATTGGGCTTCGCTGGTAGGGGGGTATTACATGATTTCATAGGAGAATAATCGAAGAGTACAATACCCGATGCTGGTGATTGTGATGGTGGTGATGGTGATGGTGGTGGAGATGACTATTGAAAAAGGGGGTCGATTGAATGCATGCGGTATGAGAAATTTGCATCATTCTGTAACTCGATATTACATACGGTAACACCCGCATAACATTCTCATAACTCCGCTCTAATGGCCAAAGTACCGGGTAGGCTGTCATAATCCATAGGTAGCAACCATAACATAGTGGGAACAGGGATAATAAATCCCGGTTATGGTTGCCCCGCAGGTTTTCCCGACATTCAGCGCACAGAATCGTATGTATATCATAGTAATCTAGTCGATATGCAGGTTCATATGAACTCATACTGGCACGCATCAAATATGCTATTAATTACCATGCCAGAACCCACCTCTCTATGAGTTATGAGTCATGTAATGTCATTTTTCCTAGTGTACCTATCTACCCCAGAGTCTCCTAAATATATACACTCCCCATCACGCAGTCCACCTCTGTTGTCCCTGTATTTCTGTGAACCAACATCCCCCTGCTGGCTGTCCCTGGCAATGTAAGTGATGGAGATAAGATATGGATTTTTCCACCAACCCGTGTACACTCACTACTTCAACTTCTATTTTATACTCACTGTACAGATCCCAAGCCCACTAGTATATCTCTCCAAGTCTCTGTGAGGTTGTACAATTTCTATGGCTGGGCCAATTATTATCAGCTGAAAAGATGCTGCCTGCTCCGTGATTTGTATGATTTGAAATCCAATGATGTCACGACTCACCAAGTTTTGCTCTGATTGCAACATCTTCTGGGGATGAAACATCCATAAATAGGTCCTATTTCACTTCCCAGTTGCCAATTTACTCCATTGCAAATTCTCCTCATACTACTGTAAAAAAAACATTACAATAAAGGTATTAATCCACAACTGCTCACCCAATATTAAAAATATCATGAATCTCAACCTGGGATATGAAAGCAGGTATAGTTATACACATTTCATGTATATCACACTTTGTTGTCAGAGTGCAACTTGCAGACTTAAATTAGTGGGTTGTTTTTGATTTGAGTTCTTGTGGTTTATACTTGCCACTATCAGCCACTCAGCCACAGAATTCTGACCAATAAGAATCGAAAAAGACACATTCCGTGTGCTTATATGAATAATGAAGATGAGATATTCAACTCCCTATACAAATTGGAAACAGTACCTGTAAGGAGTTTCAAAAATGCGTAAAATCAAACCATATTTCCTAACTAGAAATGAAGTAGATCGTCTGGTTTGCGTCCATATGCAACATGGCTGGAAAACACATTATCAACCTGGTGATATTGGCCCTAGGGGTGGGGGACTCGACTCACAAAAAGTTATACATGTGGTGATTCCTGTTTTTTATATCCTTTACGCCGTCGTCGCAAATCTTCGTAGCCTCTTCCACATCTTTACCTAAGACGCGAGTGAGCAAAACCATGCCATAAGCCTCTAACAACGACATCGGGTCATCAGCCATCAACATGACCATGGCTCCAACCATCTTCAGCCTTTGGTCCTTTGGCCACGGCCCGTACGGCTGCTTGAAGCTGGAAACGACTACATCAATAAAGCCAGCATTTTCCAAGCGCTCCTTTAACATTGGCCCAGTAGGTTGTGGGCGTCCCAATTTATTTAGAGCATCGTTGCATAAGTCAAACCACCGCTTCAAGTTCTCGCCACATGTGTCATCGTCGGAGTGGAGCTCAAACCCGATCTCAGCTAGTTCTGCGTAACCTCCGGGTTTGGTGCACCTAGATCTGGTCAGACTTGTATTACAGGCGCAGTGGAGACGGGAGGTGAGTTAGAGAAGGCCATCAACGGATTAAAATCGCTAGCGATAGATGTGCAGCTAACGAGCTAACAGTGCAGCAAGCAAATTCTATCTTCGCAGGGAGGTGGGTGAAACACTGGGCAGAGTTTACAGCTCATAGATAATTACACTTCTTCATCTCGCTAAGACATTTCCACATCCCCAACAATGTAAGGCTCTCGAATTGACCAGCAAGTTCATGGGCGAAGGTTATTGCTGGTTGACCGGTAGCTACACCGAGATTCATGGAAAGAATTGATACTGGGAGAACAGAAATAGACATACCGAAATATCTCTGACATCAAATGAGACCAATTCCCGACTGCTTGTGATACGTTTCTTGCGTGGATGAAATCGATGCAATTCTGTTATGTTGCATGCAAGTGAGTTCTTTCGTTCGTTCGTGGCCAGCCAGTTCATTGCTCCGGGGAAAGGGGTCCCTACCCCTCCGTAAGCAAGCTCCTTCTCGGCATCATCGACTTCGAAGTTGCAGTTAGGAGGAACCCACTCTGGCTGGATCGGGCTACTTCATGGTCAGTCTCCTATCCGGGCGTTGAACACTCCCTGGTCATAGAGACGGGGGCTTTGGCCAAGAGTTGCATGATTGCCGTAGTTTTGAAAATATGATAGCGGAATTACGAGCATGAGCATGACGATTGCGACATACCTAAGGTCATTTCCGATAACATCAGTACCTGGATACATATCTGCCATGTCGATTGCCCAGATACCAGTTCCAGTTCCGATATCAACGATGCGGTATGGGGTTTCTAGGGGTGCCAAGTGTAACTTTCCCTCTAGTAAAGAAGACATGATTGTGTGGTGATAGTCGAGTCTACCCTGCATCAGCTAGGAGGTTGAGCTCCATTAACTCAAAGCGGAACGTACCTATCTTGCTCCCTCTCATCGTTTGGCATAGGATCCCTGTCTTCACCAAAGTAAGAGTGGTACCGACGTCCTAATCGAGATATAAGTATCACTCAAGGCCAAAGACCCGGTGCGATGCATGCTTACCATTCTCGTAAGCGAACTGATTAACAGTGGAAGTCAAACTTTTCAAAGAAACCCCACCAGGCTCGTCTGCGTACCCGTCGTCTAACTCCTCATCTTCTAGGCAGTCTTGTGGCAGCACTTTCAAAGCAATGCTGACCATATGTTGACCAACGTGCAATCTTAGAAGGGCCCTGGTTCCCTCAATCAACTTTCCGCAGAAGTCACATGTCCATTGTCGTGAGGCCGATAGATCTTCTTGTTGTTCACACGAGTCTACAACATCCTTAATATCATCGGTATTGAGACGTAAGTTTGCTTGTAGGTGTTCCTTTAATATGTGAGTCTCGAAGGCATGTCTCCCCCGGAATACTTGTTCACAACCGTCGACACAAGTCCATACACCCACCGCACGGTGATGGTGCTGACCGTGTTGTACGTCGTGCTTTTGCCATTCATGGAGAGAGGCAAAAGTTGTGTTGTCTAGACTAGGACAGCTTGGATAAATGCAACTGTAGGGTTGTAGGTCGCGCCGGACATGTGTTCTTTCCTAAAGCTTTAGTAGAATTAGGGTCATAGGGAACTCGAGTACTGACATTCATTGCGTTGCACAATTCACCATATCCGAGATAAATATCGTCTGTTTGAAGCAGATGTTGCAAGTAAAGGGCTTACCAGCGACGAGCTTCGTCACTGGTGGCGGTGGGTTGGCGCAAATTCAGGTGCAATCAAAGAGTGCTTTTGATCCTTCACTTCTTCCGGAAGGCTGGCATGTTCTGGCGATGCAACATCTATCCCGGTATTTTGTAGATGCGACTCGGCCCAATCCTGGACCCTTTGATGCCGGTGCCAGTTGAGAATTGTAAGTGCATCTATAAGTCTATCGTCAAGTCCCTTGTACTTAGTCGTAATGTGGAATCGATAAGGCTGAGTTTCCGGGATTGTCGAAACAGTGGGGGAGGGGGGTGGTGATTCACTACAATCTGATGCGGAATGTAGATCTTCAATATAAGATGTAAGATCACGTAGGGAACCGATTGAGTCACAAATATCTTCTAGAATTTCCTCGTGGCTGTTAGTATCATCATCCTCGCCTTCACCAGAGACATGCAACAGCTCTAATACTTCGTCAGGGAGCTGTATCACAATATCATGGAGACGTGATAATAATGTGTCGTCATGGTGATCTGAGAGTACCTTAATATTCCTTACCGTTAGAACATAGAAGAAACATGGGGAACAAACATTTATTGAGCGAGTTCGCAACGCTCCCAAGAAATAGGAAAACCATGTTTTTCAAGCGATCCGCCTCATTGCTTTCAAGAAGTTGGTCCAGATCATTGTCAAAACTTTCCTTCCACAGCGCTAGTCGGTGTCTCTCCTCCTTCAATGCGCCTTGCTGGTGCACCGGAACCCAGTTCATTACGACTCCAAATGAGTCCAGACATAACTTAAAGAGCGATGCTACCGCACCTCCTTGTGCATTCATCATTGATGGCTAGTAGAGAGGGAGGCAACGACCGGGTTTCAGATAGGCGGTAGTATTCTTGTGAATAGGTTCAAGACCCGCGAATATCAGAAGAAAGTGCCGAGCCCTGTCTGTGCGAGAGACAGGGCGGGGTATTGAGCGCATTGCCGCATACGAAGTGGTTACACCGCATTGCACAGCCTGCCCTCGGCCGTCCGTGCGCACTCATGTACCTTTCTGCTTTGCTGTTGCATACCCTGCCGAATAGAAATTTCAACTTGACAGCTGTCCATCATCATCACCGTTGCCGCCACTGTCACCAATATCGAGCCTCAAGCAAGGTTATATATATCAACTCTTGTTTCTCTGCAAACTCCACGGTCTTTGCCGTTGGCTCCCTCAAGCCTTTTCACCGTACAGTGCGGCTGATAAGACTCTATTAACAGCAATAATGGCGGAAGCTGCCGGTCTTGCTTTAGGCGCAGTAGCGCTCATTATCCCCACCTACAACGGATATAAACGATGCGCGGAACTCCTTAGAAGTATCTTCCATCCCACCGAAAACCTTAATCGTATATCGCCAAGTTTTTTGCATAAAAGTACTTCTTCGAAATGGAAACCGAGGCTTATTAAGCGGCGGTGTGAGCAACAAGACGGTTCAAGCGATGCTTAAAGACAAAGAGCACCCGAAATGGAGAGATCAAAAATTCATTGCATGGTGTGCTGCAAACATCTCAGAATCTTTAGCAATGGCTCTCTACTCCAGCAGGGAGACGCTTGAGGAGATCTCTGAGCGCTTGTTAAAGGGAAAGTATCTACAGGAGAGACATCGAACTCGGTATGTACCACAATTGTCTCGTGCCCATGCGCTACCCACCCGCTTTTCTGGTAGCTGGCCATGGGTTTACAAGGACAACATGGCTCAACGAAGTCGCACCACACCATCCTCCTAATTATAAGACCGGGCACCAGAAAAACACACCGCTGCAGCTATAAATATTCAGCCTGCTGACCTTATGTGGATAGGTTTTGTCAAGCGCAGGCTCGTCGAACCATATTCAACAATTCATCGATGAAAGCAGGGCAGCCAGAAGAGGTGTGAAGTGTCGGTTTGATTGGGCAATCGCTGGAAAGTCGAGGGTGAAAGAGCTCCTCTCAATACTCAAGCAACAGAACCAAGACCTCCGCTGGCTGAGGAAGCAAAACTCAGAGCTATAGAAAATCCGCCGATAGAAGCGCTCGGCTGTAAAGGTGTCATTGTCTTCAGAGACAGAAAACTCGTCCGCGGTAGAAACGGGGACCGTCACCGAAGTGTTTACAATCCGCGATTTTGCTCAACGTCTCCACGAAGGCTTGTCCCTGGCGGCACCCTGCTCATGTCACAACGTAAACCTTCGACTAGAAAGCAATTCATCAAATCACCAAGGGTCACTCCGCTAGGCGCACGAACTTCCGACTGGTTATCTCTCCGGACACAGCTCATACACGCTCCGGAGAATCTCAGACAGAGTGTATCTGCATACTTGTTGAGTCCGAATGGCAGATGGAAGAAGAAGACGTTGTAAAAACGATGTTTACTACAGCTCAACGACCATCAATTAATTCCAGCTGGAAACGTAAAGCCTCGGAACAATCCGGTTCAGATTTAGTCACTCCAAGGAGGACAGCTCAACGCCTCCAGTTTGCGATTGACACCATTACTGAAAACGCCCCACTGATATCGTCCCAGATATCGGATAATGTCCCGCCTCCAGCCTCCATCAGCATGATCACAAACCTCTGCTCTGTTCTCAAATCGGCAAGACAAGGGTTACAATCACCTCACTACTTGGGTTTCATCCGTAACAAGCATGAGAGCACATCTTGCCAGCATCTTCTCTACAAAGAGACAACTTCCTATTCTCCATCGTCACGTATGTCACTATCAAACCTTCTGTCAGAATCAGGGAAACAGCATCTTCCGCCGCTCTCAGAACGGCTCCGTATGGCCCGGACACTCGCACTCAGCATTTTTCAGTTCGGGTCCTTCTCTTCGTCATGGTTCCAGGAACACTGGAGAAGCGGAGATATCTCGTTTTTCCTTGATGAATGGGCCTCCAACGGACGCAACAGGGTGTCTACGACGGGGTCGGCACCACTATCTTTGGCTCCCCACATCACCGCACTTTTCGAGACATCCAACTCCCAACCATCCCGCCACACAATAGCTCGCAATAACCAACTTTTCCCCCTCGCAATTGTCCTCACGGAGATTGCAACCGGTCAGACACTTTCAGAAATTGGTTCACCCAAAGGCATCACCAATTTTACCGCAGGAGATCCTATTTGGGAGTACATCAAGCTTCAAGAGATTATAAACACACAGCGGCTGGCAATTGATGTGTCGCCAAAATATGCAAAGGTCGTTGAGCGATGCTTTTACTGCGATTTTGGACTCGGGGAAGGCGATTTTACCAAGAAGGACCTGCAAATGGCCTTCCTTAGTGATGTCGTAATCCGGCTACAGGAATGTGTGATTGAGGATTAGCCTATAGCTAGAGGCTACATGAGGAGGAAGGAACGGCGTAGGGTAGAAAATCAAGCCCCGGCTGTGCCTTCACGGGCCAATGCTTCCACTTGTATGTCAAAAGTACCAAGACTTTCATTCATGGTCAGGTCTTTGTGGATGAATGAACGACTATCGCGCAACGATATCAATAACTGCACCGAGTGCTTTCCAGATTACTGCATTCCCCGGGTACTATCATCATCCTCGTCATCCGTCGCGGGACATAGTGGTCTCAACCTTTCGATGTCTTGCATCTAGGGCTTAAATTTTCTACCTTATTTGTCTAAATCCTACTTCTACCTCAACTCAGTCCCTCCCGAGAAACACGCGTCCGGCATATGTCTCCGTCGGTCAATCCCGAGAAGATCTTTGCATACCCGAGTCAGACTTTTCCGTGCGCAACAAACTGCTTAGTGTTGCACACGAGACGAGACGAGACGAGACATGAGATAGGCCCGGCCCGACTCGTCTCTTTAGCCATCAAGTCTCGCTTGCCCGGGACCACGCTGTCAGATCGCCCGGGTACCCGGGACTGAGCAAAAGAAGAGGGGTTTGGGCTTATAGCACTGCTAGGACCGCACCATGACTCAGACAGTCGAAGAGAACTTTTCACTGGATGTCTTCTTCTACCCCACGTACACTAGTTCTTCTGTGAATATGATGTTCATGCACTATGTGCAAGTGTATCTCCTCCTTTATTACTACTAGCTATCCCCCTCTGCTTAGAATGAAGGAATGAATCGCCTGGGGGCACTCGTACGCTTTATATATATATATCATCTCTCGTTTACCCTGCGTTACCTCGCTCGCTGCGACCAGCTTTCACAAAAACACGTCAAAAACAACGCTGCACACCAACACGACATCACTTCGCACGACATCACTTAGCAGCAACAAAATGGCGACAATGAGTCTTTTAAAGAAGGATGGAGAGTTCAAGGATGCTATTCTTGGCAAGTTGAAGGAAGCAATGGATAGTTTCGGCGATAGGAGGGAAGACGAACAGCAGGCGCGGTGGGACACCGACAAGTCTTTTCCTATGTTGGTGACTTAGTTGGTTGGGGGGTTGTAGATATTGATGGTTGATAGATCATAGATGGTTGTTTTGCTTTGCGGTTTCTTGGTATGCACGTGCAATGACTTCTGGTTCAGCCAGATACACCTTCGTCACTGTATATCCTATCCAGAATACCTATCCTATCAATCCGTATGGGTGCGTGAGTACCCGGGAAAACAAGGAAAAAAAGCCCAGGATATCTCGTCTCGTCAGAAAAACAGTCCCGTCCCGACTCGTCTCGAACCAGGGACGAGTACCCGGGTCGGCTTGTTTCGTGTGCAACACTAAAACTGCCGGCAGCGGCCACGGCACAGGTTTGGTAAAGGGATAGACGAAAGCTGCTGTTCTTGTCCTTTTGAGAACGAGCTAGTTGAAACTCTGAAAGAGAGTATTTGGAGCTGGGTTCTGACGGGCGGGACTATGTGAAAAATGATGATAGCGGTGGTGTTGGTGATGGCGTTAGCCGAGTAGAGTTTTGCAGACGCCAAACCCAGGGGTTTGTTATTAGATAAGATAGAAGGCTCTATTCTAGACTGGAAAGTATTTATACGAAATAAACTGCATGATTAGCTAGACTGTTTAGCATGGCGTCAGTGTATGAGTAAGTCCCAAGACTTCCAACTTCGCGAGTGATTACTTATGATCTCAAGTTAGGGTGGGGAGTGACCATCAATGATTGGGGTCTAGTGTCGCGTACGCAACCAATGTTCCCCCTCAGAACCCTTGCCACAAGTCCGATGTGATCATGCTCTGTTAAGTACTACACTCTTTAAACAGATGTAAATACTTATCTGTAACCGGTTTGTTTGTTTGTTTGTAATCATATTGCATTCGGCCGCTTGCGGCCATGGCATATCCCGTACACATTTCCTCCCCACTTCTTCCGTAACATAAAGAAACGAAAGCAAAGTCGCGAGTCCTCTTCCCCTCTAACAAAAGAAACCGCCATCTGTAACCGGTGCATGCAAGCCATTTGTTACGCCTACTCTATCGCGACAAGTCACTCGGGCATTAGAAATCCGCAATTTTGTCAAGCATTGGAAACACTACTCAATCCCAGACCCGGGTTAGCCGTAGACAGGCTGAAGAGTTGTTAATTTCTTATCTTCGTATAGAGTAAGAGCGGTATATAGCATGATACATTTATCATTTCTGGTCTTTCTCATAGCGCATCCGCTAATTACAAATATGTACAAACAGCTCTCATCACATGGTACCTCTCCCATTACTTTGCCAATTTAACATGTCTTACTTCATTAATTCCGAACGACATAAACTCATATTACCCTATTACCCTCTCCCAAAGTCATTACCATTAAGAAACCCCTTTACCCCCACCACCTCACTAGCACTCCTCAGGTGGGATTACAGACTGATGCAACAGCACATAAACCAAGGCAAACCACCCGGCAGCGCACGGCAGGACGATCGCAAGCGGTCCCACCCAATCGGTCCGGCCGGAGTATGAAGCGTACCCATCCGGGTAGTTCGGGACGTAGGGGTTTGTGATGTTGTAAGGAGACGTGATGCATGGTGAGTATGGATCTGTGCAGATTATTGGGATTGGGTCTGATGCGGTTGTGGTTGTGGTTGTGGTTGTGATTGATAGGAAGTCGGTGCTTATTGAGACCGAGAATTCGGTGCTTATTGAAATTGATTCGGAGGTGGTTGTGGTTGTGGTTGTCGATAGGGCTGTGGATAGTGATGTGGTTGTGGTGGTTGTGGTTGTTGGCTCGGTGGTTGTAGACAGGTCTGTAGTGGTGGTTGTCGAGAGCGATATGTCGGTAGTGGTGGTTGTCGTTGTCGACGATTCAGTTATTGTCAACGAGGCTAATGTTGTTGTGGTTGTGGTTGTATCCAAGGCTGTGGTTGTTACGGATATTAATGTTGAAAATGACAGGTCTATAGTTGTGGATACTGTTGTGGTCGTTGAAAGGTCTGTAGTCGTAGATATTGTCGTCGACAGGTCTGTGCTTATTGACAAGTCCGTGGTGGTGGTTGTTGACAGGTCGGTGGTTGTAGTTGTGGTTGTCGACAAGGGTATAATTGATGTGGTTGTAGTTGTAGTTGTTGATAGTGACAAGTCTGTAGCTGTCGATACAGTCGTGGCCGTTGATAGGTCTGTAGTGGTCGTTGTGGTCGTTGACAAGGGAACCAAGCTTTCCTCTGTAGTTGTCGTTGTGGTCGTCAACAAGGGAATCAAGCTTTCCTCTGTAGTCGTGGTGGTAGTTGTCTTTGTCTTTGTCTTTGTCTTTGTCTTTGTCTTAACGCTCTTCTTCGGCACCTTCACTGTCATGCAGTAGCCCGCCGGTGCGGTTTCGTATACGACGAAAGTGACCCCGATCGTCGTCACCTTTTTTGTCGTCGGATAGTCGTTTCTGCTAATGTTAGAGCCTGAGAATTCGCACAAACGGTGTTAGCCTTACCCCGCATATCTATGGGATCAGAGTTGTCAGCTATCAAACACAATCTCGGATCTAGGAATCTGGGATTTACTTTGTAGGACACTTCAGACAGCTCTTCAAACATCCTTCATCTATGTCGATGCAGTCGATATTCGGAACCTGGTCCGAAGGGTATATAGCGCAAGATGCACCGCAATTCAAAAAGTCTTTGTAGCCTAGAAGATTGTGTCTCTTGCTGAGCGGCGCGGGAATGTAGTGGCTCTGCGCTTGCAAAACAAAGAGGAAAGGAATTATGGTCCCAAGTGCTGCGTTAAACCACATCGTGAACGCAGCGGATGGGTGGAAAAGGGTTCCGGGCGGAGGAGGAGGAAGACGTTCTAAAGCACATGGGCGTATTTCGTCTACTTGTATTTCCTCTTGCAGTGAATCACAATGGCAGGGCTGATCCAATGGATCGCCGATCAAACCGACCCATGCCACGTACTTGTGTACGGGTCTAAACAGTGGAACGCTCGGCTCATGTCCTCATGGGGATTTGTGTGCGTTAGCGCTAACGGCTTTCCGATCTTTTCGCCCATACCCGTGCATGCAAGTCAGCCAATTATGCATGACATCAGCCTGCCATCCAATCCCAAGAGATTAACTGCATCAACGCTCTGCAACTCATCGCCTATCATTCCTTTGCATGTCTCTTTCGAGCGTCGTGACATGCAAAATGACACCAATTGACAACTATCAGCTGAACTCGCAGAACACGGCCAATTGCAATTTGCTCAATGGCTCGCTTCTTGCCCAAACAGTGGTGCGCAGTTGTATCTCATCGGTGCAGTGACGCACACATGCAGACCGCGCTCGGAGCTGCAGCCTTAAATCACCCCCGCAAACGGGTCTCGTTGGTAGGAGCAGGGTTTCTCAATGCAGCATTCCAGTGGACACAGATTGTTTTCCATGGGCAAGGGTACGTATGCGCTGTTCGAAAAGACCTGCGCACATCGAGCCAGTCAGATCTAAACACCAGAAATGAAGATATAGGCGATGTCCGCGCATCGAACTGGCGAAAAGAAATCGACCAACAACTGACCCTTAGGGTTGAACGGACTTACATTACCCGCTGGACTTCGACTGTGAAATTCTAGTCATCGCCCACCGCAACCTCAGCGCGGACGTAGCCCCGGATACTGGGCGATATACTCGTCTGCACTTTGTCTTTTGTCGCAACCCCTTTCGATCTGCCCGCTGTTTGATATACTGGTTGAAGACTACCGGCTCACTATAATCAATTGGTTTCGAACCGGGAAAGAATGTTAGTATCGATCCTGCCCTAGACTAAATGGGTTGGTGGACTAAACTTGTTAGAGTGAACTTCTCACAATGTCAACCATCTATCCCGACGCCAATTGTAACCTGGTAAACGATAGAACGGACATTTATGGCCTCGGTATTAGAATTGGCGTCTACCTGCAATGGTTCGCTCTAGTTCTGGTTTACAGCTCAAACCTGGGGACTTCCGAACGCGACATAATACGAGACGTCACCTATGTATTTTCCGGAGCCCTGCTCATATCTTTAGGCTTAAGAAATGATGCTATATGGGCTTCCGATGGCTTTATTGTGGTTTGTCTTCTCGGAAGCACGGTAGGACTGTTACTCGTGCTGGAGGCCATCGATCGCTCTGTAGCATGCATCTATCGCAAGTTCGACTCCGTCGTTGAAGTTTTAAGGAGAGTTTTTCTACTCACAGTGTCGCTATATCTGGTCTGGTGGTGGTTCCGCGGAATCGACCAGTCGGGTACCGGGAGTAATTGCATACCCGGCTACACAGTATACCTCTGCGGCCAACGAGTTCACCTTCAACGCGGATTCCGACTTTGTGGCCGGATAATTTCCACCATAATGTTTGTTATCGTATTGGCAGCGTCGGTTCATTTCCTCATGCGCCGCCATGTGTGGAGATACCATCACGACGAGGATCACCCGAGTGGGATTCGTGAGGGATGGACAGTGACGGGCCAATTCAGGACTATGTTAGGCAACCGCTACGTCTATTTGGTCGGCAAACCGCCACCAGATCCACCGCGAGGATATTTCGGCACTTCGAGGAGGGACGAAGTTTGGGACGCGAACGGTACACGGAAAGCAAAACATGCCGTCTTCGGGGCTTGGTTTTTAGGGCTCGTCATATTAATGGTTATCCTCTTTGTGGAGATGGTGATAGACTTTCAGGGTGTGGACGGTGTCAGTAGTGTCAGCGGGAGTGGGCAGTTGATTCCCCTCATTATCGGATGCGCGAGTATGGTTCTGGTAATCTATCATATTGCCTGCCGGGAATATCCGAGAGATCAACCACGCAATCCCCCGCCTGCTGGAGGAAGCTATGCCCCGCCTGCCAATGGAGATAATCCCCCACCGACTGGAGGTGATTATCCCTCGGAGCCTGTAGCCAACCCTCCACCGACTGGAGGCGATTATCCCTCGGACCCTGTAGCCAACCCCCCACCGGCTGTAGGAGGCTACCCCACTCCGGCCGAAGGAAGCTATGCCCGTGAGTCCTTCCTACTTCTGCCGCTATTCTGTGCTAACATTGTTTCTCGGGATTAGCGGGCACTGCAGAGACGTTGCCTCAACCAGTACGGTTGATTGATGTCAATACCGGAGAAGTGGTGGCCCCACCACCCAACAATCAGCACGGATACAGTATCCTATCGCACACATGGTGCGAAAAAGAGATCATTCTGAGTGATGTCTTAGCGGTTGGAGGTGTCTTCAACTTGGGAGCGAGCAATGCCGGGGACAAGATCAAGGGGGCAGTTCAGGCAGCAAAAAGCCAAGGCACGCGCTACTTGTGGATGGATACTTGTTGCATCGACAAAACCAACAAAGCAGAAGAGAGCGTATCAATCCGTAGTATGGCCAACTGGTATGCAAACGCCCAGGTTTGTCTGGTGTACCTAGACGACACCGAACCCTGTACTTTTGAAGACATAGTTGCCCTGAAGAAGTCGATGTCTCTGGAATTGTACCGGGATATACATGCACTCCAGGAAGAGATCGATGGCTTGAACTCGAGGTTGGATAGTGTTCTCCAGAGTAATCGGGGTGGCGACCGCGAGTTAGAGAGCATGGGAGGTATGCGTGCTGATCTGACACAATTCGACACCCAAGGCCTTGAGAACTACCAACGCCTTACTGACCTGAAATATGCAAACGAGAGAACGATATTGAAGCTGACGAACGCAATCGAGGAGAAGGAGAAAGCGCTACTAAAGGAAAGGGAAAAGGCAAGAGAAAAAGACCGAAGGGAAAGGCGGAGTGTCGTTCCACGATGGTGTACTCGAGGTTGGACCCTTCAAGAAGTCGTTATGTGCTGCAAAGCCGTCTTCTACAACAAGCGCTGGGAGCATATCGGCACATACGGCGGTGGAAATCTCAGCAAACAGGACGTCGTTGCCGACCTCTGTTCCGTTCCCGGCCCAGCAATCTGTCAGGGGAAAGCCATCGCCGGTGCCTTAGGAGGAAGCACCGTGTTGGCATTGATGTCCGCCAGAAATACAACCATAGAGCACGACTTGATTTACTCGGTGATGGGCATGCTCGGTATCGACTTAATGGTTGACTACGGCGAAAAGTTCGAGGACACGGTGGCTCGCGCCATCGATGAGATTGTCGGTAAATCGCGGGACATTTCGGTCTTCAATTGGACTGGCCGGCACCTGGGGAGCTCGAAACCGGGACGATCGCTATATCCGGTCAATGTCAAGGGATACGAAAACGAATACGCGAACCTCGGGCCCCTTATATCGGAATCTAAAATCACCCTGACTTATCCCGGTGTCATCGCCAGCTTCGAGCTCCAGCGCGTCTGCATCATGATCAACAGAACCATCACGCCCTCTCTCGAAGCGGTCGAGAAATACGGCGACACCGCCACAATCGACCCAGAATCCGACCTTTTCACTTGTCAAATCATTAACGAGCGCGGCATCCAGGCCAAAACCCGCTTCATCTGCTCAACCCTCATGCTCAAGAACGAGTTGCGGTTCCTGGACAGCCTGCCGTTCGAAGTCAACAAGGAGCCATTCCAGGGTATCCACGACGGCGCTCCTGGGATGGCGCCAGAGGCGCAAAGGTTCCTGAGAGAACAGAATGTGGAGATGTTTTGCGGGCAGTGGGTGCTGGCGAAGTTTGCGGAGTGCAGGGGCGCGAAGTGGTTTTTGTGTCTGCTCGAGAAGGATCAGGGCGGGGAAGGGTACACGGGACAAAGGATCGTGACAGATGAGTTTAAGTTTGAGATGGGGCAGACGGAGGAGATGTTAGATACACACCGGGTTAAGGTGCCGAGTTGTGAGGTGGCTATGAAGTAGGGATGTAAACGGATATTTTTTGGGATGATAGTGACGTAGGATGGTTAATGGTTGTGTTTCCTGTGGTCATTAATTGGCCTCTGCTAATTTTTAATAATTACTATTTTTTCCTTTTTTGATGCTGAGACGAAAGATATCATCTGGAGGTAGGTTGTTGTTCTTGTAATCACACTGCATTCGTCTGCAAGCTGCTATGGTATAATCTTGAAGGTAGGCTGTTGTAATCATTCAGTATTTGGCCGTTTGCGGTCATGACATACATCTTCCTTATTACCACCCTTAATTATCTCTGCCACTTCTTGAACCAGCAGAGGAAACAAGTAAATTCGTGACCCCCCTCCACTACCCTCTCCCCATCTTGAAGGGAGGTGCAGCGTCACCAACGGTCACGCGACTACCGGGTGATATGTGGTGAGGGTCCCGTCATTAAGTTCTTTACCTAGTCACAGGACCGGGCCTGCTTGCCGACCTCATTGCAAAGCTTTCACTTTAGTATGTAGCCCCGACTCTCGACAAAGTAAATTACTCTACAACGGGGTCAGAACAGCGCACATAATGGGGGGATTCCCGAAGGATAGAAAGGCTGTCTAAGCATTCGAACGAATCTAACGGATCAGAAAATTTTTCCCATCTGGTAACGCTTAGAAATTCACTGAAATTAAGGGGAGAACCATGTTCATTGGCTATGGTACGATGACTGTCTAGGCACAGGTCTAAAGGTCTAAGATGTGTAGGGAAGGGAAGAGTAAAGTGTGCAGTCTAAAAGAGCAGTCTCGAACCTTAAGGCTCAACAAAATTGGTATGTCTTGTTCGGGTAAATTTTTAGCTCTCTTGATCGTAGTCTCGGAGTGCTTCCCAGCGTTTGAGACTGTCTTGATCGGTTGGAACGGTTAGATAGACTTTCTATACTACAGGTATTTCTCTAATGGATGGTGTTAGGAGCAAAAGTCGTAGCATCTAAGGGCTCGAAAAGCATACTTCCGATTCCCTTAGAGTTGTGCATTCGATAGGATTGAAATTTCGGTATGAAAGTACGGCCCGGTCTCAACCGTTTTAGAAACATGGCATGACCATATGAGTACTTTACTTACTCCTTTTAATACCAAGAAGCGAGACTTAGGGAACGTTGCGCATTTATGCCAAATCAACCTCTAAACAAGCCTTCATACACAACGAGCACCCATCGTATTCGGCCACCTTAAGTCTTTTACAACACCAGGCCTCAAAAGACATGGTGATGGGGTGAATGTATTTCTGCCGAACCATCCATACACATAGGGAAAAAGTTTCTACAGCACCTGATTGCAGCAAAAAGTTTGCAATGCCACTATCTGCTGCTCGGGCGGATCCCGGTACTGACATATTATCCCAATCTGTGACATGAGTATCTGCTCCCATTTCCAGAAGCAACCGCACCATATCCAGATCTCCGACTTGAATGGCATGGAACAGAGCAGTTTGTCTCCAAGCGTATGTCTTAGCTTCAGGGCCCGCTCCAGCAACGAGAAGGCGCCGAGCGATCGAATGATAACCGAAAGAAATCGCGCAGTGCAACGGCGTCCAAGCGTCGGCAATCCTCGGACGGGGATAGTCGATGCGTGCGTTGTTTGAAGTCAAGAGCTGTACAATACCCTCGTAGCCTCCTACGACCGCGGAATGTAGAGGTAAGGTGCCGTACTTATCTGGATTGTTGATGTAATCTTTGGTGTTGTCGTACGGGAGACTTAAGAGTCGTTCGACCAATGGCAGACATCCATGGCCAACTGCCCAGTGAAATACCGAGCGCTTACGTGGGGTTGAAACCGTAGACGCTGCTCGACGCAGTAAAAGAGGCGTCAGTTGTGTGGAATAATGACCGCTTGTTCGGAGTAACGAGTTTAAATCTTGCAAAGAATCTAGGTTCTCGGCTATCTGAAGAATGAGTTCGTTCGGAAGATGGTCGAGAGAAATTGAATGTCGGGGAGCTCCACCGGTAATGAGGGCACACTTCTGGAGAAAATCAGAGTCCATTTTATCCAACGAGAGGGTTTACAAGTCCTGACGTCAGTGGAGGGGTAGGTATAGAGCACAAAACGCAAAGGAGTGCTAATAAAGGGTTGTATTTTGAGCCGCAATGGGGATTCAACGAAGCTACCGTATAAACCGCGTAGCAAAGGAATAAATGGCGTCGAGTTCAATTAAGATTCACTGGTTAAGAGAGCTCTATAGCGAAGTAGGTTTAACTTTATTCAACCTCAACCATTGAATTCTATTCCTCCATACTCAGGCTACCTGTATGCAAATGAGATTCCGCGGTTGATCAGCCAAGGCCTTCATATTGACTCGTTGCGGGCACCCCAGCAGTCACACTGCCAGATTTTGTCCAACCTCAGACTCATGAATCTCCGCTAGTAGAGGAAAAGCTAAAAGGATTCACTACCAGCTGCTAGTATACCAAAGAAGCGAAGCCCTCCTACTTGCTCTTGCTTTTAAGGTGTAGGCTATCGAAGTAGTAATAAGAAATGTCTAGGTTTGTAGATGTAGACTGCTTGAGCTGATTTGATATTACTCGACTTGGTTTGTAAGAAAGTGTTCAAAGTAAAGATGATAGAGAAGCTTGATTGGATATTATCTAAGGAGGGCCACAAGGCCATATATATATGATCATACAAGTGTGGATGCGTGCGTATGCATCTACAAGGTACGGTGACGGCTTCGCCGCCCTTTGGAGGCGCCCAGATAGATCTCCAGCCCAGCCAATCCAGAGTTGTCATTTTTAGCAGCTCCTATGCTTCCAGATGTATATGGCTCTAACATACTCCTAGAATTCAAATTTGTTAGATCATCTCTTGGCCAGCTCCCAGTGATCTAAGTCTGGGTGAGTCTCTATTGTTTCTGTGGCTAGAGTAAGCATATTGGCAACTGGGAAGATGCCTTCCACTGGGT
>Ga0307512_10003303_pt1 | contig 18945 bp, 14 predicted proteins | sample 14_EM_MG_FD_200267 | JGI IMG/M metagenome (GOLD analysis project Ga0307512, IMG submission 200267) | Populus trichocarpa ectomycorrhiza microbial communities from riparian zone in the Pacific Northwest, United States - 14_EM | ecosystem: Host-associated > Plants > Roots > Unclassified | place... | reverse complement strand
TCATGAAATCAAATCTGGCTAGCACGAGGCTCTCCCCGACCGTTCATCTGACTTACGTCTTACTATCACCAAGTTTTTTCGTGTTATTCCTGCTCATCAGGCCGTGGCAAGTCGATAGTTATTCGCAGTTCGCAGCTTTGAAATGAGGGTGGATCCGGGTGAATTCTCCTATTCGGAGGCTTCTGCTTTGTTCGTCTCCCACCATGACCTTCAAACCGAGCCGCCAATCACCACCGGTATTCCCCTCGTTACCTGACACGAGGCTGGAGATAAGACCAATAGGGTTTCACATACATTCGCGTCATCCACTGGCTAAACATCGGATGATACAATTCAAACCCGTCCTGATCCATGGCCGACAGCTGAGTGCACAGCCAGAACCAGATAACCCACACAGATATGCGCCACCAAACAACTAAACTCCAAACCACAGCACGTGTTATGGCACATGTCATGGGACAGGGGCTTGCGCGAGCTGTGTTTCCCTACAAGCTTGGCTTTTTTGTACGGGTTAGTCGAATCGTCCTCACGCTCCCAGAAGGCGATGAATACGATGACGAACAAGTCGAATGTTTTCCCACAACTTGGCGACTGATTCGGTCACATCAGTCACGAGCGGTGCTCAGCACAAGCAGAGCGGGTAGTGTCACGCGTGCTCTCTTCCAGAAAGTTTTATGTATATATCCGCTGTGATGCCCGCCGTGTTCACTCTGCGGACTGATACTTCGGAGTGAATGTAAGTCCGAGACTGAGAAGACCCACATAGAGCGCCGCGTGCTTCTGCCCCTACAACTTACAACATCTTCGCATCATCCCAAGTTCTACCGTTCCGGTCCACGCGGTCTGAGAAATTTTCTCGTTCAGTCGGCGCGGTCGAAATCGCTCTCATCTCCAACCTTTCATCATGACTGGGTGCAGGGCTTGTGAAATTCATTTCCGGTAGCCCCGAATCCCCCAGACCCGTCTAGAGCACCGTTATCTACATTCACTCCGGCGAAGCAACCACTGGGAAAAGGGCGAACAATAACAGAAACTGTTTCCCAAACTTTCGCTTACGAATTCCGCTGTAGCTGCGTTTGAGAAAGATCTCAAGACCAACCTGTCCAAGCCCCACCGACCTGGTGATCGGTATCCTCATGCTGCGGGTCGGGAGAGCTCCATCTGACGTGGAGAGTCATCCCAAGGAACCTCGTGTCTGAGGACATCTGACTACCAGACAGTTACATCAATATGTCTCAACTCGGACCTGATTGCGTCACAACTCGTCGGCTGTTCCTCCAAGCAGAATTCTGTCATTCAACAAAGACCAACCCATTCCGTATTCGTTGGCTTGAGATATAAATGCTACTAGTAGTGGGTTCCACGGTCAAACAGCCATAATACAGACGAATGGAAGGCGTTTCGTACCATACTCTAGCTGGCTCGTCAGTTCAATAGATCTCGCATCTTGGGGAGGTTACCGGGGTCGCAGCCCATGTGATATGACACAGATGAGCAAAACTTGAGTCATGTACCCGTAACATCCGGTCTGACGTCATCCGCCGCGTTCAATGGGGACCAGCCGCATCAAAGTTCATTTCACTGACAGACCAAAGGGCGAGTTCGTTGGAATCGTGGTGTCCAGCCCAACCCCCCTCGGGAGGGCTTCAGGTAGAAATCGATGGGGATGGACGGGGCGGAGGCGGTTCAGAGTTATCCTCGTTGGTCCACCCGCGTTCGTTCGAAATTGGGTAGGCCGTATGTACCAACACGATGAAATCAAGAAACAATTATGCGTGCTACGGTGGGATCATGGTCGCTGGCCCTGATATTGATGTCGCCTACCCAGTTATTGATATGAACATGTTCCACTAGTGTTCCGCGCTCCGCAATCGCTTTCGAGACGAAGATGTGGTCCTGGAAAAGGTTTAGCTCACAAACTTCGCTTAACCTTTCTCGACGGCACGTACAAGCTGCTGACAGTTCTGATCGAAAATATAAGTGTAGCGTTCAACGGGATCCACTCCAGAACTCTCGTCAATCTCGGTCAGGACGCCATCAAACGGAGCGAAGACACTCCTGGTCTGGACGAACTCGTTGAAGTCTCCCGCGATAACGATGTTTGCGCGCTCATCCAAGGCGAGGATAGAGTTGATGAAATTCTGGAACGAGATGAGCTTCTGACGAAAATCGAGCACAAACAGATGTACACACAGCGGCGACTTTGACCTGTTTCGTCCGTTGATCAACGACGCCATTTACGAACGGGCGCGCGTCTCCTTGTGTTGAAGAACTCCCACCCTTGGAACTAAAATGGACGTTAATGGTGTAGAGCGTGTCGCCGGTCAAAGTCTCCCAGGCAGCAACAAGCGGTTTTCGTGAACTTGACCATGCCTCATTTGTCGGGTCAATCCGACCAGGATTGAATCTGTAACGTTATCAGCGCATATTACGACGCCGGAAATAGGGATATCCGTACGTCAGCGACAGTTTTTCCCCATCCTTCCGAACAATTGTAGAATCGAGGGGACCGCCAGGTGATCCGGGACGCAACTTTACTTTCTCCGCTCGGTACCTGGGCGAACTGGGTAGTAAGTAATGGTTGGAAGCGGAATGGTCCAAGATCTCACAGGTAGGCCTGTCGAATGTTTCCACCAGGCTGTCCCCCATCTTGGTTATCAACGGGGGCGATGTCGATAAAACTGTACAATATCCCACTCTCCTTTCGTATGGCGTTGACAAGGGTGGCAAGCGTGAGATTAGCGCTCACAACGCCATCGTCTGTTGTTCCAGAATCATCTTGGATTTCTTGGACGAACATGATGTCTGGAGTGTTCAAATACTTGGCGATGTGATTAGCGACGACAGGGATGTGGGTAGAGTTCGGTGCCATATTCTCCACCTTGCGGACACAAATTAGTAGCGCACAAATTTGGCCATTGTCCCGGACTCACATTATAGTCACCGATGGTAATCGTGTGCTCTCTCTTTGAGGGTTTGATGGTTGAAGGAGGTACGGAGAAATCGGGGGAAGAGATTATCTTCGGAGCTGTGAAAGGCAGGACATAGTAGAAGCCGAATCTGTACAAGCGTTAGTAGGTCAATGCGGTATCCGGAGTTGTAAGGCGTACTGGTAAGTTATCACACCCGTGATATCTTCGTAGACGTTACCGAGCGCTGTTGCAGCATTCTTCGTGCCATCGAGCGGAGATCCCACAAAAATTGCTTCTGGATTACCATCCGGGATACCATCAGGTCCTAGGAATGGTGTAAAAACCAAACAGATGAGCTTGCACGAGGAGAAATACACGCACCGAAAGTGATCGACAGTCCCCCGCGACTGTTAACACCGGTCGCACCCCAGGTTCCCCGAACCCAGAATTCACTGAAAGAGTTACCGAACCCAAGTGAGATTGGGCTGGGGATGGTGACAACCTGCCCCTCGAGGCTTTCCCAGAAATCAAGACCATAGCTGGTTGGCTGTAACTGACGGTCCGGGGTGTCCTGAAGGCTTTGATTCGCAGGAACGGACAAGAAACCGTCCGGGCCGGAGTCCAGAGATGATAAGTGCTGAGTTGGGGGGCTTCGGTCTCGCCCAAGGACAATTGGAACGACGCGGTTTCCAGAAGACACGACAGTTATGTTTGTTGGAGAGGTGAGTTCCGTGAGGTGAAGATCGTTGGGTCGGGACACGGATCGAAACTCGGAGACTTTGGCACTGAGGGAGACCAGGTCACCGACTTTCACGGAGCCGAGGACGGAAGACGAGGTCGAGAAGACCATAATACCGGTTGAAATGGAGTGGTCGTCGGTCATTTCACCAGCGAGCCAGAACCCAGAGGGACCCTTGGAGGAGATGAGCTTGGAAAGAGGTAGTAGGGGAGTGTGATGCCATACCGTCGCGGTGACCAAACCGGTGACGTTGGTTAGGATTTGTCCATTGTAAGTAGAGAGGAAAGTAGAGCCTTGGATACTGCCAATTGTGGCGGCATAAGTAGTGGATATCAAGGAGAGTGCTGGAAGAGAGATCAGGACGTTTTGAGTCGTTCAGGCTGGCTTCCACCAAATTACCTCCAAGCGCTAGGGTATACATCGTCTGAGGGACCGAAAGCTCAGGGCATAGTAAATTGTATGCATAATCGCTGGGAGACTTATAAGGTCGAGATGGAGAGCGGGGATACAGTACACACGTTGGATTGTTGATAGCATGCGGGCAGGTCGGGGTAATCCACATGGTCCAAGTAAACGATTTCCTCTTCGACAATCATTCCCCCGCATCGGACGCGAACAGGAACGCGTGTTTATTAAAATGGGAATGAACGAACGTGCCGTGTTTACTACAGGGTACGGGATTTAGTGTGGCTCGGTACCAAGGGCATCTCATTCGAATGGCAGCCTCGAATTCACCGCTCCGCCAAGGGACATCCGGACAAACGATGGTAGGTGGCGGAACGTCACTGGTGATGGTGCCCGACCGGCTTACCTCTACCATTTTTGCTGATCCGTGCGTTCCCAGTTTTTCATGCGAGCCACAGATTGGGTCTTTAGGATCATTCTCGGTATGTTAAATCATAGGGTCCGTAACGGCTTGCGGGGGTTGTATACCTCACAGCATCATCTGAGGTGTTCTGATACGGTACGCGTCAGGAAACCGACCCCTCGGTTACCTATCACTACTATCAAGGGCGATCGACCCGGCCAGACGGATGATCGATCCGCATCCCGCCGATCAATCCCCCCAGTGTTCATCCGCATCATTCGCCGTCGCAGCCTGCGGAGTGTCGGCTGACACGTGAACTCACAACGATGAGCACACCGCTCCCCACGATGCAAACCCAAATTCGAAGACGGGTTGGCTTCAAGGCAAATACCGACGGGCCTCTGAACGACGGGGACCGAGTCCTTGACGAGCAAGGTACAGCCGCCCGTACCGCACCCTCGAAACTCACGGCTGATCTCATACTTTGGTGGCCTAGAACAAGATCAAGTTATTGATGATATTCGGCATCAGATGGTAAAGTCTGACCGTGAATATCAAGTGGGTATTGGTGTCATGGCTTTGTTGTCCTGTGTATTGTAAGTCGCCTTCCTCCGTTTGTCCTCATTGATACCCACTGACACCACGTCAGACATGTAATATACCTTTTCAACCCCCTTCGACCACCTACCTCTGTACTATTCACGACTCCCCACGTAAATTCTCCGATCCCTCTCAACACGATGTTTACCTATCTCCATCTCTGTCTCCAAGGCTATCTCTGCATCTCCGTCTTTCATCCTCCCACTGACTGCGAAATCTGCACCTACCTTTCCTCTGTCCGATCAAATGCGCAAATTTTAACAGGGCGCGGCCCTCTAATCGATCTTCATCTCTTTCCACTGCTTGTATCATCGGTCGCTCCGATATTGTGCATAGTTTTGCGCAAAGACTGGGCAGATTTTACCTGGTGGTGTTTCTGTGGCATCCTATTTTCGGTACATTTGTTTGTACGGAGAGGAAGACTGCGCGACGAAGCTCGAATAGAAGGACTTGAGAAGCTCAAGTATCACGCAAAGGGGGCGTAGATTGAATGCAAGTCCTTCCTTTCTCTTCAAATTTGTTGGTCAGTAATACAGACTACAGCATGGCCAGTTTCGTAGTATGCGTAATCTATTTCTTTCAATGAAAAACTGTTATCAAATTGTCCTCCGATTCTATGCCCCACCCTGAGGTTTGTCCACGACGCCTCCGATCAGCTTGCGATCGGAGGTCCTCGTACTCAAGGGCTTACTCAATGCTGACGCAACATGGCCCTGCCTCTATGACTGATCTACCCTTGCCCTAGTTCCGATAAGAAACCAGCATTCAGCTCGATCTCCTCATTTCCCTCCCTCCCATACTCCCGTCCCCTTGTCCCTTCCTTCCACCCATGATGTCTTCGTCTTCTACCCCTGCGCTTCCGTACAGTCGTCCCACTGTTGATCGTCGTAGTGCTTCGGAGTTGTCTGGAACAACTGCGGTGAGTGGCCGAATTCTTAGAACTCACGATTTTGTTGTTGTCAGGGGCCTAGGGGCTGGCAAGTTTGGTACCGTTTTCCTCGTCGACGATGTCGTCACGGAGAGGCGATTCGCCATGAAGGTCGTGCCGAAGGTCAAGCATCAGGTGGAGCTTGCCCGAAAGGAATTACAGGCGCTGCTTAACGTCTCCGACGCCGAGTGGTGTTCTTCTCTCAGGGGTTGTTTCCAAGACTCGGAGAACGTCTATTTTCTCCTCGACTACTTTGCCGCTGGTGATCTGCAAACCCAACTTGAGCGGGCTGGTCCCATATCTGATCACCAGAAGAAAGTCCTCATCGCGGAGATGATTGTCGCTGTCGAGGAGCTCCACTCCCTCAATATTATTCACCGCGACGTCAAGCCCGGGAACTTGCTCGTTTCCGATGACGGGCATATCGTCTTGGCTGACTTCGGGATGTCTCGCGATTTCAATGCCGAGCCCGCACATTACATCCGAAATGCACTTCGAGCGTCATCGTTCGAGAGCGTTATGGAGTGCGGTACCCCCTATTACATGTCTCCTGATGTTTGGCAGGGAAAACCGTACTCGTTCGAGGTGGATCTGTGGGCCATCGCGGTTTGTTTACACGAGCTCTTCCTCGGCCGCCTGCCGTTCAATATGGAAGTTTGTTATGGTCACGAGGACATAAAGTCCTTCGTTTGTGAGGAGGACTTTACTTTTGGTTTCCATGACCATATCAGCATGGATCTGTGGGATATATTAGACAAGATGTTCCGGAAGGATCGTCACTTCAGGCCCACCATCGAAAAGTTGAAGGCGCATGAATTCTTCAACGAGATCGATTGGGAAAGGCTCGCAAGACACGAGTTGCCGCCTCCTCTCCAACCTAAGATCGTGCCTCCTGAGAAGGAGTACGATTCGGACATCGTGTTTTCCAAGATCCCCCCATATGAGAGCAATGACTCGTTCCACTATGTCGATAAGTCCCTGGAGGACTTCTCGGCGTCCCCTGATCTCCCCTCACCCCTTCCTCTCCCCCAGACTGTTGGTGTTCCCCGTTTGTTACATTCACCTCTTCCTTCCATTCCTTCTCCAACTATCAAGTGGCTCGAAAGCTTGTCTCTCAGCCCACCACGTCATACTTCACCCTCATTTGATACTTCCCTAGAGTTGGTCGAACTACCTCTGGGAAAACCTCGCTCTCTTCCCGTTCTCGAGGTGCCGGCCCCATATGCCCCCTCTCTTAGGGTGGAAGAGCCTCCCTTCCTACACTCCGTGCCTACTCCTGGCGCTGCCAACGTCGGCTTCTCTCCACTTGGCTTTGCGTTGGCGTGGTTATTGGATGGCTATAGGCAAATGTGCTGCCAGTTATGCCTCTAGGTGTGTCCATCACTGTTCGTCAGTTCCGTACCTCGAATACTCAAGTGTTTCATTCTTTAGTCCACACCCATCCTACTTCATTCCTCTCCTCCACTCTCGTTCCTTCTTTTGCTTTTCTTCCCTCTTTTACTGGGCACCTTCCCTTTCGTTCACTATCCCATCCATTGGCTATCTCAAGTCAGCTCTTAGCTTTTAGCGACAACAGGGGCAGCTGGGGGGCTCAACTCTCATCAAGATGTCAGGATCTCTACGGTAAATATGCGGAGGCTCAGGTAGGTATATTGGCGGCCAGGTATGTATTCAGGTATCTCTCAGATCTCGCTCCGCGTTAGGCGGTGTGAGGGGTGGTGGTGGGCAAGGTAAGTATATATAACTCTCTTACCAACCTCAGCACTGCGTGGCTTTGCGAGAGATAGTTCCGTGTCATTTTGGCCCCCACTGACCATATCCGACATCATCAAAGTTTTATACGTAGTAGCTTTCGTTTGTTTTCAGGATCAGATGAGGTTTTCGCGCGGCCAGATCAAGGATCATCTCCGCGAAGTAGGAGTTGGCCCACGAGAACCAAGGTCTGGTGTAGTCGAAAGAATTGTGGATGTTTTGTCCCTCGTGGATCAAACCAAGTCCGGCGGTGTTCTGGCATGGTATGTCAGCTGGTTATTCCTGACAATCAAAAGATCTGACCTACGTTTGCGATGGTATATAAGGCGTCCAGGATTTCAGCGTCATCATCGCTGCCGAATATAGAAGATACCAATGACATTGGCCTGTAAAATCAGGGAGTTAGGAAAGGCAGCGGGACCATGGAATGGGTCCAGCCTGACGCACCATGGTCGCCATGCTGTGACGTGTGGTCCCCTGTAAAAGGTGAGCACCCAACACAACTCAGTCGTGGGGACCAGAACACTGACCCGATCCCTTTGAAAGAATTTTTCTTTGCATAATATGGATTTCGTGAGGACAGGAGGTATTCCCGAGTCCTCCTGTAGGTTGGATCGTTTCTATCAAGGAAACCTAGATATGGAAGCGAGAGCAACGACTGTTCGGCGTTGAGTTCACAAGATCACTTCCGAAATATTGCATCATACCGGAACATTCGCATCGTCCATGAAATACTTGGATCCCAATCCATTGGTTTCGTAAGCAAATATACCATTCTCGATCTTTGAGGCACAGATTAGCTCATGGCAGGAAATTCAAACAAAACTCAGACCGTTGTATCCCAGAGTGCGTCTCTGATCCGTTTATTCCATATTCGGGCCGACGACGTTATATCCGAGGAACCATGCCCCGTCGCCTCCATGATTTCTGCAAGGAACCCAAGCTCGACGCTCAGCATAGCATTTGCGGGTGTCAGGAAAGCTTAGAAACGCTGAGCACCAAACCAATGTTACAAAGCAAATGGGTGAACGAACCGAATGTGCTCAGATCATCTGAAGGTCGGTGATGTGTTCCAACCATACCAGTGTAGCCCTTTGGTTCACCGTTCCCATCATTGTTGACTAGGGGAGAAAGCGACACGCCAGGAGTGCCAGTCCAGTTGTAGTATGAGATGAAGTTGAAATCTTCATCCCAACTTCCCTGCGATTGCTCCTCAATTACGCGAAATATTTGGTTGATTGCCGAGTGCCCTTGGTTTGAGTCAGTACTGCCATATGGAGTGGGCTAGCGTACGTACAGTTTTCATTCATGAACGAAAAATCATTCGTTTGCTGAAAGTATAATCTTGACAATTTCAAGAACCCGCACAACGAATCGATCTCGTACTGTTCACGTGACTCTCAACCATTGGTTCCCAGGAGTAGAACAATCGATTTGCTCACCTTGCACTCGAAAACGGTTTTATTGTCCACCGGTCTACTTCGAGTGAGCCAACTCTCTTTACGGACGCTCGGACAATTACTAACGGGCTGACCACCACCCCGATTGCCCAGTCGTTTTCTGTTGGATCGAGTCCGCTTTCTGGAGGCGGTTGGAATGCCCCGCAGTATGGGTACTCCGCGATGTATCTGGACTCTGTATTAATCACTGCCCTGACAAGTGCCGCGAGATCCGGATCTCTGGATAGCAATGGGGAGTAATGAGCGAACTGTTCAACGTCGAGTTAGATTTCATCCTGTCAGTGGGGGTTATGTAGCGCACTTGGTTTCCTGTGTCTCGCAACCACTGCGCCCTGCAGAATTTTATTAGTGCCTCAGAGGCCTTTCGGAACGTGGATCGCTAACGTGATATCCTGAATTGTCTGCTAGTGAGTGTCATTCCCCAGGATGTTCGGAACCAACGTACTCCTGTGATGATAAACGCAACATTTTCCGCCTTCGCAACACATAAGCTCAGTGAAAAAACATATTGGTCATGGGTTCCCTACTTTGTTGAAGTACTTGACGGTGGTATCTGTATATCTTCTCAGAACTCCGGTATTCACAGTTGACAAAATACTCACCAAGAGTATTTGGGAATGTGTTTTCGAACAGCCTCGCAAGATCCGGGTCTTTCAGACGACCGCCCAGCTCGCGTATTACATCCTCGTACGATATTTAGCCACGTGAAGAACGCCATGAACAGCCGACTTACTTCCACCGCGGAACTTGTGAAGGTTCTACAGGCGGGGTCTGGCCGCATATATGGGAGACCGAGCGGGCCCTCCGACGGCGTTCCGTGCGGGTTCTGGGAACATCATATCGATACCGGCATAGACAGGAATTCGAGGCCTCTACCTTGGAGTATTCGGTATACGAAGGGCATTGCCCTACCATCGGTTTTGTTGCCGGCGTGACGAGCAGGAGTGTGAGCGGTACGTGGAGACGGAGTCGCATGATGCCGTAGACAATAATAAGAGCGAGGGTTCCAGGGAGGAGGTATTTATTCTTCCAGTGCACTTCCGGAACCCGGCTGACCCTGTGCCATCCCATACGGTCTGCAGCAAATCTCCCGCAATTGGGATCAGCTTGGAGGAAGATATCTGACGAAGAAACGAGATTTTTCTCTCCGGCTGACCCTCCACCGTGCGGGCCGCGCGATAACATGGTTCCAGGATATTTCTCAGGAACCAAACGATGGTACCGATGGTTGCGCTAAGTTCTTCAAATTCATTTTCTCGCAGGTCGCCAAAGCCTTGTCCGGGTCCCTTCCCCCCGCCTTCCCTTGTACTCGTCAACAGCGCTACTTTCTTCTTCTTCAATAATGCTCTCCCTTCTGTTCGTCTTCTCCACTCGCACACGTTATTTCGTATTCGTTGTCCTACTGCTCGTCATTGGATATTTGCCTCGTGCTATGTATCAACCCAGCTGTCGAATGTCACCGATGATCTACGGTATTGTCTGGATGCTTTAGGATAACGAGATCGCCATATCCCAAAATCCTTTTTCCAGCATAATGCACTTCCTCCAGATCTCGATCCACTCCTCAAAAGCCGCCTTCGTGATGGGTGTTACCGACCCAATACCCTCAATTGTCGCTGTAATTTCATCTGCGTTTAGAGGCAACCTAGACAACCGTACTGGTAACTTACCTAAGCCTATCTCAACCGCTTTTTTGTACATCTCCCCAGAGTACTCTCTGATCCACGGCACATAAGGGTTCGACCGCTCATCCATCACTACCCAGCTACCAGGACGTTTTGACTCATCGGCTAACCACAGCCCTACTTCGCCATACCCAAGGAGGCATGCGGCTAGAGCCATGTTCAACTTGATCGTATCGCCTTGGAACCCAATATCCATTATGTAGGCTCCGTATGCAGTAGTCGCGGTGGACTCTGGAGTTTCTTCGAGCTCTTTCTCGGTGATCCCCCACTGAGTACAGAACACCCTATGGTTCGCAGAAACCTCGTGTAAGATACCCTGGACCGACTGCATTGCCGTAGCAATAGCTGTAAAGCTGGTTGATTTTGCAGCAAGTAACCTGTGAGGTTCATTGAATAGATTTTCATCTTGATCGATGTCGCAAAACCCACGCTAGGGCCCTTGCGTAGTATTTGAGGTAGTGGTAGTCTTGCCTACGGAAGTCATCAGGCCATGGAGCATTATAGGTACACTCCACGTACTTGATGAAATGCACGAAATGTCTCTTGTCCAACAACCCTTTCCCCAGCTCTTTCACGAAGGTATGCTCGACGTACTCTTTCCAGACGGAAGCGGTCGATGAAATGAGCGCACGCGTCAAAGGGTATCTGTCACCTGGACGGGGCCTACAGAACGGTTCGGGAGTATTTAGAATTCCAACAACAGACAAACGTACCGAGGCACAAATCTCGAAACCACCGAGTGGGTGTGGTTTAATGGCCCATGACCAGCTCCTACGGGGAAAGCGTGCAGAATTCCTAGGTGTGTGTAAATTGTCCCGTCGCGGACAGCTTCAGGTACTGAACAACGGTAATTAGTCTCAAAAAAGGTGAAAAGAGGAGAGAAATTACTCGTCAGCCCACTTGCGAGCCCACACGCAATTGCAGCACTCAACGTACAGCCCGTACCATGGGTACTCGTTGACTCAATCCTCGGCCGAACAAAGATTGAAGTCTCTACCGCTCCTCCAGACCCACACGAGTCCTGCAAAACGTCGATGACAAGCTGAGAGATTTGATCTTCCTCGCTACGCCCGACTCGGAGAATATTCATATTCTCGTCTAAAAGTCCATACTTGTATACCGAGATCGCAGGATTTGTCACTAGCAGCTTGTGGACCTCCGTCATCGTTGTCATTACGTGTCCTCCCTTTAGCAAGACCGCTTTTGAACCAAGGGTGAGGATTTCTTCTGATGCAGAGACCAAATCCATCAGGCTAGAGATCGATACCTTCTTCCGTTTGTACGAAAGGATGAGTTCGGCCTCGGATTTGTTCGGCGTGATCAGGGTAGCCGAGGGCAGCATCTCATCAATTAGAAATCCTACTGCGCTGTCCGCAAGTAGAGTATGCCCGGACGTAGACACGCAAACGGGGTCGCACACGAGTCGAAGAGGTTTCTCTACGTAATACTTCTTCAAGGTAGAAGCGATTACGCGGATGGTCGCTTCGTCATACAACATCCCCGTCTTCATCGCAAGAACATTGTTGTCATCGAGTACGGATTCTAACTGATGAAACGTAAAATGCCGTCGGATGGGCTGCATTGAACTAAGGACTCGCCTGAGCTTTGACAAATTCCGAGGGACAGGCGTGGACACCGCGGACACCGGTGGTGTTCTGGGCAGTCAGCGCTGTGATGACACTTGTCCCGTAGCAGTTCAACGCGGTGAACGTCTTCAAGTCCGCCTGGAACGAGCGTAGGGATCAGTAAACCTCCCAAAGATACTCGGCGGATCCCGCGCCGACCTGGATCCCAGCACCTCCCGATGGATCACTTCCCGCGATAGTCAACACGGTAGGCAAGGACATGACACGGTCAAGATAGCGATGAGCGCGGCAATGATCTTTCAGTACTCAGTCCCTAGGCGGGGAAACGTCCGGATAACGATACATCGAGTGGTTCCCACATTGGCTGGTCGCCAAGAAAAGTTCTCACGACTGCTCGTCCGGACGCCACTTCTGACCGAAAGGCGCAAGGATGTTTATAAAATCTCGTATTCAAGCGTTTTGATTCCAGGTGACCGGGGTATACATCGACACTGTGGACATCACAAGGAAGTCGAAGGGACATACTATGGATGATACGGCCAACGGACTCACGGTCTTCTCGTTTCCGCCACATCAGGCTACGAACCTGTTCTAGCCTAAGGCTCGGACGCTGAGCACTGAGCATTTGAACTTAGAGTTGGCAGGAATCCATGGACGTTTATGAAGATAAAGCCGCCAGTTACCATTTAAAAAGAATTAAAATACAGTGAGTAATCGGATAATCCGCGACTTGCTTGAACGAAACTCTACGTGATTGATTTTCTTCATAAATTACGCTGATACCATCGGTACCGTTCATAACCTATGAGCGAAGTTGAGTTTTTCCTGGTCCACAGATACTCTGGGATCTTGTCAGAAACGATGTCAGGCCAGAGTGGATTAGGGTAAGGGTCCCACCGCGAACAATCGAGGCCGACGCCATTGAAAGTAATTCAAAGCCATCATACTGGACCGCGTAGTACGGCCATATAGTTCCACCAAGATCGAGGGGATTGGTTTTTGAATTGCCAAAGACTGCTCGGTAGCAGGCACGAATCCTCTCGGTGAAGATGTAGATCCATGAAACCGGGAGCGAAGAGTATTACCCGAGCACAGTGGGTTTTGGGCTCTGTGGAGGTACCGATGTGGGCCAGACAAAGGCCACAGGACACGAGGTCAGCACACGGACGGTCTAGAAGGGATTTCACTTTGCTGGTCTCAGTAGTAGATCTTTCCCGCGTGTGGTACCCCTGCGGCACGGGCAGCAGAGCAAGGCTGGTCCCAGCAACAGTGACGTGTATAACCATAGATTGCGGGATTCCCTAAGACTACAGCGTTGCAGTAGAGTGGAAGTGGTTACCGGTTAACACCCCCTCGGGGTTCCTGGAAGCTCATTCCCGCGGTACCTATAGCCTACCATGATCCGGTCGCAGATTTCAGGTGCCTCGGGACTACACCGTTGTCCTATTTCACAAAGCGCCACACCTCGAGTCCAGTGTGAGTACCTCCTGTGCCTTGACTCATGAGTCAAGCCCGATCCTCCGGGATCCGGGACCGGGGCGAACATCTGCCGGTAGTTCCCGTCTCCCCACATCATCGATTCACCCGCGACGGCAAGGCAGGCCAGGATGAAAGCTGGACCGCCTGAGTGTGATTCGTTTGTCACCGGGGGTTTGCTTAGAGAAGGTTTGACGGGAAATCATTGAACTGATTTCCCTGACAATTGGGCGGCACAGCTCACTGATGCACAGCCAAGGCATGTGCACTGTAGGGGATTCACCGATAGGGCCTAGCACCCCTACACGCCCACCCTCGGTCTGCAGAATCGTGAGCGCGCTCACGATAAGGTACCCTCGTCATGTCTGTTCTATCAGACCTATGTCCTGGGTAAGACAGCGTCAGGTTCCTCAGAGGATCTTCTATAGCCGGGAAGCGGTGGACAAAGTCTGGCCAACTTGTATAGGGCGGGGAAGATGTCACCGCAACGTGTTCAGTAGTTCGTTTCGTATATATCACCTGCAGGGGACACTCCACCAGATAAGGTCTACTGAACCCACACCATCACTCGTTTTAATTTCCTCCTTTTCTTCATCCCTCGCACCTCGCCCGGGCCTCGACCAGCAACCATGACCGTCAGGCTTGCGGCCTCGATATTCGTTGGATTTGCGCTCGAGAGTCTCCTCTATGGAGTGTTTATCGTGATCTTCCTCGTCGCGGCCGTCACTCAGCGGGAGCGATGGAGAGCTGACAAACTGCGAGCTGGAAACAAACTTGTTATGGGATTTTCCATCCTTCTGTTGGGGTTTATTTCCGCGGTGAGTGTTTCCCGGATGCCTCTAAATCTAGTATTCAAGTTGGGATAGCATTGGTTCCTCAACTTCTGGAGATGTTATCACGTCTTTCTAAGCGGATCAGATCTGGCCACGATGAACGAAGCGTTTGCTAACAAAAGGAACGGAGCCAATTTGGCGCGCTTCATCGTGTACGAAGTTCAGGCGTGGATGGGTGATTGCCTCTTGGTAGTGTATAACTGTCAAATTGCGCAACCAGACACTTATTCTCTATTCTCAAAGATCTACCGGCTGTACCATGTCTGCGGTCGTAAGTGGTCCATAGTAGCGGTCCCGTGTACCATGTGTTCTGCTCTCGTCGGTGAGTGGCCGATGTCTTCTGAAAGTGTACGATGTCATGTATACGATTCACGTCAAGTGTGCGGAATTTGTTTGCTAAGGTCCACAGTCAAACTGAATTTCCTCGATCCTGAATCAATGAAGCCATTCCACACATGGGCCGTCGTCTGTTTTGCGCTGACCTTCGGGTAAGGTTGCAACAGCCGGGCATGCGATCGATAAGACTAACTTTACCAGGGAGAATCTTTACTGCTTAGTTGCTATTGCGTTTTTCATTTGGAGAATCCAATACGATGTCCGTCATGTCACAACCTCCCCACTGACGGTGAGTGAGAGTAATAGCATCGATCTCGTCGCTCGTCTCACCTCAGCGCCAACAGTCGATTATGTGGATATTCGTCGAATCGGCGGGAACGTGGCTGTACGCCCTCACAGTTTCTCTATTCTATTTTGCGTTGACTTGCGACCAGGGTGTTTGTCGCCCTAACATTTTTCGTATACCTGGGAAACCCAACCGTTTCGGTGGCTTTCGTGTATATTGTAAGCACTTCTCTCTTCCATTGATTAACACCATAGCTGACGAGACGCGTTACAGACAAACCCGATGCTTGGGATCTCATTCTGCTTGATGATCATCCGGTTGAACTTACATTCCCAGAGACAGAGCCGGGCTTCATTCGGCTACGCTGCGAAGAATCTGAACCTCGACACAAGTCAATCCAAAGAAATCGCTTTTACCCCCGCCAGTTTCTATATGCCTCAGCCCTCAAATACTGCCACCGTTTCCTCCTTGAATGGTTTGAAACACCCGGACTCTTTCCTTTCAGTCACTCTCTCGTAAATATGCATGGACCTTCCCGCTTAAACTTTGTGTGTTGTAAACCCACTGTCGTACATGTATTTATTCTGTAGCACCTAACATGATGGAACACTGGTAGAGATCATAAGGACTTATCTCCGTCGGTTTGCGGCGGATGCGAGCGCTCCGACATGTCCAGCGGATCGAGGATGCGGGGGACGATCGAGAACCTCAAATGCAGACGGCCATCTCTTGTAGTCTTCATCGCGCTTATTGTTCGTCGACGCGTTTGGCACGTGTCCTGAGGAATACCCACTTTGGTCTACGCCCGACAGTGCAGCATGCGAGGCACTCACGAACGTACTCGTCCATACCTTCTCCGGGTGACCGTGATAAAACAGCAGTTGGCGTAAGTCCTCCGCGTTACTAGAGGGAGCTCAAGGTTTGTAATGATGGGTTTCAGGTGTTCTCCCCAACTGCCGCCGCGATTTTCATTGCAACCGGCGCTGGATTATTCTACTACTTCAATTCCGAGAAGGAGTCACTGAAGAAGAAAAAAGGTTGTGCAACAAATCTTGTATCGGTTCTGCAACCGACTCACAACCATGAACAGAAGAAGAGCTTGCGACCAAGGCCTATGGAAGACCTCAAGTCGGTGGTCCATTCTCGCTACTAACTCACGAAAACAATCCCTTCACTGAGAAAGATTTACTGGGGAAATGGTCTTTGATTTATTTTGGATTCACTAATTGCCCTGACATCTGCCCGGAAGAGCTGGACAAGATGAGTGGTGCCGTGACTGCCCTTGGTGAGTTTGGGCTGTGCGTTTCCTTTCGGCAAGAGCTTATACACTTGTATCGCAGAAAAGCAATACGGAACTGCAATACAACCGGTGTTTATTTCGGTCGACCCACCGCGGGATACTCCTACTAGAATTGCGACCTACTTGTCCGAGTTCCATCCCAGGCTGATCGGCCTTACGGGATCATACCAGGACACCAAATCTGTCTGCAAAGCATACAGGGTCTACTTCTCAACACCACCAACTGCCAAGGCAGATGACGACTACCTCGTGGACCACTCAATCTTTTTCTATTTCATGGATCCAAACGGACAGTTTGTCGACGCATTCGGAAAGGATACTAGCATGGAAGATGTGATTGTCCGGGTTCAGAAGGAGATTGGAGAGTGGGAAAAGGACGGCAGGTGGAAGGTGTAAATTGAATTCAATCCTCACTAGCATCACGTATATTATTCTTGCATAATATTGCACAACTCTCATGTCGCTTCCGGGGCATCGTGCTGTCTCGGATTCACTGAATGTATGCAGGCTCGAGCGGAGATACGAAAGTGGTTTATTTTGTCACTCGGACTCGGCAAGCTTCCTCTTCGAAAGTTCCTTCATGCGACGCATATAACTGGAGAAAACCATAATTAGCTGCGAGGAGGGATGTAAGTACTTGCTTGAGACTCACTCATCGTATTGGCACCTGGGCGTTACGGAAACTCAAACGTCAGCTGGCGCGTAAGAAAAGTATGTGTGTGGGCGTACTTTTCGTAGGTATGTCTCTCATTTTCACACTCCCATGGCATGTAGAGAGTCCCCTTCCGACACACGTTCAGCGGAATCAACAACCTGGGCGCGGGAACGAAAGCTTCAGTTCATATTTCGATTTTTGACAATTTTCGCGAGGCTCACGAAGAGCATTGATCTCTCCATCCAAGTGGGATACGAGCCTGCTTTGCTTCCGTCTGAGACGCGGTGGTTGAGGAGGTCATGGACTGGTCGGAATGTGGAGAGGGCTGTGGTTGATCCCGGAAGCCTCTGGAAACGTCGATCCAGCGCATCCGTCCATCACGTGATCTCGCCCGAGCTGACAGCAACCCATCCTACATTTGTTAAGTGTCACCTGAGGGTTGGCTTGCTCAGGCCACCTACTTCTGAACCCTCCGGTCGCGGTTAAGAACGGGTTGAACTTGATCCTTATGGATGGGTTACTAAGTCCTCACATGCCTCCTCATCTGTTAGCACAGTCATTCCTCGTCTTTCTGCCATGAATCACTGGGTGATTGAGGCGAAGAATGAGCTTAGTGAGACAACTATACACGTTGTCTCGCAGCAGCACAGGAGAGGATATAAATGCCATACACCTCAGTCCAACGGCTCGCTCTCATCGTACTGTCTCAACGATGGCCCCCAAACAATGCAACCCTTGTAGGTACGTAGTATTTCTTTACGATTCACCGTGAGGGATTGTTGCTGACCGCCAAGTTTACAGGGAACAGAAACTCGTAGGTGTTACCTTCCAATCATTGACTCATGCTCACCTGCCGCTAGGAATGCACCAGCGACGAACCTGAGTGTAATCGCTGTGTTTCCAGTGGAAAGCAGAACGAATGTCTCTACCCAGCCGCGCCTGCCACCAAACGTCGGGCCAAATTGGCCAAACGTCAGGCTTGCGAACCTTGCAAGTAAGTCTATGTGGTCGAAATCCGGCTTTCAACACTGATCAAACGACATTTACAGGCGAAAGAAACGGGTTAGTTGATCGTTTGTTCGTGCGGTTGAGGGTCGGATCCCCTGACTATTTTACAGAAATGTGACGGTATCCATCCACAGTGTGGCACTTGTAATGCATCTGGAAGTACGTGTGCATGGGACAATAGCCACCTGAGACCATCCGGAAAGCTTCGTAAGATCAGGCCCCTCGAATCTGGTCCCAGTGAAACTGGTGAAACGCAACAGCAAGATCCTCCGGTTGCCTCGACATCGTACCTTCCCCCGCCAGCCCAGTCTGGAGATCCCCCTCTGGGGTATAACACTGTCGCAGCCGACGTTCACGGAATGGACTATCCTGAGCAGCCCTTTCAATTTCCCATGACGCCACTCAGCGATCCATACATCCAAGCAGGACTTCTGGATCCATCCTTTGCTTTTTTGCTGTTTCCGTTATATCACCCTCAAATCTAAACCTAGATTTATTTGTACCTACGTCCTCTAATCAATTTACACCCCATTTAACCCCCCGTCAGCCGTTGGACATTCCATGCTCACGAGATGTAATTC
>Ga0307512_10003302_pt1 | contig 18945 bp, 17 predicted proteins | sample 14_EM_MG_FD_200267 | JGI IMG/M metagenome (GOLD analysis project Ga0307512, IMG submission 200267) | Populus trichocarpa ectomycorrhiza microbial communities from riparian zone in the Pacific Northwest, United States - 14_EM | ecosystem: Host-associated > Plants > Roots > Unclassified | place... | reverse complement strand
CATCTCTCCAGTCGTTGTGTGCATTCCCCCACATCCTCACCTTCCACCACCCATGCCACATCATCGACAAAAGATATACCCTCACTTCCACACTCTTCTTCTTTATCCTCAACTTGGCCGAACAACCCCGAAAGGTCGAGGTGCCACATTGAGTACCACGAGGACACCTGGTCTGGAATAAAAATCATCATCACCACACCGGATCAGACTTTTGTGGTTACTCGAGATATCTTTATGTCCGAATACAAGCAGATCGAGCAAAATTACTCCATACCTTGGTATGAGAAGGAAAAACGTTATAAAGAGCGGCTCTGCAACCTCGGGTTGGGCTATAAGCTTTCTGAATTTTGGCGCAGCGATCAGGGTGCCGAGTCTAAATCTAGCATTAAGGTTACCGAAATCAACGAGGATGCCGAGTCTGAATTCGGCGCAGGGGATACTGACAGCGATGTAAGGAGATGAACAACTCGGAAGTCTGGAACGAAGCTCCGGAAATGATGCTTTAAGATAGTCAAGACTTATCATTTGGTAGTACTATCAATTACTCATGCTTAGGATAACAAAGTTGATCATATACGAGATTGATGCTCGGCTGTAGCTTTGGGTACAACACAGCCAAGATGTCACTACAAATTTGGATTTCACGATTCTGTTAGAAGTCCGTGGGGAGCAGTCGATACGAAAATTGGTTTGGGCTGTTGGTAGCGTTGGTAAGAAGTTGGTAGATGGCTGCATTGAGGAAGTCCATGGTGGTAGTAGCGGTGATTAGGATGGGATTGATGGGCGTTATAGGGATATATCGGGTTCGGGCGGAGTATTTGCAAAGGTTTGTTTGAAGATAGGATTGTGTGGGAGTTATTACGTCACCGCCTAACCAATAGAGAGAACAAACAAGACCTAAGAACCTCAATATTATAAGTACCTGCGGCCTGAACATCGGTGATGAACTTTACTTCCAAATAAACAGCGTGCAGGAATTTAAGCAATAATAACCACTTCAACTTGATGCCCACTCAACATAACATAACACCAAATATAGACGCAGTGATATTTTTCATTTGCAATTGTGGTTCCTGATAGGGCCTTCTGTTGATGCCAATCACTTTTCTGCAGATATGCACTTAGTTATGGCTTGATTGCAGAATACAGTGCAATAGGTTTTACGCTATATTGAACGAAGTTCGCTTAGAGCACAAATTGGAAGAAGTCTGCTGAAATTTCCCGGATTGCACTCATGTCGCCTGTATGTTAGGTGACTTCAGCCGCTTGAAAATGCTAAGGCTCTGCATTTACAAGCTGGTCTCGCTTGTTGGGACTGTTATTTTTAGCTTCCTTAACTATGATAACAAGCAGTTGTTCCCTATTGTAACCGTGACGCATCTACTTTCCACAACTACAAGATCCAAGCAACGTCGACAATGCCTGACCACAGTAATACTCCCAAATTCAAGCGCAAGCACTCCACCCCCCCAATCTCGGATACCGCCCCCACCGCTGTCCCCACCAACGCTACATCTCCTTCCCCACCATCGCGTCTATCTAAATTCAACCTCTCCGTTGTTTCCAACCTCGTCGAGAAAAACCCCATGTTGACCCCCAACCGCTATCCGAGCGCTACGCCTCTACCTTTACATCTCGCTGCCTAAAGTCCTCGCCAAATCTGAGGCAGAAACGCGACTACCATCGCCAAGGAATAGAAGATAAGGCAGTTCAACCGGTGGCTACCACGTACACTCCCTTCACATCTGCCGTCTTCCGCAGCCCTACCCAACCCTTTCATTCAACCAAAAGCGCAAATTTCGACAACGCCATCACCACAACCCTCCCTCTCGCGCCAGAAGTGTGTTCGTTGCTAGACATCCCCCTCTCCTGTGTGTCCCTCCCGACGCCTCTCTCAGCTTCTCTTTAACGCTATCCCCTTTTCCACTCGAGGTCGTACCATTCTCCACGTATCACCCACAATCGTCGTTAAAATCGGCGATGAACTCGAACACACCGAAGCCACTCTCCTCTCCTTCCTCCACCGCACCGTGCCCGACATGCCGGTACCCCGGTACCTAGGAACTGCACCAGAAACGACCGTAATGTTCCTCTCTTTCACCCCCGGACGGTCGCCGTCGGAAGTATGACTGTGCCTCTCCTCCGGCGAGAAGACGCAGATCCACCGGCAGCTGCAACGGATGCTGGTTGTGCTGCAAGATATCCCACTCGGCTTGGGTGGGAGTGTCAAATACTATCGGCGTTCCTTGCGGGAGGCATCGGCAGCGACTACAGAGGTGGAGTTCAGCGAGTTGCCCATCTCTTCGTCACTCCGAAGGATAGGGCAATTATACCGCAACCTCGTCAGGGAGAAAATGAACGATAATAGCAGGATCGTACTGAGCATGCATTTCTGCATCTAAGGAATATACCCATTGATCTTGAGACCGTGGAGAATGCGGGAATGCTGGATTGGGAGTTTGCGGGGTGGTATCTGGAGTATTGGGAGTCGTTGAATACTATTTCGACGAGAGTGATGATAAAGACGGGGCGATAACTGAGCAGTAGATGTATTTTGCCAGAGTATTTAGGCGGGTATGATAAATAGTGGTCATGAGTGGTGGATAAGGCTTTGGAGGGGTAGGGGGACGAAATGGAGATGTGGCCGGACTTGAAATGCGGCCATGAAGTAGTTTTTTTCAGTTGGCAAGAAAAATAGACGCTCAAATGATAACTATACTATTCCCACATCACCGACATGCCGAAATTGCAGACAACTTCACTACCGACAATCCCGGGTTATAGAACATTCTGAGATGCAAACTTGCGGAAACTTCATTGCCTCGAAGAAGCTAAGTTTTGACGTCTCAAACGGAATCGCTTGCACTTCAGAGATCTAATACTGTTCACCTAGTCAATTCCCTAAACCCTCTCACCTCCAGTTGTTAGACTCCGGGTTATAGATTGCGAAATTGTAGCTTTAACCAACCATCAACATGAACAATTTTGACTGCGTCAGCGCAAACCTCCGGTGGATGAGAGACTAAGGTTATTCACCCAGAGCCCCGGCTATGAAATTCCATGATTCGAAACGTTTCCAAGCGCGCGCAGTTTATGAGAGAGTACAACTAATAATGGTTCAGGTAATTTGTGTGCGGTTGGAACCAAAAGCTGGAAGACAACTGTGGGAGAATCGAAGGCTTGAATACAACTTGTGGGATTTCGACAGGGTCGAGTGAGATTTGACGCTCTGGCCAATTGGAACGTGAGAAGGTTGTACCAGCCTTACCCTGCAGCTCTAGGAGTACGCATAACTATGAAAACAGCGACCAGCACAGGTCTTGAGGAGTGCGGAATTCGTGTGTAGCCGGGCTTCCTAGATCTTCGGGACGCTCTTTGGGACTTCTTCCGCGGCCGGTGGTCGGTAACTACCAGCAGGATTCTATGCAATATCTTGATTTACCGCATCTTATCTTACCTTCATGTCATCATCTCTCATCCTTCCCCACCATTCTTATCTCCCTGCAGGTCCAGTTTTCTCAGGCTCGTTGCTGTTCCCTCTTGGTATGGCGATCAATCTAGTTAGCCAATAAGTTACCCTTGAATGTCACTACTAACTAAGAATCAACCACAGCATTCCAAACCTGAGGAAACCGAGCGTGTAGGGAATTGGCTGATTTGGAGGCTAAGTGGCCTGATCAGGAAGAAATATGTCTTTTTAGGTTTGTGGTGATGCATGTGGAGTACCCCTGTCATGATGATCGAGTGTCGTTATTGGCTACATCGTGCACCCTGCATGAAATGCGCACCCGGCAGAGATGGTAGGGAAAGGCGGCGCGCACCCCGCATCGTAGGGAAATCCCGAGAGCTAAAACCACCGAGTTCGAAAAATTCCCCTTCCATCTTTGATCATCACAACATCACACCCCAAAATCCATGTCAGATCATGGCAGCACAAGGGCAGTCCCAAATTGCGAGCAACATGATTCCTTATGATGATATCTTTGAAATGTCCCTACTTGAGCGTTACGCGATGTACACCCACACATCACCGCCGGTAAGCACTGAGACACATCATAGCTTTACGAGTTATACAACTCGAAACTGACGTGACATCTGTGTAGCTCACCGCAGGCCTCACTTACTACCCAGCATACCCTCAGATGGTATGTCCGTAGCATCTGAGTTAGCCAAACTTGTTCTAATGGCGTTACTGTGTATTACAGACTGATAGGCCACAACCCCCGCCCATGCTTGATCGATATCTTTCAGATTCGTCAGAGGATGAAGCCGCTGATTTAACCGGTATCGCGACTGCGGCAATCGACTGGGAACTACCGGAGTTACCGCGTGCATCCAGCAGCCGCCCTGGTTCAGATATCGTGAGCGTCGGCTCAAGTAGTACTTCCATCGGGTCTCACTTCTCCCTGTCGGGACGGCGAAAATCGACGTTGCGGTTTCAAAAGCGAAACAACAGCACCCAAAAGCAGTCAACTGGCAAGTACCAATGCACATTCTGCATGGCGACATTCTCTATCGCAGGCAACTGGATTCGGCACGAGGAAGGCATTCATTTGGTGTTGTCCGAATGGGTTTGTTCACCCGATGGTGCGACGGATGCTGAAACCGGACTGTGCATTTTCTGTGAACCAGACAGCTGTTCGGGTTCATGTGGGAGTGCTTGTGCTACAAAAGAAATTGGTGCTCGGACATTCTCTCGAAAAGATCACCTTAAACAACACTTAGGTCGTGTTCACCATACAGAGTGGAACCGTCTACATCATGGCCGCTGGAAACGACAGCTCCCACCTCCTGTGGATTCTCGGTGCGGCTTCTGCGGCGAAAGTTTCAATAGCTGGGCTGCGAGAAAGACTCATATTGCAGAGCACTTTCAAGATGGCAAAACAATGAGTGAATGGTAGGGCGATTGGGGACTTTCTTCGGAGTGGATGGAGCGTCTGGATAGCGCCATTACTCCCAGTGAGCGTCCAATAGGTCACGACAAGGAAGTTGTCCGATCGGTTACAGACAAAAGCTTTTCAATGACGAAACCCTTACATTCGACGGATAAGGGACGTAACCGAACTAGGAATCGTGTTGCTTGTGGTACGTTTTATTTATCTGTACTTCGGTCCGCGTCGCTGAGTGCTACGCGGACATTGGTAGTTGCTCGTGACGCTAACATTGGCTCTTTTTGGGCCCATTAGACAATTGTCGTCGTCGTAAAATCCGATGTTTGCCCCCGCAGGATGATTCCCAAGGGCGTTGCTCCAATTGTTTCCGTTTGCGAATAGAATGCAATTTCCATAAACTGGAGGCCGGGCGTCATCGGAAGTCAAAACCGGGTGTCTTAGGCAGTCAAGGGTCCTCGGCAGCCTCTTCGCCATCTCCCGGACTGATTGGGTTTGGTCCGCTGTCGCTTGGCGAATCACGGCATGACTATACTGCATCTGCACCAGTCACACCAACATATGGTGCCACCGGCATCTCTAGCGACCGCTTCCCGAGTCACAGCGTTTTCAATGCCAATGCAAATGGGCAGATCCCACTTTCACACTCGTCTAACGTGTCCTCAAAGCCCTCTCTTCATCTTCCCGGGGTTGGGCAAGGCTATCCTATTCCTTATGACGAATTCAATTGGACTCCTGGGCCGAATGAAAATATGATCCATTCGCAGAACCGATTATGGCAATTATTTGCCGGACTACACCAACATCCCGATGCCATGACATCTTTCACCTCACTGGACTCGACAGATTTGCAGACAGCTTCCACAAGTATGTCGTCATCGCCCATTACACCAATGGATGATTCCGCGAGTTGCTTTCAGGAAAACATCCGTGACACCGCGGGGAACTCATCAGATTGGATGTATGGCTCCATGTTTCCTCAATCCTAGCTTGACTCTCAACTACCTGCAAACTAGTGCGAAACTTTGATTTTAGCGTTTGGTGCTTTTGTGCGAGTCAATTGGGAAACAGATATAAGAGGACATTCATGTTATGTGACGGTGGGATTTCTGTGGTTGGCCGAATTTTTAAGCTGCAATGTATATAATTGAGTGATAAGTATATTGTCCTTTCTTACCCTTGGGGGAGCAAGGTGATATAACTACTATGAGATTACCAATCTTCAGTATTACTGTCGGATCACACAAGAACTACCCTTGAACATGATTTTCACCATATTGATTCAGAGATCTCACTGGCTAGGCCACTTCTCACTATAATATGTAGCCCAACGATTGAATTTGAAGCTCAAAAATATGCCGAGTGCTGGCAATACCTGTTCGGTCAGAAACTGTACTAACATTGAATACTTACCAAGCAATGAACAATTAGAATAAATTATTCAAGGATAGGGATTATCACAATTCTCCTCGCTTTACATAATACGTATCATGTTTTGGCGGTGTACCGCCCTGCTACAATGGGGAAAGGAGATGAGTGATACTACATGATGTACCCCCGGATGCGAGAAATAGTTTAGATGCACGACGCTAACTGGACATAATAATACGAAGTTCCCACAGATGCAAGCCGGTTTACATTTTCGCAAACTGTGTACGACCCGATACGTGCGAGGCTAGATGTAATATCACATTCTCATAGTTGTATTTTCAGTAGGCTCGTAATAGATGCTAAAGCAATAAACTACACTAATTCACTTCTGCACAGGACTTCGAGATAATCTCCTTGTTCGAACATTCCGAGCCGAAACTTCGTGGTGTTGAACAAGCTATATTTTGACGTTTGGGTGTGAACTGCTTTCACTACATATTGATTTAGGGCATATAAAACTATCTGTCCACGATGCAAAGTGTCTCGACAACCCTCACGTATGCCACCCCAGTTATTAGACTAGAAAAGGTCGTGATTGCCTGGTCAATACGACATGTACCTTTCCCTTAAAGCCTTGGACAGCATGACAACTGCAGCAACAGGTTCTAGCAGAAATCCCTCTCAAAGAGTAATACCATAGCATATTTTCGCCAGCGTAGGGTAGGCTAGTAGTTAGAATCTTTAAGTGTTCCAATTAGATGGTGCATCAAACCTCACTCGACTCCCGATTTCTTGAGAATGTTACGAATGTTAAGTTGATGAAGTCTATTCTACTGTCTAAGGAGAAGCTCTATCTTTATATACATGAGAGCCTGGAACACCATGGAAGTTCATGGAAGCTCACGATTGCAAATACCAGTGGTGGCGAGTGAAGGCTCGTGGATGAGTCTACGACTATGAGTCCGTAGCCTGTGAGTCAATATGACGATCTCAGTACAGGTGACTTCCTGACAGATCATATAGTAATAGAGAAAGTTGCATTCAAACTTTCTCATCTTGTCAATCGTGGTGCTTTCGGCGATGAGCGGCTAAAGTGTGAGACTAGGTTATATAATCTTCAAAAAGTCGTTTTGACATTTCATTATGTGCGACTCGCGCTAGGATCGACTGCGGTATATTGGAATCGTAAATCTCCCAGGGTGGCTGAGAGAGCTTCGACGCCACACCTCGGTGACAGGTGCTGATTGGTGCTCGTCTTGCTACATATCTTTTTCTGCTTTCAGCCGCATGAAGCTCGGCTATCTCTCAAAGGACAGATTCTTGCTAGCGGACCGTGAAACCTTCTCAATGGCAGCACCCTCGGATTCGAACGAAACCCCAATGTTTGAAAGGTGCACTGAAGATGACCGTATCGGCGAAGTCCCCCGTCGAATCAACTACCACCACCGACTGGAAACCCACCCCATATTTAGACGCCATTAAAGATTTTTCCACATATCTCCCACACCTTGAGCTCCTACTTCCTCAGCCGCCCCTGAAGCCTTGGAGTATGACAAACGGCAGCCGACAAGGACCACCATTGCCGATATTGTAGATTCTGTTGTCTGTAGTCCACGAGATGCCTAGCTCTCCCACAATCTGCAACATTCGGCAGCTAATGTGCAAGCCCGAATTATCATTATCGAAGATTTATCCCCGGAGATTGTCGACATTCTTGGAACAGAGCTAAACATCGACCCCGACTTCTTCGTCGAATATCTTACCAACTCTCGGTTTGACTTGACCCAACCGCCCGACCCTTCGCCAGCACGATGGAAAACAAGTCCTAGATGCTTGCCGAAGCAGTACGTCTCCTTGCGGTGGTCTCGGCTTGTAAATATGAGTAGAGGCGGTATTTTCCTGGAAGAGACCAAGCGAAAAGGTATTGAGTCGAAGGATTGGATTATACATTCGGCCTTGCTGGATCAGGGGAATCGGGCTTGGAATAATGTGTGGAGATTGTGTCTGGCCATCGGCGCTTCTCCGCCAGGTCCACTATTGGAACCTAAAACGTCCCCGTCGCTATTTCGTCTCTTGGCTTCGAGGCAGCATTATTCTGATTTAGCTTCCATCGAGACGGTATCGACATCGAATGAAGAGTTCAGCTCTGTGTTTTGCAGATTGGTCGCTCGAGAGGAACATGCGTCAGTGTGCTGGGTGAGGGAAACTAGTACCCGTTGTGCTTCTGGTACGCAGCCACGTTTTCCATGAGGTTTTATTCGTTTCGGAGCTGATCTGATACGTATATATGTAGTACTGCTAATAGTGGACCCCGTACCCCCCGGTAGTAAACCGGGAGTTCCACTCTTCGACGCCATTGGAGGACGGGGCCATGACTATGATGACCAAAGCACCCCGCTTGTTGTGAGCGCTATATCTGAAAATAACAATGCATCCACGGCATTTGAAAACATTTCACAAACGCCCTCCACGGCAGAGACGATCCAGAACTGGCTTCTATCTCTGAATCGCATAATAAGAGAGTGGGGATAATGTGAATCGAGCATTTGACCTGCAAGTCTCGCCGAACTTCACCGAGATAGTGGTGCAATTTCTACTCAGAATAATTCAGCGCGACAGCAGCACCCTTCTGTCAGTGATGACGGAGGAGTTGCAACAGATCCACAAGGATATGCACCGGGGGCACCTTGTAACCAATGATTCCACCAGTCCGGACGGACCCGGTCTGGGGTAGGGCTCAGTCCGGTCCGGTCCAACCGGAAGGTCGGACTGGACCGAGCCCCAGACTGGCAGTCTTGGACTGGACGGGCTTGGTCTGGACCGGTCCAAATGGGGTAGTATTTATCAATTTCAAAGTAGATCGAAAAACTAACGGAGTGAGATGGTAAGCACTGAAATCCTAACCCACACACAACGTCATTGCGCCCGCTGCTAGCAATCACCACCACAAGAAACGCAACCCACCCCCCCACTGCTAGCAAGCACCACCATGAGAAACCCAAACCATACCAAACGAAACTAATAGATGTGCATACCAGTGAGTTCAACCGTCCCGTCCGTCCGAGGGTAGGACGGAAACGGTGTGGTGAAACGGCGGAGCTAGACGGCAGAGAGCCCATCATCAACACTCCGCCGCACCTCTCACGGCATCCAAAAGGAATTCATGAGAAAGAGCGGTTCTGGCTCGAGGAGAGTAGGAAGAGGGTGAGAAGATATGATACCACCCGGCCGTGAGGATCCACGAAATCCCGGAAAGTGCGAGTGAGATCAAAAGTTGGGAAAGATAGAGTGTATAATTCGTTGTATGGTAAGATGATACAAGATGAGAGATGGAGTCTATCTACCCAGGAGTCTCCCGAATATATACTCCCCGTCGCTCTGTCCATCTCCGTCATCCCTGTATCTCCGTATAGCTGCCGTCGCTCAGTCCTCTGCCAAGCTGAGTGGCGGTGGTGGTGAGAAACGGTTTTTCCCGCCACAACGGTGCCGTCTTTTGAGGAAAGATGGGGACAGATGTAAAGAACGGCCGGCGACAGAGAAGAGCCGTCCCCGGTGGTCATCCACCGATATCCATAGATCTTAGTGTACATAACAAAACCTATATGTAAAACGGAATGATTACTCTGACCGTAATGCAAGATCCGTGAGCACCTGCTCCATGCGTACCATGTTTTCCAAATCCATACCTTCGTGATATATACAGTTTGAATCTGACGGTCCTGCGGAGATAAGGCAGTGAAATTCGGAATGGCAAGTGGTGAGTAGTGGAGAGTGGTGACTGGCGGATGGCAAGTGAGCAATCGTTTATGAGTCTATTCGGTGACACAGTATATCAGAGTGGCAAGCAGTGAGTGGCGAGTGGCGTGGCAAGGGATTAGTGGCGGCTGGCAAGTGAGCAATCGTTCATGAGTCTATTCAGTGACTCAGTAGATCAGAGTGGTGAGTGGTGAGTGGCAAGTGGCAAGTGGTGAGGTGTGCATGGCGACTTGCGAATGACAAGTGAGCAATCATTTATGAGTCTATTTGTTGACTCAGTATATAAGTAACCCCCGGCGTATTCGGGCCGATTCGGCCCGAGTGGACTGGTCCAAAGCAGTCCAGGCCAGTTCAGTCCAGGTCCCGAAAAATTGGGGATTGGTCCGATCCCGGTCCAAAAATTTCTTGGACTGGACCTGGACTAGACTGGACGGTTCCAGTCCGGACTGGTCCAATGCTGGACTGGTGGAATCACTGCTTGTAACTGAACGCTCGCCATACTGGCAATCTCTTTTGGTCGACTACCGTGAAATCGTACACTCGCTCGCTCGATGTTTCAATAGCTGTGTGGCATGTCTCGATGCACTCTTGCTTCCAACTTCGGATATCCATTCTCGCAAGTTTCCTCGGGTTCCGAGGAGCTTAAAGAAGTTGGACGCCCCCCCCTACAAATGAGATGGAGATACTGTGGGATGACGTTCTCTGCCTTTTGGAGCAGATCGATGTGATCAAAGCCGAGCTGCAGGAAACGTCTGGTATGACTACGTCAATCGTCGAGAGCGAGAGAGCAATTAGTGAAGCAGAAGCGGTCGCAACGCTGACAGAACTGGTACATAACTCCCCAGGAATCCTCGTTACGTGTTCACCTGCTAACTGTGATATTTCAGGCTTTCTTTTTCATCCCACTCGGGTTTTCTGCGACGCTTTTTGGGATGCAGGTGAAAGTGAGTTGTCCCTTATATCCGAGGTGTTCATTCAATTTCTAATCCTCCCCCAGGAGTTAGAACAGAAAGTTCCCATGAGCATCTGGATCGCCACAGCTACCTGCGTTGTTCTCGGCTCGTACTTCGTTTGTTTGTGCGTGGCCGATGGATCAACCGGCAAAAAGAGCACCTGATGACCACCGCATGGAGCCGTGCTGGCGTGCCAGAAGGCTCACCAGTCCCTTCCCTCGCACTTCTCAAATTTCTCAGTCTTGAGTGCTGGAAACGTATATGTACGATCCTCACGGTGTTTGCCGCGGTGTTCGGAATAAATACGCTACTGCTGCTCAAGTGCTACATTGAGGCGTGTCTGTGGCTTGCAAAGACTATTTTCCGGAAGGAGCTTGAAGTCAAGGCGGTGGTGGGGCTGCGGTATGTATTGTGTGGGATTGTGGAGTGTGCGGGGGTTACGTTGATCTGGAGGGTGGGAACGGAGCTTGGGGAGGCAGTGAAAATTGGATTGACGTGCTTGTGCTCGGTGTTTATGGTGCTGATTGTGCCGGTATTTCTTTTCTTTTGGGAACCGCGCGGGAGTCTGGCGGTAGACATAATGCTGTTTTTATAATGGTTTAGAGCAGTTTTTACCAGGTACTTAAAAGATGGGTGTTTAGTGGCTTTATAGCTCATGGATTGTGAGACGAAAGTTGTATAATAGCTGCATTGCTTGGAGGAATCGCATCCTCATTTTCGGGGTTGTTCTTGCTGCGCGTCAAAGTAGTGTGAGAGTCATCAGATGTTGATGAGATGTCGATTCTTCCAAATGGCTTCCGGATGGATGGAAATTCCACCGCTCGAGGTCATGTACTATTAGAAAGGCTCTGATGGATTTGTGGTCCTGCTCTGTGTGATACGAGAGTGTCCCCAATCTTTGTACTGCTTTCCCGGCTTTTTGGGTGTAACGAGAGGGGATTGGGGCATAGCAACTCTCACATGACCTCGCTGTGATTGTAACCAAAGTACCGTTCGCCGATATATGACATGCAACTACTGAAATTTTATGCTCACTACGGTATAAGCAAGGTGGAAAGTTACGACATTGTAATAACTCGGCTGATTATCCATAGCCAGCGAACGCACACCGAGCATATACAAAATCTCGAGCTCTTCACGCCTCCCGGAACTGCACTACCGTCTTCTGGGCTTATATACCACTGGGAATTCTAGAGCACTGCATCCGCGTCACAAAACTCTGCTTGAGATACGCAGATCTTAAATCCCCAGAATCCCAACCCACACCTCCCCAATAGCACCGCAAACTTTTTACCCGAATCCCTAGGGTACATTTCGGTGTAGTTTAAATGTCACGACCGGCAGCGTGGCATTGTGATCAAATTGTCGCGAGATCATGGTGAGATTTCGTGGCAGTTATAGTGAGATTATCGTGTCCATGGTAGTGAGATTGTCGTGTGATTATCGTGAGGTTGTCGTGAGGTTATCTGCGGCAGGTGGCATGGTGAGCGTGTAAATATTGCTACTGGATAGTTTCATTTACCCCATCCTGCAGTGGCATTTACACCCTTTGGTATCACTTTCACACGCCTTTGGCATCTCTTTTACCCCCAAAATGGCGTTTATATATCACGTTTGTGGTTTAAAATTAAGCCATTCAAACGAGCAAAAAGAGATAACGCTGCTAGGAATTGAACCAGCGAAGTCTTAGGGCAGAATACTCACATGGTATTTTTGCAGTCCAGCACTAACCACTACACTATGCAGGCATTTGTATATTCAAATAATACCACAGAAATCTATAATCCCCTGTTTGACATACATTCCTCATACAAAAATGAACTTAGAAAAATTTCGAGGTTTTTCAGCGTGAGATCTACACTCCACCTCCACTCAGCGATCGTTCAATCCACATCACACCTAAAGGTTTAAACGATAAATCAGCATTTTGGCACCACATTAAGGTTTAGAGGAAACGATGACACCGCAGATTAAATCCTTTTTACGCCACTGCGTTTCATATAAACGACAACATGGCCTTCAAACGACGTTTTCGTGGCTTTTAAACTCCGCTGCACCAAATTCATGTACCCTAGGGGAATTTGGTTTGGGAATGTTTACACTATGAGCTCGTACATCCACAACTCTAAAACCTAGCGCCAGTGGTAATGCAAGTTATCCTTACAACCTCGCAAACTCCCGATAATTCTACCGAGAGTGGGATGTATTTCGATGAGTTAGTGAACCGGCGTGGGTGCGACTAATGGGCATAGAAATGTACAGCGGTGACCTGCTGAGTATATGCTGTGGGAAATGGTGTAGTGGAGCTAGCATGTGGTTGTGTGGCGGCCCCCGCGTCTTAAGGCCGCAATTGTACAAGCACGCGTGTATTTGTCCGTACTTAGCCGCAGGCGCCAGCCAATCGGAACGCTCAAACCACGAACCTCGCTGCAAACCAAGTACTTATTATGTATGAACCGTGAGTCAACAACTTCCATCCGCGATTTCATCTCATGAGTCACATTATCCTTTCGCCGCCACGATGGGCAAAATCCTCCGTCTGAAAGGGTATAAATACCACTCTCCCACTCCTCCCATTTCGCTCACCAGCTTTCTTTGCCTTCAGGCTTTGATTAAGTGTAGTATCTGTTCTTTTCAGTGTGATAGCTGAAATCATACCTATCGTCTACATTTTGGAACTCAAGGCTTCGTCTCTCTCCACTTGTGGCGGGAGGGGAGGTTGTTTGTGTCGCCGGTATTGCACTGTCTCTGGATAATGCGATTCTTTCCGTTGTGACTTTGGCTAAATACAAGAGCACAGAGGGAGGAATGGCGTCGCAAACGTTAATGGAGCAGCCTTGGAAGTTTGGCAGTTGACGTGGAGCTGTTTTGTATGGTATAGAGCGGGAATTACCAGGGGCTTGAGAGATGGGAACTTGCAGCTTGTCAGTTATTTGCCGAGAGTGTAGTGTGATGTCATTGTATTAAGGTTATATTAGCGAAGAACAGGGATGATACGGCCCGTCCCGCCTTAAAACAAAGTGTAAGAACTCTATCCCGCGTCACCCCACTATTTTTTCCCACCGACATTAACATTTTGGGTAAGGCATAGCAGGAGGTTTGAACATAAGCCACATTCGTGTGTCTTGATCGGAAGCTCACACGAAGCCAAAGATGTGTGGCTCATACCCCACCGACTCGAGAGAATACCAAAACGGATAAAGGTTCTCTGCGGACGGCTTCGTTTGGGGAATATCTAATCTCCCCCATCTGACTACTGTGTTCATCTCATCATCTCGTGCATATCAGGTCTGTAGGGCTAAAACTTCCCGATTAGGGCCATTCTATCGTATGGAGAGAAATGCGAAGAAAAGATGACGGTAGTTCTCCTCCGGTAGTGTGGCACGTGATCCTAGTCTCGAACTGCTTCTATTAGCGAGTAAGCAGTCCGAGACTAACGTGATCCGCCTAGAGTTGCACCCCTATTTGTTTAATCAACCTCATCTCCATATCCCGTCAAGGCTTCTCCAGATTATGAGAGTAAGGGTAGGGTGTGGAATATTTACCAAATCGCTCAGAAGTATAATGTACTGAGCCCTAATTTTCGGATGCGCTTTCATTGTGACGACTTATTTTGTTCGAGGTTGTTGCAATACCGTTTCCCCTAACTCCTGAGGATGGATGTTCGGTATGAACACTTTATTCCACATCAGATGCGGGGCTCAGGCTCGGGCAGTAGAAACGGGGTGTAGAGAATTAGGGTGGCGGAGATTTGGATAGCGATATGGATAGTCCGGACGGTTGTTGAGCTGAGTATGCAAAAAAAAAGAATGGTACTCGAGTGATACTTCATGGAGCGGAGCAGAGTGTAGCTAGCGGTCGTTCACTTTCTTTTCTTTTGTCTTGTACTAGCACGCCACCATCTATTTGCATCTTCCTTTGTTTAGAGGAGAAGAAGGGTAGAAGCAGGGGAGCTCACCCACCTAGCCGGCTATCCGGAGGGGGAGGGGAAATATGTACTGCCATACTCTAGTTAGAGTGCATGCAGAATGATTAAAACAAACAAAAACATACCGTTGACGACGCCATACTAACCGGCGCCTCGGCTTTTGTGCCAATTGTGGTATCACTTTCATCCATTTAACATTCAACCAGCAAATTATGCGTATTCAGCCCGCATATGCGACAGGTTCAAAATTGTTAGTTTTCATAATTGATTCGTTAGTCCTAGAAGTATATGTTCAGAGAAGGAATGATGGGGTTCGGTAATTGCTAGCCAAGAATTTTTAGCCATCATGATGATTCGTTGGTTCTAGAAGCACTAAGTCAGGGAAGGATCAATGCGACTCAATAATTCGAGTACTGAAGAGGCCAGCGATTTGCGTTATGCACTACAACGGAGCTATGACAATCGCGGTTTCTTCCCTACATTATAAGACATGTCCGACCCTATAACAAAGCAACAGGTAAGCGTGTTTTTTTGCTGCAAAATCTGACGAATCAGAAGGGGTTTCCGTAGCCAACGACTGGATGACATGTCGGCATTCACACAAATGAAGTGCAGTGCATGTTTTTTGTTAGCTGCCATCGGAGATCCTCCACGCTCGATTTTGATTCGCCTCGAAATCTGGCGAGCTGAAACTAAGCAAACAGAAGTGTTAAGCTTTATCGCCCATGTACTGCGCTCACTTTCTTTTTTCTGTTGCGTTTTTTATTAATACCTCATACCCCTCCCTCATCCATAGACCCAATATCGACGACCATTATCGCAATTCAGATCTTTGGAGAATGCTCGGAAAATTTTAACGACTTGCTCGGTACTATAGAGTCCACAGGAATTGCTACGACTCTGACTGACATCATCTTTCGACAGGCAAAACGAAATTAAAGCACATCATCGGAGCGATTGTCCCTGAACGACTTTGCCGTGTGGCGCAGGTCAGAACCGGAACCAAATATGGCTGAAAATACCAACCCAACCGGTTAGTATATCTGTGCCAGTACTCTGGAGCGATGTTTGATTTCGCTGGCTGACGACACAATGTGCTACGCGAAGCGATGTTACAATTCACTATCCCCCGCACAAGCTCTCCCCGGAGACCGACGCACATCGCGACATTGGAGTCTCCACCGGACTCTTCTTCGAATAAATCGTCCATCCCGCGTCAAATAAACCGCACCTTATGGCAGAAACTCTATACCGCACCAAGATTCTTTGGCGCCTTCGTCTTTACAGCCCATATCCCTGTCGTATCGGCAGCGTTTGCAAATGGAAACGATTTTAGCAACAATCTTTTCTCTGATCTCGCGCCGGTTCTTGCGCTGTTTGGCGAGCAAGTAGCGAAGCAGTTTATGGCGGGGTCTATGGGTTGGGAAGATAACATCCTATTTGCAATGGTACGCTTGGGCGGCTCTGATCTTTGTTTATGCTAATCTCAGAAATAGGCACCCTTAGGGATCATCACTGCAATTGTTGGGGCAATAAGAGTCGGTGGTCCCGTATGGCTAAAGGCTATCATCGGAAGGGCTAGGGAGAATCGGGCCGACGCTGAAGTCGAACTGACAACTTCGACATCGGAAGACGTCTGTGAACTGTGGAATGGCCAGACGATCGTACGAATGATTGGAGCTCCAAAGATATTGGCGTTTATTTATTTTCTGACACTGGAGGAGCGGCCGACACCCGATCTCGGCTTGTTTACGTTGGAGGCGGCAATTGAAGCAGAGGAACTCGAGGGGTTCCCTCAGAGAACTTGGGGCACATCTTATACCGCTACGAAGCCTCCTGAGCGGTCCGGACCCGGCGGTCGTGCGCGAAGCTCACCCCCCCTCCCGCCAGTTACCGACGACGTAGAAAAAGCACGGGGCTCCGCCACCAATGCATCAACCCAAAAACCTACTACCACCGTGCGGCCAAAGAAAAATGCAACCCACGCCCCAAACATATTCATGAACCTCAGTCCCACAAGAAATCAACTAGAGTTGCGTATCTGTGCGGTATTTGCTGTTGCGTTGCAAGCTGGAGTGCTGGTTTTCGCAGGGTACGCCACGTATGACATTACTTTGAATAACCGGATAGGCGGCAAAACGAGTGTGTACTATGGGTATCCTCTCGCAGCTATGGGGACGGTAGTCTTGGTCATTGGGATGTTGATCTGTTCATTTGTGGTGGAGGCCAGCACCAGGGAAGTACTCTGGAAGATCAAGTCTGATGAAACGAAAGGATTTCGGATCCTTTGGTTGCAGCAAGGAGAGAATGTCAACGACCAGGTCTTCGACTCATATGCCATATTCGCTGAGGGTGATCGCCAGTCTATCTTGACATCCCGGCTATCTGACCACCACGCTTATACAAGGGATGGCAATTCTCTGCCTCGAATACTACTTTCAACCCAGACTTTGGTCATAATCGGGACACTCATTAGCGTTGGTGGCTTCATTATTCAATTGTATGTATACTTTGTTTCATTGGTCTTATGTTGGCGTACTTATGATATATTTCCTTACAGTACTGGGCTTCGCGGAATGAATTGGTCTGCTTCGGTTGCGCAACTCGTGGCGACTTTGATAATGGCAGTAGTGAGGGCTATCGTTCGACGGGACGTAGCAACGCCTCCACACTCCCAGAAAACACCTCATGGTCATGAGCTCGACTGGCTAGCCACCAGAATTGCAAGCGATTCGAAAAAGCTCTGGCCGGGCGGTAACAGCGGCGACAGTGTTGATAGCAAGAGTGTGTGTATTTCCCTCTGTTAGTATTACATTCAAGGAATCCTTCTAATTGCTCTGCAGCTCGCTCGCCGACTATATCGGGCGTTCGTACGGCCAGAAGAAGAGAATGTGCATGACGAAGATTTACGGGGCACTTTTTCCGATGATGAAGAGGCCAAGGACATCTGGAGCGAAGAGTGCTGGGAATGGGGCATTGTAACCGCCACTGATACAGGGGGATATCGCTTTCATAATGATATCACAAAAAATCACTCGAACGATGTTGTAAAGATACGGGAACGCCTTGGACAGCTGAGCAAGTGGACGGGAACAGCTTCTGATCCAGCAATTTCTGTAGCTAACGCCATCGAGGCGGTGATGAATACTCTCTTCGCATCGAAGAAACACACGAGCTGCAAGACAATGACATGGTCAATGCGTGGCTCACGTGATCTAAATTTCAACCGAACTGATAACATCTACCTCTCAATTAAGTATGACAAGGGTCGATGGAAAGCTAACGCTGCCGAAATTGCGGCTGTCTTATCTCTGTGGCTGTATGCCGTCGGATCAGATGAACCATCGCCAAGTGATAGGAATGCAGATCCGGACTCGGGAGCCCAAGACTGGCTTCGCGACGGGGACGAGGCACTGAGAAAACCCAATATGCAACTTCTAGGCCCTAAAGGGAAGAATTATATTAGGGATCTCAACTGGTATGTTGGCGATGAGATGTCCAAAATTATGGAAGCAGAAGAGCTACCAGACGAAAATAATTCCAACTCCAAAGCGGGCCGCACTGCCGACCCCACTGCCGACCCCACTTCCAACCCCACTGCCGACCCCACTGCCGACCCCACAGCCGACTCAACATCTACCGACCCAACGGCTGACTCAACAATCGACTCCACCGTTGCCGAAATCGATCGTCATAGAGTTGTCGGCTTTACCAACACCGAGCTAGAGATCGGCAACAGCGCGCCACCTCACACCAGACGCTTTCGGTTACGAGTACTCTCTCGCGACAATGATGAGTCAGAATCTGCAAACACAAACCAAGAAGAAGCCAAGATGGAGACAACAGACTCACAGGAGCCGGTAGAGCACTCGGAACTCCAGCGCTCTAATCCCAACGACTCGACTGCCCACCAGGCGGGTCCTAGCGAAAGAAATGAACCAAAGACTAAAAAACCGGCGAACAGACATTTCCTGGCTGTAATGTCCGAAGTCCCAATTGCGCTGCTGTTTGCGCGCGACATATTTTCAACGTTCATGTGGGCTGCTGC
>Ga0307512_10003300_pt1 | contig 18961 bp, 20 predicted proteins | sample 14_EM_MG_FD_200267 | JGI IMG/M metagenome (GOLD analysis project Ga0307512, IMG submission 200267) | Populus trichocarpa ectomycorrhiza microbial communities from riparian zone in the Pacific Northwest, United States - 14_EM | ecosystem: Host-associated > Plants > Roots > Unclassified | place... | reverse complement strand
AATGGACTGTAACGTACCAATGGCGCTATTTTACAATCAACAGTAGCATATCTGAATGCGACCATAAATGTGAAACCCGAAACGCGGAACCGGAGATTGGAACCGACGGGTCTAGCCAAACCCGTCGAAACCCGCGGGTTGATGGGTACGGGTCCGGGTTTGGCCCGCCAAGAGTCAGCGGGTCGGGTTTTTGGACGGGTCCGGAAACGAACAGACCCGTTTTTGCGGTCCAAACCCGGACCGCTGGCGGGTTACCCGGACCCGTTGCTAACACTACTCCCAGTGCATGTGTGAGTTCACTCAATCCTGGTCTCCAATTGCATCGCCAAAATCGCTCGATCATGGCCTCCAAGTGCATCTCGAAACTCGCTTGATCACGGCCTCAAAGTGCATCTCCAACCTCGCTCGATCATGACCTCCCAGTGCATCTCTGAGTTCCATCAGTCTGGGTCCCCAATTGCATCTCCAAATACGCTCCATCATGGCCTTGGAGTGTATATCTGAGTTCTCTCAATCGTCATCTTCAGGCACACCTCGAATTGCTGATAATCACCGCGTGCTGCCAGTCCAGATATACCGTGTGTAGATAGATATCTATATAGATACATAGAGACATAGATGAGAATATAAACTGAATGCAGAAGTTTTGGAAATCGTTGAACGATAAGTAGTAGCTACAATTTCCAGGTGCACCAGTATCATTCCCAAAGAAGATGTTTTTCCCAGACTGCTCTACAGTGATTCAACTTGCTCCCCTGTGCTCCCATGTGCACCTGAAGGCCACAACATCAGTCCAGTAAACTCAGACCCATCGCCTGGGCGAGGTGAGGCGTGGAATTCTCCATCAGAGGGGAAGAGGTTCCGTCAGAGCTGTCAGAGCCGTTCGGAACACCCGGGTGTTTCTGACGGAAACTACAGTCATTGTTGATGTATCATCTCTTACGAAAGATCTCCAGTACTAAGTACTCGATAGTCTATCTGGATAACCTTTTTTCAACAGTTCCATTGTTGGGAAGATTGCATCATGATTTGCATATGGGAGTCTGTGGAACAGCACATCCTTCCTCAGCTGAATTTTTACCAGAACTCAAAATTCCAAAACAAGATGTTGGGAAATATGAGTACCATGCCTTGAAAGTACTTGCGGTTAAGGATAGCCTTTTTGGCCAGCTGGTCGGTGCACATTTGTGGTTTGATAATGTGCCAGTTACAATTCTCAGTACTGTACATGACTTTGAATCTCAGCAAGAGTGGCTAAGAAAGCAGCCTAGGAGGAAGAGCACCAATGCAAAGAAGGCCTGAGGAGTCTTTGGTAGTTTGTAGAAGAAAGAGATGATAATTCCTCTCTGCATTGATGACTACAATTACACTATGGGTGGTGTGGATATACCGGATTAAATGAGCAGCTACTATGATAGTCTGCTCACCTCTTTTCACACATGGTGGCCTATGCTCCTCTGGGGATATGATCCCATGGTTAAAAATTTCTATTTCATCAACAAGAATATGCCTCAGAGTTCTAACACCATCACACATAAGAAATTATGCTGGCAGTGGGCCTGGGGGTTAATCATCAGCAAAAAACATTTCCATCCAGGCGGAAGGGCTTTGTCAGAGTGGACGTGCTCGCTCAGAGCCATCAGAGACTCTCTAGAGGCTGATTACTCCTGGCCCAGGGTCAATACGACATGTCCCGTTTCATATCACCCCCCGATCACCGTTTCGCCGTTTCCTCTCGCTCTGTCGGTCTCCTGTTTTAAACAAACACTCTGGCGTTGTGGCCAACTGTGACCATACATCGGAATGGGTTCATTGGGTACACGCTTGCATCGGGATTGGAATGCAATGAGTGACTCTGTGAAAATCTCTCCTCGCGTTCCTTCTACATTAAGCTCGAGGAGCGTAGAAAGAAGGAGAGAAGATATGATACTACCCAGCTGTGAGGATCCACGCAATTGTGTGGATCCAAAAAATCTCGGAAAGAGCGAGTGAGACCAAAAGTTGGGAAAGATAGAGTGTGCATTTTCTTTGTATGAGAAGATGAGATGAAAATGAGATGCTGTGTATCTACCCCGGGGTCTCCCGAACATATACTCCGCGTCGCTCATTCCACCGCTGTTACCCCTGAATATCTCGACACCCACCGACGCGCCTTGATGATATACTTGGAGGCCGTGATCGAGCTTGTTTGGATATGCACTTGGAGACCAAGGTCGAGTGAACTGAAAGATGCACTTGGAGGCAGTGATTGATCGAGTTTGGAGATGCACTTGGAGGCCGAGATGGAGTCAACTCAGAGATGCACTTGGAAGCCGTGATCAAGTGAGTTTGGACATGCATTTGGAGGCCGCGATCAAGTGAACTCAGGGATGCACTCTGAAGCTGTGACTGAGCGAGTTTGGAGATGCACTTGCAGGCTATGATTGAGCGAGGTTGGAGGAGTACTTGGAGGCGGTCGATTTGGAGGGAGGCGCGATGGCAGCTGAGACTCCATTCATTGGTAAACTTGTAATTGTGGGAATGTAGAGAGTTGGGTACAACATCCGCCAAGAGATGAGAAACCAGTGGCTGGGAGCGGGAGACTGTCTATCTCGGGATGATGCTGTACTTGGTGTATGCTGTACTTGGTGTCTGCTGTACTCGGTGTTAACTCATGATTATGGCATGGAAAGATAGAGAGGAATGACTTAACTTTGTGTTCTTAGGCGATGGTAAAGTTGAGCACAAGAAAGAGAGAGATCACAGGAGATGGGGGAAATCATCATGAGAAATTGGGACTTAGAGAATTTAGTGTGCCAGTCAATTGACTATCCCCGATATGGCAGGTACAAGTCCCGATCTGGCTGGTCCCAACACAGATATGAGGTCTTCGGAACCCAGTCAGGCAAGTCGTACTCGTGATTTCTGATAGCCGCTCGTATCCTCCACATTGTTCTCATCTTCATCCCCCATCTCTCTCTTACTCGTCCACAACTCTACCATCATTGCAAGAACACAAAGTTAAGTTATCCCTCTTCATCTCTGCATGCCTTCATTATGAGTTAACACTCAGTGCAGCATACACCGAGTACAGCATACACCTACATCAGCAAAATGTATTTTAGTCACTGGAAGCCTCCAGGAGTGTCTGAGAGGATGTGGAGTGTACACTTAGATGCGTCAATTTCAGGAGAGTATCACACCCTAGAAGGGCATTCCTGCCAGCCTTCAAAGTAACTGGGAGCGCCGACGACAAGGCTGGGAGCACCTGGGAGCGCTGGTGACAAACCTGGGAGCGCCGGCGACATGTCTGGGAGCACCTCGAATCACAGTAGAGCAGTCTGAGAAAAACAACATCTTCTTTGTGAATGCTTCTGGTGCGCCTGGAAATCGTAGCTACTACTTATCGTTCAACGATTTTTGAAACTCATGTATTCAGTTTGTATTCTCATCCATGTATCTATGTATCTAGATAGCTACCCCTCCACACACAGTACATCTGGACTGGCTGCAGGCGGTGCTTCATCAGCAAAATGTATTTTAGTCTCTGGAAGACTCCAGGGGTGTCTGAGAGGATGTGGAGTGTAAACTTAGAAGCGTCAATTTCAGGAGAGTATCAGACCCTAGGAGGGTATTCTGGCAGGCCTTCAGAGTAACTGGGATCTCTGACGACCGGTACAGGAGTAACTGGGATCTCTGATGACTGACAAAGGAGTACGATGGGAGTGATTGTGATAGGTTTGGAACCACGTCGGAGCGCCGGAGAGCACTTTGGGTACACCTGGGAGTGTCGCCGAACCAACACGGGAATCATAAACAAATCCTGAGACATGCCTGGGTTTGTATGGATATTCATTTGGAGGACTGCATAAGTTGACTGAGACTCTTCGGATGTACATGAGCAATCGACTTCCCTCAACAGTGAATATGATGCATGGATTATTGTTCATTATCACTTCTGAATCATACTAGCTGTCATCTTCAACATTGTATTTTGTGCCTCGCTACATTAAGGAAATCAAAGAAAAAGCCGAGAGATTCAAACACAAACCCAGGTACACCGAAACAATAACCCAACTAAGCGATCGAAAAACATCAATCCAACATGGTGTCCATGTCATCCACTCCATCTCCCATCTCATCAGGGCCAACGAGAGCAGGAACACACAATTCATCAACTGCGCAAAGCAGCTGGAGGCGCTCCTTGTATTTGCTGATTATTCATTCCTGGCGAGTGGATGAAATGGAATTCCAATGTCGCTTGGCTCGATTTGTGATATCTAACACAGGTGTAATGAGATGTTAGCTAACTGGAAATTTAAATGGGGTTATGAGAGGCAATATGATACATTCGGATGAAAAATGTGAACAACTAGCAGGGGAAAGAAGGAGCACTAGATGGGGAGTGTTGTGTGGAAAAGAGGAGTACCACAAACGGTGTTGGAGAAGCGTGGAATGAAAATGAAGAGCGTCAAGTTTAAGCTGAGGAGCGCCGAAAGAGGATGGTGTAGGAGTGCAGAATGAAATTGAGGAGCGCCGAAAGAGGGTGGCCTAAGGAGTGCGGTATAAAATAGAGGAGAACTAATCCAGGCAGAGCGGAGCACTGATGGGATTGAGGAGTGCTTATCCCAGAGGAGGAGCGCCGAAAAGGGGTGGGGTAAGGAGTGTGGAATATATCATAGAAGCGCTGGTGGGAATTGAAGAGCTCCCATCCCGGGCTGAGGAGCGCAGATAGAGGGGTCTAGAGTGCGGAATGGGATAGAGGAGCGCTGAGCGGAGGAATTGATTGCGGAATGAAATAGAAGAGGTTCAATCCAGGCTGAGGAGCTCCGATGAAGATTGAGGAGCGCCTATTCTGGTGGAGTCGCGCCGCAGGGGGGGGCGGGGTGTGATGCGGCCGCTGATGTGTGATTGATTGTGTAGTAGCTTCAAGAGTAAAATTGATCACAGGGGATGGGCCAAATGTACCTCGATATTCATCTTGAGAAAACATAACCATGGCCATCTTTCCACTGGCGTATTCAGACAGCGCACAATGAATAGCTGCAGCTGCCAGCGCTAAAGTCTGAGGAGCAAGAGGTTGGAAATACTGGGATGTTGTTGGCTGGCGCCCTAAGCTATTGGTGGTGAAGAAAAATTGGGGGTAAATGCGATCAAGCACTTCCATTCGCATGATCCATGACTTCTTATCATCGACAACCTTGGAGAGGTAAGCATCATCAAACAGGAGCTCCTTAACCTTGATCCAAAGCTCAGTCTCAGAGCCCACATGTAACCAGTAACTTCGGACAACAGTTCGACGTGCGCCATCTGCCAACCATCATCGAATGGTACTAATCTTCAGTTTCAACTATGTATAATTTTGGGGGCAGTCAATATCTGTAAGTCTGATAGAGTAGCATTAAACAGAATTCAAGACTTACAGCTTCTCGTGTTTGCGGATCTATTTTGAGAGATGGACCACCGGGCAATTGACACACAGATGGTGTACCTACAGGTGCACCTGCTAATGCCCGCTGACGATCCTGGGCTTCAATCGCTAGTTCCCAAGTTTCTTCAACCACTGAGTACTTGTCATCGGATATCATCGGCCAAGGATTCTTTGTGAATATGATTGCCTCCATGAACCTTTTCGCTACCTCAAAAGTGCCCTTTTGGTGTTGGGGAATGTTCTGATCACTATTGGCCTTGGAGTGTGGAATATTCTGGTCTCCACTAGATTTGTTGGGAAGCACCAGTGCCCGGGCGGATGGTGCACGGTCAGACTCGGATAATTTGTTGAGGAGGGATGACTTTGGGCATTTGAGCAGTGGTGGTGCCATTGCCGCAGGTAGATTTCGGGAATTTGGAAGCGGAGGGTGTGCAATGACAGTATTGGCATGGCTCCATTTCTTTGGCAGTGGAACCATTGTAGTGCGTAATGACTTGCCCTGGCACGCCTGACCTGAATGAAGGACCTCATGTCGATGAACCAAATGGTTTTCTTCGCTGTCGGATGACAAGGTGGACTCTCCGGTGTCCTCACTGTCGGCATCATCGATCTCCTGATCGGTCTCGTCATCCTGATACATCAATGAAATCGGGTATATCAGTCATCTGCACTACAATGCACGAAGGAAGATGATTGGAAGGCACACATTCGATGGACAATGAAGATTGGTTGCTTTCTTGAATGCGAGTGCTCTCTCTAGGAGTGCCTCTTGATTCTTGTGTGAATAGTGATTCCTCACATGGCCGGGTGTAGGTTCCATTTGCTGTAACGAAGATCCAAAGTTGGAGAATGTGGGAGAGAGTGTAAAAGCAGGAAATATATGATTAAGTGCAATACAATAACGGGATAAATGGTGCAAGAATCACCACATTGTCGAGGAGGATGCAATTTGAGGCGTGCCTTGAAAGGGTTCTGGAGTGATGAATTCAACGGTTTATATTTATATCGAGGCCGGCACTCCGTGTTGCAATTCTGGATATCGTCAGGTGCGCCGGAATAAATGGATTCAGAATGCCGAATGTTAGCTACTCCTATGAACAACACTCTGTACGGATGCAAGAATTGGAGGTTGGCTAAAGCTAACGCACATAGAGAATAGAACCAGATGCACCGGAAGATAACTTGCGACTTCAACCAACCCTTGGTGCTGGCCACAAACTGAGCACTCGGAACCTGAATGAAAACATGAGCCCCTGCATATGACGCGTCTAAACATAGTCATTATGCATGAATGTTCGAGCATTTGCGGTGCCCGCAGAGCAGAGAAACTGGTGCAGTATTGATGATCCGCAGAACTCAATAGATTTGGTCGGGACCTTGTGAGTGACAGCTGAGTTGCAAGGGTTTGTACAGGAGTTTGCTATTGAGCGAGGAGAAATATGAATCTCCATATGTGGTATATCTGCCAGAAGGACACATGTATTTTCACGATATTCTCTTGTATTAGGATGCTGCAGCTAAGTTAGCGGTCGATAAGGCAATATCATAAGCATAACTTCCCTTTCGTGCGTTCATCTGGGCTGTGTCTGCAGAATACCCTTCACAACAAGGTTGCAGTAGTTAATGGAAGAGGGAGAGAATTTCGTACACAAAGGAGAGATACAGGCATAGAGAAAGAATGGTAATGTACGATGGATGATTCAGGGGTAATCTTATTGATTCAAGCACTCATCAATGCCAAGATTGCTAACAAATGGGTCATAAATTCTAACTCACATTTTGATTTTGGGCCTAATATCTAGTAAATTGCACACTGTTAAATCACACATTCATTATGAATCTCACAACTACAATGTTGACTTAAAATACATATTGGGGTGGAAAGCTATATTCTACAATGGTATGAATGTAAAGTGAGATGTCACGTCATGGCGGGCAGAGAAACAATGGTTGCATGTAAGTGAGACATCATGTCATGGCGGGCAGAGGAATGATGGTTGCATGCATGCAGTTCCAGGGAATTGAGGTGCACCGAAGTTGAAATGGTTATGCTTGGATTCAATGGCTGAGGATTGCAGGCTCGCCTGACTCTGACAGTTAATTGCACTCTTCGTAACTGTCTTCTCATAACTCGAGTGTTCAAGATTCTTTCTCTCCGAGCTTCTCTCGATGGAATTTGGTCCACATAAGCTATTTTCAGCTACAGGTTTTGGCGGCCCAAACATACATTTAGTCAGAATTCAGTGAAGTCTTGATTCAAAGATTTGAGAACTTAGGCCTCTTTGAGTAAGTGCGATACATGGGTGAGTGGGAGTTGCCGGCCATCTTGCAGAGTCGCTGAGCAGAATCAGTCTTTTGAGACTCTCGCTCTTAAGCTTCCACAGCTCTTTTGACAGAGCCCGAACTTGCAGAAGCTATTTTAGGATATGGAAGCATTGGTCCAAACATACTACTTAGTCAATATCGAGTTAAATAGGGTTACTAATTGGCCGGGCTTGTGCGTTTATGGTTCAGTTGCGCAGTGGCACCGTCCTCCAATGGACACTTGACACGCAGCTGACAGTTCAAGGCATGTTAGTGGCGGCCTGCAACATACTGAGCAAGCATAGGTTCGTATCTTAGCAGGTGCGGAGTGGGATGAGCCGCCTGCACCTAACAGTGAAGTGTCATGATAGATCTGTATGCACTGGGTCCACTAATTCAAAGTCGAAGTACATGCGCTTCAGTGGCTTATTTGTCGCTGCTGAGGCGTGCCTGGGCTGGAATGATAATATCCATAATGACTCGCAGCTTGTCAAAGTGGGCTTCATACATATCCAAGAAGCTCATTCTGGACAGGATTGAAGATCTCAGTTGTGAATGATCTTCAATCCTAGGCCAGGGAAACCCCAGCAGCGAAAGCAGCATTTGAGCCAAGAATACCCGAGCCGTGTCTCAGCTTCCGACTCTCTGGGATGCAGATCAGAGGTGCGCAAGAACTTCAATGATATGCCAGCAAAAGCGGCGGATTTGCCACAAATAAGTGAGCCTATGTCTCATATTTTGACACAAGTACTCAATATTGCCTAGTCTGTTTTGATTGCCAAATGGGATTGGCGAATATGCAGTGCTGGATCTGTCACGAAGATATGCCCATGATTCTCCGATGCACCGGAACTTCAACCTGAGGCCAGGAAATGCTGCGGCTATGCCACGAATATCCTGACACAGGTACTCAATATTGCCTAGTCTCTTCTACTTGATAAATGAGATTGGCGAATAAGCAGTGCTCGATCAGTCATGATGATATGCCCTGGATTCTCCGGTGCACCAGAGAGTCCAGGGCTCATATCATTACGAATGATCGATCACTGCTTTTTTGCGTATCCCATTTGGCACAAAGACAGTCTAAGCGCTATTGAGTACCGGTGTCAGGATATTCGTGGCATAGCCGCAGCTTTTGCTGGCCTAAGGTTGAAGTTCCGGTGCACCAAAACTTAGATTATATGGGTGCAAAAGCTCCTGCTTTGCCACAAATAAGTGAGCTGTGTCTCATACTCAGACATAGGTACTTGAATATCACCTAGACTGTTATATTGCGACATGTGATTGGCAGATATGCAGTGCTCAATCTGTCATAACGAATCATATGACATTTGCCGAAGAGACTCAGGCGCACACCTGGAAGTGGATGAATTTTGCTTTTTCATTCGAAATACGGAAGTGGCTTCAGGATTCTGGTGCACCTGAAATTCGCAACTGACGATTGATTGAAAGCCTTTGCTGCATCATTCTCACGATTTGACTCATGCCATTCATCTTGCAATAGGTCAGCCGGAGGAACTTCTTATGTCGCATATCAATTCACTTCATCTTATATGGTCATTAATACTAAACAAGAACGCCAATGAAATCCCACTCTAGCCATTTCTGATTCAAGATACAACAATTCCAACATCAGAACTTTGATTCACTTCAACATTGAAGAGAGAAAGATTCATCTCTCCAGTATAGTGTCCCTTACAAACAACCTTTTTGACTATTTGTCTCAGTTAAGAAGATTATATGTTGCTTGAATGTCTAAAGAGGCACACCTTGATGAAGCATCTAACACACTAAGATTAATGGTTCATCAGACTGCAACGTGTCACCATTCTCTGTCAGCCACTTTGTATGGTCCTCACGAGCCTCCAGAATCCAGTATATCATCGATGTTGTGATGTTAGGTCGACTAATCAAGCCATGCAGGACTCTGATTTGCGCAACTGCAGATAGTTGTTGGAGATCACTCGCGCCGTCATCGTAGCCACCAGGACCTGTATTCAGTATCCATGTGTGTGGTACTCGGTTTTGCCCTAGCCGTACAACTTGTGCAAATTCCTACCCCTGCTCATTCAATACCCAAAATTTCTGAGTTATTGCTGCATGATTTGCAGCTGTAAGATTTAGGCCTGTCCCGCCCACTTTGGGTGTGGTTATGAATACAGAGGGATTTCGTGAATCCTGGAATTTGAGCTGCATTTCTGTGCGTTCATCATTGCCTATTTTGGCATACCTGTGGAATACATCCACATTATCCGCAAAAAACTTTGTTAGCCACCACTTCAAATGACGAAATTGGCCAGGAAGAGGACAAAAGAGCACTGCCTTTTGTGGAGGAGGTGCACTTGGCTGTGCATTTTCGTTTCTCTCGTCTGGAAGCAGCGTCTCTCTTGATGCGTCATCTTGGTCAGGTTCGGGATACTCTGCAAGTGCCTTGACAAGCATTGACAAAAATGTCTCTCTCAGCCAGCAGACAATTGGAGATTCCACCCAACTATTGAGTGGCCATTCATGGTGCCGTTCTCCAGAAACATCGTTGCGATCCTCGGTGTCTCCCAACACTAATGAGAAACATGGTAGCCGCCATCTATGAACCCTCCATGCTACAGAAACACCCTGCGAAGTGTACCTCTCCACCAGGGTCTTCAGTTGTGCTTGCTCTTCCTCAGTCCACTCGAGATCAATGAGGTGTGCTTTCTCCTTTGGTATCCGGACGAGTGGTTTTCCACTGGCGAGTTTCGATTCTGACCACCACCTGATCGTCCCTGGCGTCGCAATCTGAATCATCCGGTGCGCCGCATCCTGTTGAGCTTCTTTGTCTTTAGTCCGGATAGCATGCATCAAACTCTTCACAGCGGAATACAATGCCTCAGCACCATGCTTTTCCATCACAGTATCATCCTCTGGATCTTCAGGCGCACCTGAAAACAGCCACATCGTCTGAAAACACCAGTCATAGAGTGATTGGAATCCCGGTGTAGCTGTGACTTGAAGTTTGAATCCAATTTTCGCATTCATCGCAATTTGCCAGCCCACACTGTTTTTAGTCCTATACCGATGGGACTCATCAAAAATCCCAAAACTCCATGCACAGTAGGAGAGTTGGCCGTTACTTGATGGTTTGGCTCTGGATGTTGAGGTATCATACGACACAAGGTGGATTTTCCATCGGTTTCCTGGTTCGTCAATACTGGTGTTCAGATCCATGTGGGTGAGATTCGCATTTTCGGCGTGCAATAAGTTGATGAGGTTGAAATCAGTTCCATGTGTCATCTCGTCGATAACACATTTGAAGGTCTCAGCCACTCCGGGCATTGTTACCACCAAGATTGGTTCAAGGACTGAGATCAGTGCTGGATCCCCGTGGGGTGGTGTCGACTGGATTTCGCACAAGCGGCGGGGCACAGAATTCAATCTCTGGAGTGGATACCACTCCTGCTCTTCACCAACAATGCTGGGAAAGTTGTTGTGCGCCAATATCACCCCCTCTTCAAGGGTATTCCCCCATAAAATGGACAGTGGCAACCCCATTACGACTTTCTCAGTCACCAATTTGCAAACCATTCCCACTGTAACTGAGGTGAAAGTCTTTCCAAGTACCATTTCATCCGCCACCAGTGCTCCTTGCATACCAGCATCCCAAACCCATCTCCTCAAGATGAACCAGATGGCCCAAACCTAGTGCGCAAAAAACTTAGTTCCGGGCAGGCCTGGAATTGAATACTCGCGGCCTGGAACACGGTCATCTGTTGATTGGCGAATAGGATGCGTGTTCAGCAGCCACACTGCTTTATCAAGACACTCGTGTTCAAATTCGTTGTTGATTGTATTGAGAACTGTATTCAGTACTGAGATTGTATTTTTTGGATCAAGGACCTCCTCACCATCCTCCACTGGCGCCTGAACCTCCCTTGAACTTTTGTCTGTGTTCTTTTCGTCCTCAATGATCTCTTTCGGTTGCTCGGATGTAAGCTGGGCAGATAAGCTCATATTCCGGTGCTCCTGACATTCATCTCAATGTTAGGTATTTCACAAATAAGTAACCATTTGAATGCATGCATGTGGATGGAATATAATCAATTCTATTCTTTCAATCAGAACTTACATTAATACAAGTATCATTCTCATGCCCACCATCCTCCTCTCCCTTCTCTTCTCCCTCTCTTCCACCCTCTTCAGAACCTTCCAATGTCTATGTATAATGATTAGCAGTGGCTTACGTCTAGCCTTAACATGGCTAGCGCGGATTACCATTGTCGGCCTAATTATGTGCTCCGCAATCACCTTCCCTGTCGCTCTCATCATTTCTACCATCGATATCTTCACATTATGTCCAAGTTTCAACTTGAAAGCATTTGAAAGGCAACAGTTGTACGAAATCTAGCGATATAGGGGGTCATTGATCATCTGCCCGTGTTTGTATATTCCAATATACTCTTCTTTCAATTTATCCTGCTCCAAGGTGCACTTGAACATTGATGTGAGAATGAATGGCTCTTTCGGGCCGCCATTTTTGTCGATGAAATCAACCAACTCCTCCCAGTGCCTCACATCTGTATACAAGGCTTGGAGTTGTTTGGGGGCTAGAACCATATCCTTGCCATTCGACACCCAGTGAATCATAACCGTGAACGTTGTATTTGGCAACTCTGGGAGGTTACTTCTTGCCTTTTTGCCCGCGCGCACTCCCAAATCCGTCGCCGGTCGCTGGTTGCCTCGCCTTCCCTTTTTCCTCGTCTCTCGAAATTCGCTTGCACATTTCTTTAAAAACATCTCCACCCACTGCCGGCGAATCCATTCAGGATTATCGAAATTAACCAACGGCAGCCAGTTCTCGAATGTCGCCAAAGAATCTGCGACCGCCGCCTCCCAGTTCAGGGGTCCATATCGAACTTATTTCAATCGGTTCTGCCCCCGGATAATGGACCGATGCTTCTTCTCGAGAAACCCCGCCACCCATACTTTCTTCTACTTGTTGAATGCACTGTAGTTGGCCTGCCCCATCCTTTTGGCAAATTGCTTCAAGGAGAACTCTGTTTGCTTCAGGCTAATTGGGGGTTTGCCTTCTGCACCGCCTAAGTCCAACGAATCGTCGCTCTCATCAGCTGCATCATATTCGTTGTAGGACATCTCCGGCAATGGTGGCAAGTCCGCGATCCCTGCGACATCTGTTTTCCGTGGTTCCGCTGGCGGCTGGAATCTTTTCATCGGAAGCCACATGGGGTGTCTCCCAGGTGTGGCGGAATGAGGTTGAGGTGGAGAAGTCCAGCTGGAAGATGTTGGCTGATTCAGTGGATGATTTCGTGGCGGTCCTGGAGGCATTCTCGGTGCACCTGGAGATTACGGCCCTCATCCTGGAAACTGCGGAGGGGGGAACATTTGAGTCTTGCCATAACCACCTTGGTGCAGGTCATATCCTTGCCACGGTGGCCCATAACTTGGATATTGTTGGCTTGCGCTGCTAGTAGGTTGCGAACTGTGTGTCATGTTGAATGGAGACTGGTGATAAAACTGTGGAGCGCCTGGAAATGGCTGCTGTGAAGGAGGGTAACCATACCTGGGCGGTGGATGATATTGATTGGCGTGTTTCCCAAATTGACTGTCTTTGCGAGTGGCATGTAGTGAACTTTCATCCGGTGATTCTGAATTGTCGTCACTGCGTTGTTGCGAGCCAAATTGGCCACCATGTGGAGCCATATTGAGTGTCTTCGTTGGAGGTCCTTTCGTCGACATGCTCTGTTAAACAGAGATAGTGGTGAACTACTATAGATGCGAGATGAGATATAGAATCGATCGGAGCATGGTTGAGTATATTGCAGGTAGCAGTGACCTTCGGCGGAAAGAACAGATTTTTATATCCTATTCTGTTGTCACCATCTGTTGTGTTTCACTACACCTTTGATCCATGAAACCAACCCGGGCCTTGAGAAAATGAAACCGTAATTAAACACATCCCGCCATTCTTTGTTATATACTCGAATTCATATACTAGGATATTGGATAGTTGCTCACCTTCGTACGCATCGATGAATCTACAGGTCATCGAAGGAATATGATATGATATCTCCAGGAACCCAACAAGAACTATATCCAGTATGAAGGTTAGCACGACTAGGGATATTACACATTAGTTGTGCGTGTACGACCTTGCAATCTCATTCAATAGGAGGCCTGTGAGTCGACCAGCAACAGTGATTGCTTCCTATTGAGCTCCTTGCCTTTACATCTTAGTTTTCCTCATGATCCACACTCCAGTCAAAGATCGTTACTGAAGGAAACATCCTACCAGCCTTATCAGTTCTCGATGATCAATGCCCAGATATCCAGCTAGCTACGGAACTCACCTATTCATTGTATCATGACGATCTATCTTCATTATCAGCTGCTCGGAGGCTCGAGCGTAGGCATAACTCACAATGACGTAGTATAAGGCCCCATTGTGGTGATTGCAGTGATGACAAAAGAAACCTCCCCACCCCATTTGGCAGGGTGCGATGCGGCTGTGAATGTGTTATGCTAACCTGAGTTGGCTCGCTTTCAAACCAATATTGCTGGGGCTCTATATCACCCCCTGAAGCATCATCGAGATTCATCCGAATACGGGTTCAGTGACCATTTCTCAAATATGGTCAACACTCGCCAGAAACATGTCAAGTGCTTTACCTGCAAAAGGAAATTATTCGACGCGAACCGACTCGAGGCTCACTACCAACAATATCACCCAATATCGATGGATGAAGAGCTACTACCTGATGGGATTTTACCACCTCCAGGCTGGGATCGATGCGAGCCATCATGGTTCGACTTCAGTCAGTGCCCCTGAATGGCAATCGATGAGCTTAGTCAGCTAATTCATCTACCCATAGACAATGTACCTGGTGGACCACCACCGGAAGATACTCCCGACGAAGATACGATAGACCCCCATAAGCCTGATCTGACTTGTACCCCTGATCCAACAAAGACAAGGGATCATAGGCAGGTAGTTGGAGTGGAGAACACAGGGGGGAAAGCATATGGCAACGCAACTGGATTGTACAACAAGCATCGCAAGTACTCAGAACAATGGAATCCGTGGCATCCTTTTCACTCAGCACACGACTTTCAACAGGCTCAATCATTTAGCCAGCAAACGAAAACGTGGATAGATCAACATCTGAGGCGTGGACTGCACAACTTCAACATCGAATCATTTCAATCAGCAGATATTCTACGAAAGCTCCTCTCTAGACTCGATTTCGGGCTCGGCAATGATAGTTGGATTGAAGATGATTCGCACATCTTCGGAACATTATACTACAGGGATATTTTCAAATGTATACAGTTCTTTTTGGCACATCTCCCATTGCAGGAGCACCTCGATGTTGAACCGGTGCGCCTTGGAGAACCAGTAAGTCGCAGAATATACAGCGAGACGAACACAGGCGATTGGTGGTGCGATATGCAAGATCAGCTTCCTGCTGGAGCGACCATTGTTCCAGGCATTTGTACATCCGTCAAGACCTACTTGACCAATTTTTCGGGCGACCAGCATCCCTGGCTGCTGTATCTCACGATTGGTAATATTCAAAAAGATATCCGCCGTACACCTAAAAAGCGCGCCTGGAATCTTGTTAGGCTGATCCCCTGTCCTCCGCAAGGTGCCAAATATACTGACAAGATATGGCACTCTGCGGTTGGAACAGTGCTGTCCCCACTCCGGAATCTTGACATCACTGGCCCTGGCTTGAAATGGGATTGTGCTGATGGATTCCAGAGACAATCTTATCCTCTTTTGGCTGCCTGGGTTAGGGATTATCCGGAACAAGTCCTGGTTGCTCAAGTCTCATATGGCTCATGCCCGATGAGTGAAATTCCTTAAGGTGCGCCGATGGGGCATCCAACTTTTCGACGCCTTGATAACCCACGAGATCAGCATGTTTACTTCGAGCTTCTGGACGAAACTAATACCGATGTTCTGCACACTCTTGGTGTTCATCCAATCCGCAACCAGTTCTGGCAATACCCTCTCTGCAATGGCTATCGCCTTTGGCAGCCCAATGAATTGCATCAGCTTCTCCTGGGTTTAGTTAAAGACTTATTGCACTGGCTGCTCAAATACCGGAAAGCTAGAAATGTCAAGGATAGATTTGACAATTGATTCACATCAGTACCACGATATCCAGGCCTCCAGCGCTTCCCTCAACCATTCGATTCGATGAAAAGCGGCTCCTGGCAGGGAAAAGAGATCCGGGGCATGATCAGAATACTGGCAGTGAATTGTGCTCCAATTCTTGACTGCTCCCAGGATGCCGGGAAAACTGTGGCGCAAACAGCCTCTGATGAAATGGTGATGGGAGCAGTGCGGGTATTATGTGAATTCTCTCTACTTGTCAGCCAACAAAATCACTCTGATCTATCCCTCGCAGCACTAGAAGATGCACTGAAGCGATTTTACAAAAAGAAGGGTGCCTTTCGAGATCAGAAAATGTCAAAGTCTGCGCAGGGCAAAGTGGATGAACTATTGGCAAGAGAACCCCATCATTTATGAGAACAAAAGATTTATGAAATCTGTGCTGCAATGGAGGTTCAGCTGTACGGGGCTGAAAGGGTTACTACATTAAAACAAAGGCAATTTCAGGTGCGCCTGAATTGAGCCCGACAAGTGGCAACCATATGGTCAGATGCTGATCGGCAGAGGGCAATCGAGCGATTGGAGAATGAAATCCATCAGGTGACACCTGCTACATGCAAGTTTTTCGATAAATTATTCCAACATCATGTGCGACAACGATTGCAGGAAGTCGGGACTAAGGCAACTGGTCCCAGAAGCATATTCACCAAAAAACTTGTTTCAATGAAGACTGTTGCAGAAGAAGAGGCTTACGGGGCGGTAAACATGACTGCCAACAAGCGTGTGCAATGTCAGGTCTGCCTATCCGCTGCTGAGATTGAAACCACCGCCTGGAGTATCGCTGATACTGACCGCTTTGTGAATCAGCTCGAGAGAGAGATTTATGGTATCACTTCGAAAGACAAGATGCGGTTCACCACGGAATTCTCCATCCGATTGGTCAAGTTTGAAGCTTCGTGGCAGGCAATCAGCGTTCAGGAGCTCCGGAAAACCATCGAACACCATGTAATCCATTTCGGATATCGAAAGATGCATCTTGTGAGCCATATATCACTGGCAATTCGGCGGAAGGGTTCCAGCGGCAATTTCACCACCGATATTTCTGAACGGCTACATATCGGCAATGTGAAAGAGGCCTATCGATCTACCAACAAAGTTAATTACATTCAACAGATGCTCAAGCACAATGACTGGTGTACCGGTCTTGACTATATCGAGGAGACACTGTCATATCTTGCCCTTCAAGGCTGGTACGATACTGACTCTGCGAAAGTTTTCAACCTACTATTGGCTGGCGGTAAACGACGAAATACGTGCCAAGCCAATGTTTTACTCCTCCACAATTGTCAGAAAGAGCCATTTTTCCGCCCCGTATCACAACAGGTACATCATTAGAGAGAAAGTCATGTCCGCGGCGTGTGCAGAAGTATCAAATTGACCTCACTCAGAGATGCATCAGTAGATTTCGGAATTCCCAACTTGGGATAGCTATTCTGTACACAAATTGAAGACGACTGGGGACATGAAGTTAGTGGACTGGTGCTGGGATATGATCAGAATGTACTCATAGACAGTGTATTTATTAAACTTCAGAATGGGCTGTTGTACTACCGTCAACCATTTCACTGCCCTACATCTGTTGAGCATCTGAGACATGATTGCAAGGTAGAATATACGGATGCCAACCAAGGGATCATGCCTGAATCTCATAACATCTGGGTCCAATATACGGACAGTGACCTCGATAACACATTCCAAGGCCGAGTTCCCTCTGTTCCTGTATTATACTTCAGCTGGACTCCCCTGAATCAGATCCTCCAATTTCATGAGCGGCTGCCCGCCGGAAAATCAATATCCACCTTCTCTAAGAGGTGCAAGAAGACCCAACGATGGATATTATGTCCGCAACCTCAAGAATATGCGGTGGTGATTCCAACAAAGTACAAAGATCCGCATGGTTGGGCTGATTGTGTTGACGGGTTCATCCGGGATGTCAAAAAGACTGACAAGATGCATATTGTACCTGTCAGAGCAATTGTTGGACCTGCACATTCGGTGCGAGAGAATAATGCTGCATCAGGTAGAATCGATAGCGTATGGCTTGTAAATAATCATGTGGATTTAGATACCTACTGGACTGTGTATTAAAGTTACAATGCCTGAATCAAGGTGTGCAGAAGATAGTTAATTGAATTTTACAATTTGGTATGAACATTATAATAATCACTCCCGGAGAGTTTGGCTCCAGGTTCAAGGTGCACCGGAATACTCTTGGAGCTGCAGCCAATACTTCCAATAGCTCCGAAATTTGCACATCCTAATAGTTTCATTTGGAAGCATTTGGGAAACAATTATACACTCTTCAGGATATTCTTGGATTCTGTTCCACAACTTCCGGAGTATTCAGGAGCACTGGTGAAGTAGTCTCAGAGCGCCTGAAAGCACATCGCTCTGCATTCAGCCTATCTGGGAGCATCTGGGAGCATCTGGAAGGATCAGTGTGACTGTTCAGAGTTGCTGAGTCATTCGGTTATGACTTCCAAACCATTTTACATTTTGCTGATGGTGAGAGCAATTCGAGGTGCCCCTGAAAATGATGATCGAGTGAACACAGATACAGTGCGACGCCGTGCTAGAGGGAGTTTGGACACGCTATTGGTGATCCCGATTGAGTGCACTCAGAGATGTACTAAGTTGAGGTTGTGATCGAGCAAGTTTGGAGATGAAATTGGAGACTGAGATTGAGTGAACTCAGAGATGCGGTGGAGGCCGTGATTGAGCGAGTTTGGAGATGCACTGGGAGGCCATGATCAAACGAGTTTAGAGATGCACTTTGAAGATGTGATCAAGCGAGTTTGGAAATGCAATTGGAGATCAAGATTTTGTGAACTCAGAGATACACTCCGAGGCCGTGATCAAGCGAGTTTGGAGTTGCTATTGGAGATCGAGATTGAGTGAACTCAGAGATGCGCTTTGACGCCGTGATCGAGCGAGTTTGGAGATGCAATTGGATGTTACGGGGGTGCTTAATCCCAATAAACAATACAATAAATTATTGAATTAAGTACAGCCGCCTATCTAAGAAAACTCTTTCTTTCCTCGTCTTATCCTAAGACTCAACCTCTTGCACCACAGCT
>Ga0307512_10003298_pt1 | contig 18981 bp, 26 predicted proteins | sample 14_EM_MG_FD_200267 | JGI IMG/M metagenome (GOLD analysis project Ga0307512, IMG submission 200267) | Populus trichocarpa ectomycorrhiza microbial communities from riparian zone in the Pacific Northwest, United States - 14_EM | ecosystem: Host-associated > Plants > Roots > Unclassified | place... | reverse complement strand
TAAGTGTGGGATCGATGTCAAAAGCTGAATTGTCGTGATGGCGTCTGATCGCTCGACGACAATTTCCGCTCCCTATCTATCCCTCCTCCGTTCCGGGAAAGATATCAAGATGTCGAGAAAAAAACATGAACTTTTCACAAAGGTGATGGTGTATCACGACTTCCGTTTTCGGTGTTGAGATGAGGTTGAAACTGACCAATCATCGCCTTTTTTTTTACAGCTTGGCGAAATACGCACGACAGATTTTCCGTGGCGCTTATATTAGCTCAGCTCTCAAGCTGCGCAATTAATAAAGATTTACGATGCGCACCAAAGAGAGGAACGAAGGAAAGAACAAAGGAAAACGCAGCGCACGACGGTGAGGCAAGGCTGCAGAACCTCGATAAGGATACTCACATCCACCAATCCGCAACCATGTCCACCCCACCAATCCCTTCAATCGACACGCTCCTCCAAATACTCTCCAGTGAACACCACCTCCACTCACGTCCATCTGTCTTGCACACGCTCCTATCCAATCTACAATCCACCCCGCACCCCCCCACGGGGAAAGCCCTAATACAGACCCTCAAGTTCCGCCTGCTGGCATCCGACATCACACTCTCGCTCCAGCCCTACGGGAACCTATGCCTTCCACCGATCCTTCCCGAAAATGCTCCCGTATCCCTCACGCTCCCTGACTACGGCATTGTAGTCCAGCTGCTTGACATCTACGACGTTACCTCCTCCCGCATTGATGCACTGGACCGTCTGGAGATGGCGGGGCGTGGGGAATCAAGGCGTGGACGCGAGGTCATCCGAATCGTTCCCGCGGAAGATAACACCATCAACGGGACCGGTTCTGCCGAGGCACGCGTAGGAACGAGTGCTATCCACAGACTGCTACTGCAAGATGCGGCTGGCAGGAGGGTGTGGGGATTCGAACTTGAGTCTGTGGCTGGTGTGAAGGTGGGGATGAATATTGGTGCGAAGCTGCTGTTGAGGGGGTGTACGGTTGCGAGGGGGGTTGTACTCTTGACCGCAGCAACGGCGACGGTGCTCGGAGGAAAGCTGGATGTGATGCAGGCTGCTTGGGTAGAGGGTAGGAAGAGGGCGTTACGGGAGGCTTTAGATGAGGCGGCTCGAAAGTAAGTGAGACGGGCGATTGCGGACCAGTATCCATGTGCCTCTGGCACACATTCGGGGCGCGCGGTAGGTGGTTGGTGCAGGTCGGGGCCGTGTTTATCTAACACGGTACTGAGTGGCGGGTATGCTTCATTCTGTGCATTATTCCCAGAAAGGAGCAAGCTTATGAATTCAAAACACACTTCGCACTGCACCGATGCGCGCAAATGAGTACCTATTTATGCCTGTTTCACATGCCGTGGGTATTATCACCCGTTGTACAATACTCTACATCATACACGCAACGAACACTAACTCGAGCAAGCAGTCTCAATCTTTTGACCGAGCCAGGAGGATATCTACATATGATCTCTAGGCGAGGCCTGAAGGCCTGAGGATCTGCAGGATGAACCGAAGCATACTTTGATCTACCTAGACTACATATGTGTGTGCAGGCTTTCACGTTAGTTGGTGTGCTTAAAGTGGCCGATCACGTGCGATAAAGAACTCGATGCTCACGTTATCTAGCGCCCAAATTTCCCAACCTCAGAGCCTGCTCATTCCTACATATGCTTTCGCCCCTCTGTTGCACTCTTTTCATTCGGACCACACTTCTCTCCTTCTCTTCTCTTATCCGCCATCGCGCAATCCATACCCACCATATCTTCCTGGATTTCGACCGTCGACCTGACTCCGTCGCCGCCGCAATGATGATCGCACAGGCGGCAGCATCCTCGTCCAGGGAGTATACACCCGAACATATGCAGCGATGGAACTCTCTCCCGTCTGATCGCCCAATGCCCGAGAGGGAAGCAGTTCGCGCCATCCATGTGTACGATTTCGACAACACTCTCTTCTGCAGTCCACTACCAAACTCCAAAATTTGGCATTCGCCTACCCTCAGTAACTTACAATCGCCGGACGGGCTCGCCAACGGTGGATGGTGGCACGATCCACGAATTCTGGCGGCTACGGGGAAGGGTCTGGAGATCGAGGAGAAACGCGCGTGGCAGGGCTGGTGGAACGAAAACATTGTGCAACTTGTCGAGCTTAGTATGCAACAGAAGGATGCACTGACGGTGCTTCTAACTGGGAGGGGCGATACCGGTTTTGCGGAGTTGGTGCACAGGATTGTCAAGAGCCGCGGATTGGTGTTTGACATGATCGTATTGAAGTCGAAGATCATGCCCACTGGACAGCAGAGCCAGAATACTCTCGCCTTCAAAACAGCGTTTTTGGCCCAACTGTTGAACATTTACTCTGAGGCGCAGGAACTTCGGTTAGTCATACCCATGGCGTCTGGCAGCGGACAGCTGATGTAGACGTTAGTATCTACGAAGACCGGGCCAGGCACGTCCGCACCTTTGAGGATTTTTGCAAGAACTACGTCCAGGCAACCTACAATCGACGAGCGCATCTCAAGGCGGAGGTTATTCAAGTGGCAGAGACCGCGCGATCCCTCGATCCTACTACGGAGTTGAAGCATATCCAGACGATGGTGGATGAGCACAACGAGGTGCAGCGGTCATGCGGGGTGCATGGCTTCAAGCCGTTAAGGATCAAGAAGACGGTTTTTTACACCGGATATCTACTTAGTACCGCCACTAGTATAGCGTTGCTAAATAGCCTGGATATTCCTGCCATGTTGGCGAAGGAGAATGATATCAAGCTGATGGCGAATAATGTTCTCATCACTCCGAGGCCGGCCTCCAGATCCGTGTTGGCGAGGGCCGGTGATTTCGGGACTAAGGTTGAGTTCGAAGTCGTTGGGGTTGCACACTGGGAACATAAAGTGTGGGCGGCGCTGGTGAAGCCGGTAGATGACAGTATTCGTATCTACACTGGTAACAAAAAGCTCTAATCATCCTTTTGTTGAAATTCTGACAGTGGATAGATAATCCGGAACCGACAATAGTCCTCGCCGTCCGACGGGGATCGAAACCCATCGACGCCGGCCGTATCGACAGAAGGCACTGGAAGAAGCCAGCGCAGACAGCCCGCTTCAATACGGTCGTCGGCGAGAGACTTCTGCTGCGTGTCGAGGAAGATAAAAATGAAGGCGAGTGGAAGAGTCTCTTTCCTAGGCGCAAATCTTCTGGGAACGTGGGGATCAATTCCTCTGCACACCATAACAACACCCCCGGCGTTACTGATGCGCCCCTCGGGTCTGCTGGTACGCATCCGGTGATGGAGATTCCCAGCTGGGGATCGGGTTGGAAGTGGTGATTTGCATATTTATGTATTTTTATGTCTATTTCTTTTGGACTACCCCCATGTTCCCTTGCCTTTTACTGCCGGTTTTTTTTTATCTTTTTGGTTTCTTACTCCATTCCCCCTATAAAGGTTACCATCACCAACGAAATGACCCGCGCGGATTTCGGGGAGGCCGTCGCTGGCATAGGATCGGGGCCGTGGAAAATATGCAATGGCTCGACGATGTTTGCTGAGCGATTTGTACGATATGACCATATGGCAGGAAGTGCAGAATTTGGTTTTGGCGTACAATTGAACGAACGATTACTGAGCACTGGGAGGTTGTTTGTGTCGTCCACATATTGCGCTACATACACAGGTACTTAGTCATTGTATTTCTTGTAAAAAAGGGTCGAAGGCAGTTGATCCTTGAGTGATGACCCGTAATAATTGCGGGAAGTCCCGCGCTTTCAGGTGACTTTCCCCAAAACAAGTCAAAGGCTGGGCACACATGAACCGCGTCCTCCCAACTTTCACCAGACATTCACTCCGATTTTGACCACCGGCAACCCACACGCAGTACTGCCACCGTCGCCGCTACCCTCCATACGATGGTGCAGTCGATATCTCGTTCGCTGCCGACCCCAGCAGCGAGACCACCGCCTCCCCATTACCAGTCGATACTCACGCCTCTGCTACACCGGAGGTTTGCGAACGCCTGCTTGACCACACTCGGCTTTTGCTATCTGGAAGCGATCCTCATAAGCGATAAGTCGAACTGTAAGCTTTTCCTTTTCGAAGATGTTAGTCGAATTGTACTTACGACAGGTTCTGGCAGTCTTATGGGTGCTGTTCCCGATAAGCACGACCGGATTGAAATGCCTCGTGTTGTTTTTCCTGTCGGCTATGCCAATCTTGATCCTGAGGATCGCGCAATTACATGGTTAGCTTCTGAGAGGGTCTGGGGGGATAGGGGGGACTACAGGCGTCCTGCTAATACCGCTACTGTTAGTTGTCAAAAGGGCGCACCCGTCTCCATTTCATGCGTTCCAGAGAGCGATCGGATCCTTTGCGACTTACTCGGCAATATTTACCTACGTGTTATCTTCGGTGGTATTCATGGCACTGTATCTGTTGTCATGCAGCCCTGAAGACCAACTTGGTGTTGTGGTTGAGGGAAGGTGTTTACACGTTGCGTCAGTCGGAAGTGAAGGAGGTATGCTGATTGGGGATTGCAGGAGTTACGAACGACCAAGACTGAATGAGAGGTTCCTTTACCTGGTGTTCTTCTCGGTGTTCATCGGTGTCCTTAGCGGTGGGGCACATATCTATTACGACAGAGCAAGACTAGTGCTTCCCGAGGTACCATACGCCTCTTACCAGGACGCTGGGTTGGCTCAGATCCCTATTTTAGCATCGAAATTGGGGTCCTATGTATCCTTCTCCTCGATCTTCGGCCCTCTCGTGTACGCTCCATTCCGGTATATCCTTTGGTCTCACACATTGGCGTTTGCGAGACACTTTTATTGGTATGCTGGGCCGCGCTTCCCCAGGCCATTGAGGAATATTGACTGTTTGTAAGGTTGAACCGCTCGGCCGCGCTCCCCTCGTTTCCGGTGGGGCCTACGCTCTTCGTTCGGTCTTGCTTCCTCGCGTTCATGATCGTTTTGTCGTCTGAAGTCGTTCATGCTGCTTTTAACGCCTTCTTCACCGAGGATCCGTTCCAGGGCGGCAAGACGGTGACCGACAAATCGAGCGACCCTAATGGAACTCTAATTTCCGGACTCCGTACCTCTCAGGCGCCATTGACACAGGTGCGCATCGATTTTCGCTTCCACCTCAATATGAATGACTAATTGTGACGACAGCCGATGGCCTTTGCGGAATTGAACTATCTTGCCCACAACCGTCCTGATCGTCGACGCGCCATCTTCGCCGATGTCGACCGTAAACCATCAGCATGGGAACAGATTCTTAACGAGTGCTTGCGAGCTGTCAACGAAGTCGAGATCAAGCTGACCGAGCTCATCTCCCCGTGTACCGCAACCGCCGCCTCTGCGCCACCCATGCCACCTTCCGCACCTGAGCACAACAACAGTCCGCCCCCGATTCCAGTAAGCCAGGCCAACATTCTAGTAAAGACAGGCCCCCGCTCTCCCGGCCGCAACCTACTGGATATGGTGCAGGCTGCTGATGGTTCTGCTTCTCCGAGCGTTGCCCTGCGCAAGCACTTGCCGATCCCCGATTCATTCGATGCGAGCAAAGCGACGAAATCGGCTCTGGACCTGGTCAAGGAGCAGATGACGCCCATGTTGGCGTCGTCGTGTGGAGAACCGTTCAGGCAGACTGTTCAACGAGTGACTATTGGCGCTATTTCCAATGTGCGGGTTCCGATCGATGCTGTTTCTGGTATTTCTCTCTTCCATTCTGAAGTCACCACGGGCTGACCACTAGGGCAAATAGCTCTTGGAAAATTAGTCATTTCATCACTCGATGAAGATGAGTACGGTGTAGTTCAGGGCCACGTTGGCAAGATACTCCAGAGCTTCTGTGCCACGCTGGAGACGCTCGAGAGGTATACCGCTAACCCCCCATTGCACTGGACCGATACCGAGGCGCACATGGCGGCCGGGAAAATCAAGCTCGAGGAGCCCGAGGCCTTGATCGCGCAGCTCAAGTCTACCATTGCCGATATCGCCAGTGCATTTGCGCCGTTCCTGGACCAGATGGGACTGCCTAATGATGTACACAACAAACTGCCTCTTGGTAAGACTATGACCTAAAGAAAAATGAGCTATTTTCTCTTTGTGTCCGCTCAGGCCGGGGTTTTTTTTTTGCATTCGATTTCAGTTGTAGTGGGAATTGTGATTGGTTGCTGGTTACTTTACCCATTGGGGTGGGATGGATTAGGCGTTCGCTTTTTTTTCCCCATGTACTCATTTCTCTTTTTTTCATGATCAAATGATGGCGATTCTTCCTTGTAAACCTTATTGTTTATTTTGTCTTGTTTGCTACTTCCATGGTTGTTTCAATCTATGCCTGATACACGCGAACCTTTCCTATGGGGCTGAGATGAGACTCTATACTAAAGAAAGCCCTTCAAACTCCCTAACCACAGGTACCTCCACCCTCACCGCCTGCCCGCCCTCTGTCAGATGCGGCACAAAAATCACCGGCACGGCCTCCTTTATCATTTCCAGCAACTCCACCATCGCCTGTTGCAGTGCACCAGCACTCTCCCTCATGCCCCTTCTAAACATGGCCTCGACCAGCCCCGTCGTCTCCCCCCTAATGCTATCGACCCGCTCCACGAGGCGACGCACAGAATTGACTAAATACTCCTCTTCATAGACGCTCCCTTTCTTGCCACGCGCCCGCTTACGTTCGTCTTTTCGCCGGTTCTTGGAAGTCTTCCGGGTCTCTCCCGTCTGTGCGGTCCCCAGGGAAGCGCCGGTATAGCGAGTAAATAGTGAGGCTCCCGAAGTGCTAGCGTTAGTCGGTGCAAGGGAAACGTTATCTGGCGCGTCAGCCTCCGTAACAACGTCAAGATAGGCGAGCGGGTCAATAGTGGCTTTTTCGCGGAGCTCGGCGATGCGGCTTGTTTGGGCCTTGAGCTGGCCGCGGCACTCGGCGAGAAGGCTGGAGGATGAGGCGAAAGCCTCGGTGAGGGCTGGGTCGATAATGGATGTTAGGAGAGTTGGTTGGTTGTGCAGGACCACGGTCCGCATTGCTTCCGAGTAGTGGGTTCCTGCACACAGGGCGGTGGCCGCAGCGGGCACATCCGAGAGGTAAGATAGGTAAATGGTTGCCGCTTTGTGGTGAAGTTTTTGTTCGGTCAGGGTTTCGGCCAGCGAGGCGGCGAGGGAGGGGAGGTCCGATTCTTGGGCCCGCGTCGCGACGAAAAGACATTCTTCCCACTGTCCGGCGTTTTGGTAGCTTTCTATTGCCAGGGCTGTCTCATCCAAGAACTCGTACGCTACATCCGCAATCATCAGCCATGGATTCCCGTTACAACTGCCGATGGTGAGACAAACCAAACCCGGCCTCTTTGAATCGACTCGTGGCATGTAAGAAGTCGGCATAATCACGCATAATAGCTTTCGTATGATCCGGCGCGTATTTGTACAGCTGGAGGGCTTCGGTATATAGTTCCTTCTGAGCAGCGTAGTTGCGGGTCTCCTCGAAGCTGTTGCCGCCCATGTCGAATAGGCTTTTCAACGCTTTTGAATAGCGACCAAGCTTGTCATCAATGGTGAAGCGGCGCCGGAGCTCAGGCATTTCCTGAAGACTCTGTAGGAAGGGAAGGTACTCCCGTGGGTCCTGTTTATCTAATTAGCATTACAAAATCGAGTGAGCAGCAGTGATAAACCTTCTGTGCCTGTTGCGCAATCATGATCGAGATTTCCAGATCATATATTCCCAAAGCAGTATCATAAAGCTTGTCAATATCGGATAGGAAACATATATGTGTGATTGCTTGCTCGTACAAATCCCTACCCTTGAGCGATGTAATTAAGCCCAGCGCCGACTCGTGGTCTGGCGGTGTCTTGCATACATATGCAGTGATGATGTTTTGCATGTGCTTAGAGAGGTGCTTTTTCCGTAGGACATCGATGAATGCATTGCAGATAGTGTTGACTTTGTTAGTAACTCCAGTAGCAGCAGGTTTATTTTCCAGCGATAGAGAAGTGGCGGATGGCAGTGTCTCCCGGTACATAGTCTTCGTCACATCCTCCTCTCTGTCCCAATTAGCAGGCAATCCCCCGAGAGCAGCAGAGACTGTTAGAGCACACCGTAGTTGCGAAAGTACCAAATCTATGTATTCGATCTCTTTCAATTGCGAGACAAGCAGCTCTATGCACTCCAGAAACTGCGCCGGCGCGTAATCATGCAGTAAGTTAAGGTCCACGCGGTTGTTTCTGCACGCAAGAAACGCTTTTTTGTAATTCCGGGCCTCAATGCTTCTACGCACTCCTGCCAGCACGAGGGCTCGGGGGTAGATTGTTTCCAGGTTTCCACGAGGCATCTGTAGGACTAACGAGAAAGCCGAGGGCATCACACTGACAAGACGCGAGCCACGCTCGATGTTTCGGCAACGTTCGTCGTTGCCACTGGCTTCATCGGAGGGTACTTCGAGGTCTATACTCTGAGTTAGTGGTCTGAATAGGCAATTAACGTACTTGGAGAGATACCGTGAATTCTGGATGTCAAGTGGACGAATTTGATCACATGCTGGCTGGTCGTAAACATCAGGTGTGCATCTGTAATGGCGAACGATGTACACGACGAAGCCAGGTGTCGTTCATTGGCGTAAAGACGTCCAGCTTCCGAGAGACCAAAGACCACAATCTTGCGTCGAGGTCAATAATACCCCTTTATGTGGGAATTCTTTGAATAGGCTTACCTGGCCCTCCAGAATGATGGCATCCATCCACGGACATTTCGCAGGGAGCGCGCAGACCGGATGATCCGCTCTCTCCTCGAAGTCGTATCGAGCCACAACTCCGGTCTGGTCTTGGCATAATACCCCTCCGAGTTCTCCGGCGGCCCTGAAGGTGCACACTGAAGTGTCGATGGTCAAGACGTGGGAATCATTGACATCTACTTGGTCGCTAAGCATTACTCGGCGCAATACGTTTGCATTACCTGCACTCTCTCCTAGAAGGCAGATTGTTTCCTCATCGAGGAAACAGACTTGGCGGAAGCTTCCGCTGCTTGGAAATTTGAAGACGCTTCGAGTGACTTCGGGATCCTTCGCCGACTTGAAGTCCCAATCGATAAGATCTACACTGCTGTGCTGGAGGACTGTAATGCGGGTGCCGCTTGGGCTTATTGCCACGTCAACAGGCGTGGAGTCCAGTTTCGCTTCGCAGTACGACATCGGCGGTGGGATGTTGGCGACTCGAATCGGCGTTAATTTAAGCTTGTCTACGTGTAGGCTTGTGAGAATTCAGATGTTCCTTTTTCATAGTGGGGTACACACCTCCATCTACCACACCAACTACGCCGAAGTCGTTGGGCGCTACCAATGGCCCTGAAGCATTTATCCACACAAACGAGTTGAAATCGACCGTTGCTAGAGTTTCATTAGCATTGGTCAAAAAATGAACCACGATCGATGCACGAATTCTTACTGGTAGATGTGATGACAAATTGCAAGGGTTTCTCAGGGTGCCATTGGAACCCATATTTATTTTCTGTATGGGAGGTCGAGTAAGAGGAGAGCATGACCTCTTGCTTTAGATACCAGTGATAATTGCCTGTACTCCACAGCTGGACTCTATCGGCGAGGCAAACAGCTAACACTGAGGAATCTCCGTTCCAATGCATCGAATTGATCTTGAGCTCAGACGATGGCGTCTTCTCCCCTGTCTTGAGCGTAAACTCTCCATGGCGAAGACCATTCCGTTCGAAAAAGACAACATCCACCCTGTCGAACCTCCGTTGAATACCAGCGATCAGGTTTCCAACTGGTCGCCAGCTCAGTGGCGACTCTAACCCATCCACTGGCTCACTAACACTGTCCAATTGCCCTTCGCGACTGTACACGCGCACCACCCGGCGTTCCTGGTCTTCGATCGTAGACACAGCCAGGTATGCGCCATCACCCCTCCATGTGATCACAGTCCGGGCGTCGTCCTGCGGACTTAGCACACCTGAGTCCACCTTCGCCGGCACCGTGGGATCCCTCAGTCCCTGAGTTTTTGCATGTTTCCCCTGGAATTGTGTTTCCGCCTTTCCCCAGCCGACGCTCACGTGTCTTGACGCTTTCTGATCTTCGACTGAAAATTTCACCTCCTCAATCGGTTCGAAATCTCTCGTCAACAACAGCAATGTCCCAGATTTTGTTGCAATGGCCAACACTTCTTCGTCGGGTGACCATGCGGTGGCACAGATCCCACTTTCGATGGACCCAACAATCTCCACCTCCACATCCGCATCCTGCTCGCGTACTAGCACTATATCCCCGCCTGAGAAGATGACGCATGTAGAAGATGTATCCGTGAGGTAGAACAAGCTAACGATGCGATTACTCGTGGCATCGTCGTCCAGTATTGCTGCGACCTCCCATGAGGTTATTGGCGCATAATCTCTTCCTGCCTAAACCTCTCTCCCCCATCAGCAGCTACCCTCCGTCACCCAATGGTATTCCTAACTCACTGTGGCCCTCGAAAGCTCCACTAGTCCACCCCCCTCCGCTGGTTCAAACGCGCATATTAAACTGTCGGTGGAAACATCCCACGCCGATGCGGTGATAGAAGAGATGGTATCTTCGACGGCAACAGTATGTCGATGGATTTTCAGTAGATTGCGCATTGTGAGGTTGTGGTCGTTTGTTGCAGTGAGGATGGATGTGACGTGCCCCGCTCTAATTTTTTGGCCCCACTATTGGGTCGTACAAATATGACACACCCCTCACATAAATGCGGAGCCGCATTAAGGCATAAGATGAACCACTTGAGCGAAATCTTTAAAGATTGTCACTCGACAAGAGGCAACTTTGAATTTGGAACTCTGAAGACAGGGAGAAGTAGGAGGTTCACTGGGATAACTATAGTGGAATATCCAAACACATTCAATGGCATTGGAAAGTTGCTAGCATCACGAGGAGGGCCAACTGGACCGTCGGTTCGCATGTTCAGACTAGCTTCGCCACTCTCGTCACCTGCGTTCATACTTAATGTTTAATCATGAACCTTAGGATCATCCCCACGATCTTGTACCCCGATACACAACTAGGCAGCACGTAGTGTGGCTACACAGCGGAAGTCGGTTCTATCCATTATGATACACGGTTCGAGCGTAACGGAACCCAGCACTTGTGCCCGAAGCAAGCTGTATGTACCACAATCGCCCGTCTGTTTACCGCAAAGAACGGTGCCACATTATTTTTTAGGCGTTCTTCCTAAGCTGGTAGACGGCGATACCAAAGGGAAGTCCGAAGCCGACAACTATTCCAAGATGTCAGGATGTGATTCGAGTGGATGTGAATGCTTAAAGAACATACCGCAGAACGAAACGTATCGGACGGCGAACCACTTGGTCAGAGGGTTGAAGGGAAGGTTGCTTCGAGGACCCTCGGGATAGTGGTATCCGCCCATGCGAGCAGGAGTGACGGAAAGGTTTCGGTGGGTTACCGTGAATGGACTCTGGCGAGCGGCAAGGGCCGAGCGACGAATGGTACCGGATATCATAGCTTGACGTAGTAACAAAGTCAGCACGCGGACGGGCGGCAATGATGGGCAAGGTAGGGTTTTGCTGAAACTCGAATCACTGCGGTTGTATGCCGAATTCGAAGATGTGGGTTTTCGGTGGAGGTGCTTACCGGAATAATGGAGGGTTGGCAGTGTACTGAGACTGAGTGGAGATGGATGGTTTGGTGGGTGGATCAAGGTGAAATGGGGCGATTGTCTGATGGATTAATCGTTTTGGGATTTACCTAGCCTGACCAAACAACCCTAGCCGAGTGTGTGCATACTTCATATGGTTAGATAGAAATCGAACCATGTATCAATCAGCAAATTCTTGGTGTTGTGTATTACCCGGCCCCCGATTGCCCGCCTGTTGACCCACCTCCCTCGATCCCGCCACAAACGAAAGAAAGACCCCAACTTCTGGGTTCTATAAGTTTGCCGCATTAGCTTCGATTAGCGTGAAGTCTCCGGTAGTCGCTTTCCAAAAATCTACTTACTTCTGGATCCGCCCTGAATCAGTCGCGATCTCTACTTCGACGTACCAACTTACACTCCCCGCTCATTTCACACTCGATTTCTCCCCTCAGCCCTCCTCCGCCGGCCAGCCATGCTCGACGACGATGAGCTTTTCGACGTGTTCGATCAGGAAGCCCCACCACCAGCGCAAGACCCCAACACCGAACGACGGTCGAACAAAAAACGCAACGCAAATGGTAACGGTCGTGCTGCGAGCGCGGACGATAGCGCTGCGGGAGATGTCATGCCGGTGGATTCAATTCCGTCTGCGGACGACCCGCAGCAACAGCAACAAGTGCAGCAGACAGACGAGCAGCCGCAGCTGATTTCGCCGTCCGCAAAACGGCGACGCCGCACTCCTGCTGATGGCGATCCTATCGTCACCGACGCCTTCCAGATTGAGGCTGTACGGGAGGTACCGGCTTCGGGCGGTCTCACCTCGCAGAATACGGAGGGCCAATCGATCATCATTCCACACCAAGTGCGACATCAGGTCTCGCTTCCGTTAAGCTACAAGTACCTGCCGATAGAAAACCATGTTTTCCATGATCCACCAGCACGCCAATACTCCTTTGAGCTGGATCCATTCCAAAAGACATCCGTGGCTGCAATAGAGCGCGGCGAGAGTGTGCTTGTCAGTGCCCACACCAGTGCGGGAAAGACGGTGGTAGCGGAATATGCGATCGCGCAGAGTCTGCGGGACAATCAGAGGGTTATTTACACCAGTCCAATCAAGGCTCTGAGCAACCAAAAGTTTCGGGAATTCACTGCAGAATTTGGCGACGTGGGATTGATGACGGGTGATGTAACAATCAATCCGTCTGCGACCTGTTTGGTCATGACCACCGAGATTCTGAGATCTATGTTGTACCGTGGATCGGAGGTGATGCGAGAGGTGCAATGGGTTATCTTCGACGAGATCCATTACATGCGAGACAAGGCCCGTGGAGTTGTGTGGGAGGAGACCATCATTCTGCTGCCTGACAAAGTTAGATATGTGTTTTTGTCTGCCACCATTCCCAATGCCATGCAGTTTGCGGAATGGATCTGTAAAACACATACACAGCCTTGTCATGTAGTTTACACGGATTTCCGACCCACACCACTGCAGAATTACCTGTTCCCCTCCGGCGCTGATGGCATCCATTTGGTCGTAGACGAGAAGGGTATTTTTCGGGAAGACAATTTCCAGAAAGCCATGGGCTCTTTGGCTGATGCCCATGGTGAGGACTCGGCCGATATCAATGCAAGAAGAGGCAAGGGAAAGAACAAATGGCAGGTAAAGAAAGGAGGAAACAAAGGTATTGCTTCCCATTCCTTTCCGCCACAGGTCCGTGCTAATACCTGACCAGGCCCTTCTGATATCTACAAGATCGTGAAGATGATCATGATCAAGAACTACAATCCTGTCATCGTCTTTTCCTTCAGCAAGAGGGAGTGCGAACACCACGCATTATCTATGAGCCAACTTGCGTTTAACGACGACGCCGAGAAGGAGATGGTCGCGAAAGTTTTTGAGAATGCTATCAGCTCGCTATCCGAAGAGGACCGTGGCTTGCCCCAAATTCAACACATTCTTCCGCTATTACGCCGTGGAATCGGTATCCATCACTCTGGGCTACTGCCAATTCTTAAGGAGGTGATCGAGATTCTTTTCCAAGAGGGCTTGATTAAGGTCCTGTTTGCGACTGAGACCTTTTCCATCGGACTGAACATGCCAGCGAAGACCGTTGTGTTCACCAGCCTCCGCAAGTTCGATGGAAAGGAGCAACGATGGATCTCTCCTTCGGAGTTCGTGCAGATGGCTGGTCGGGCGGGTCGTCGTGGTCTTGATGATCGCGGCATCGTTATCCTCATGATCGACGAGAAGATGGAACCACAGGTTGCCCGTAATATTGTCAAGGGAGAGCAGGATCGACTGAACTCGGCGTTCTACTTGGGGTACAACATGATTCTAAACTTGATCAGGGTGGAAGGAATTTCGCCCGAGTATATGCTCGAGAAATGTTTCTACCAGTTCCAGAACACTGCTGGTGTATCTGTCTTGGAGAAAGGTAACAATCCCTCTGCATGTGCTGTGCTTCTGATGCTAACTGCAAGTCAGAGCTTGGTGACTTGGAGCGTGAAAAGTCCCTGATCGCGATCGATGATGAGGTCATAGTGCGGGAGTACTATGAATTGCGACAGAAACTCGACATGTATGCGAAGGACATGAGAGATGTCATCAACCACCCAAGCTACTGTCTCAAGTTCATGCAACCCGGTCGCCTAGTTAAAGTCAAGTACGGCAATCACGATTTCGGCTGGGGAGCTGTCGTTGCTTACTCTAGACGGGCGCGCGGCAAGGTAAGCAACACGGGCGTTGGTATTGCTACTCACACTAATTCCGTTTAGGAGGAATTCCCACCCCAGGAGAGCTACGTTGTGGATGTTCTCTTGTGCGTCGCCCAAGATGCCCCTACATACCCCAAGTCGAATCCAGACTTGCCACCAGGTGTCCGGCCACCTGCAGAGGGTGACAACGGAAAGATGGAAGTTGTTCCTGTACTGCTCTCGTGCCTGGACGGTATCTCAGGGCTCAGGATTTTCCTTCCAAATGATATGAAGCAGGCTGAACAGCGAAATACTGCGAGAAAGAACATTGACGAGATCAAGCGCAGATTTGGCGATGGAATCTCCATCCTCGACCCCGTCGAGAATATGAAGATCACAGACGATTCCTTCAAGGCCCTTCTCCGTGTAAGCTATTTCTCGTCGGAACTCATGTTTCCGTAACTTACTTGCTTCTCAGAAAATCGAGGTCCTTGAGTCAAAGTTGCTCGTCAACCCCCTGCACAACTCCCCTCGTCTGGTCGATCTCTACAACCAATATAGTTACAAAATGGAAGTTACCGAAAAGATCAAAGCTACGAAGAAGAAGATCTCGGTCGCCCATTCCATCATGCAGCTGGACGAACTCAAGTGCAGAAAGAGGGTGCTCAGGCGATTGGGTTTCATCAGCGACACCGATATCGTCCAACTTAAGGCGAGGTTGGTCATCCTGGATTTTATAAGCAGTGGGGCCGTTACTGATGGCTATCTATAGGGTTGCTTGCGAAATCAGCTCCGGAGACGAACTGTTGCTCAGCGAGCTGCTGTTCAACCGTGTGTTCAACGAGCTTAGTCCCGAGCTGACCGCGGCGCTTCTCAGTTGCTTCGTATTTGAGGAGAAGAGCAACAGCGAGCAGCAACTGAAGGAGGAGCTTGCTGCGCCGTTTAGGGAGTTGCAGGCGCAGGCCAAGCTGATTGCTAAGATCTCGGCTGAGAGCAAAATGGCCGCCATGACGGAAGAGGAATATGCGCAGAAGTTCAAGCCACAGTTGATGGAGGTTGTCTACGAGTGGTCGAAGGGAGCTTCTTTCTCGGCCATATGGTGAGTTGCAAACCTTTGTTCTGGAGAATGGTGTTAATACCTCTTAGTAAAATGACCGACGTCTACGAAGGTAGCTTGATCCGTATGTTCCGCCGTCTCGAGGAGCTATTGCGACAAATGGCCCAGGCTGCGAAGGTTATGGGCAGTGATGAACTGGAGAAGAAATTCGAGGACTCGCTGTCAAAGGTCAAACGAGGTGGGTTACTCGAAAATTGAATAGGCGGACCTCTCGCTGACCCCCTCCTTTTTCACAGACATCGTCGCCGCTGCATCACTCTACCTGTAGTTGTGTCGAATCTCATGCAAGTTTGTATATACCTTACATCTAACTGTCTGGAGTTGTGATTGCGGACGGTACTTAATGTGTGTACGTATGGTGAGCTAGAGAATCGTCACGATGTTTCCTTCTTCTCTCTTTTCTTGTTTTTTTTTTGGCGAAGCTTGCATCTTCATAGTCGTCATGGTTTATGTGCGAAGAAATCTCTCTTTCGGTTCTTTAGCTGGATTCCGTCAAAAGTGTACCCCTCATAGAGTAGATTTAGTCCAAAGCTGCTTCGCTATCCAAGCATTCAGAACAATGATTTGCATCTATTGTATATGTAGAATAGGTACGGTGTTCCAGCAATGCCAAGACGATGACTCAATTTACGCGTCGATAACATGTACCCAACGTCGTGTATTTCTCTGGCGACCTCACGCGTGTCTTCCTCCTTTTCTTCCCAGCACACCGCAACCATGCATCCAGGCGACCAACACAAACTCCCAGGAATAATCCAAAATCCGTACGAGGAGAAGCACATATCTCCTTACACTGCGGTTGAGATCGCGACGTTGCAGGCGAAGCTAGACCAGCAGCTAGGCCCAGAGTTCATCTCATCCAGACCCGGTGCGGGAGGGAAAAAAGTTCACTATATCCAGGCTGAGAAATGTATCAACCTAGCGAACCAGGTGTTTGGGTTCAACGGGTGGTCGAGCAGTATCACGAATATGGAGGTGGACTTTGTATTTGCTTCCGAAATTCCCGCCTACTGGAGTTGAAGCTAACTTGCAGCTAAATAGCTTGATCAATCGAAAGACAACAAATGGAGCATCGGTATATCGGTCACGGTCCGGGTTACACTCAAAGACGGGACATTTCACGAAGATGTTGGGTACGGCCAGATGGAAAACGGAAAGAAGGCACAGGTGTTTGAGAAGGCGAAGAAAGAAGGTACTACGGATGGTCTCAAGAGAGCACTGCGATCGTTCGGAAACGTTCTCGGGAATTGTCTCTACGATAAGGACTACTTGGAAAAGATCACACGACTGAAAGCGCCGCCAGTGAGTCGAATCGATTGCTGGCTTCGTTATTACTGTGACTGAGATGTGTAACAGACCTTCTTCAATGAGAAGAGATTACACCGTCATGGCGATGAGATGAAGCCCAACTCTATGGAACAGATCACAAAAAATGAACCTGTGACTGCACCACCGGCATCAGCTATCAAGGAAACAGCTACGCCTACAGGCATGTCAGAGCTGTCGTTGCGATGGATATAATTGGCTAACGCTTACCAGAACCACTTGACGAGTACGGCGGAGATGAGCTCGAAGAGTTGGGGGTATTTGCTGGGGACGACGGTGTCTTCGACGATCTGATGCCCGACGAGGTTGCAGTGGATCCTAGGGAGCATAGTCCTATCGAAACACCATGTAAACCTGCTCCCGCACAAAGCACCAACTATACACGACCTCCGCCACAACAACCCCCAACGTCTCCGACCAAGATGCCTCAACCGCCTCAACAGCCGCCACCACCGCGTTCGCACGCACCCCCTCCAACAATTGCCGCACCTCCCCGGCCTGGCCAAGGCCTGAAATCGGGTCCTCAACAGGGCCCAACCTCGTACGCACAGTCAAGACCGATTCCCAAGCCGCCAGGTCAAGGCCCTCAAGGGCCCCAAAACCGCTCAGGTATGCAGCCCCTCAATCGACCAACTTCCGGGGCGACCACCACCCCACGACCTCAGCAACCTCCACAGGTTGTCTCACGGGCTCAGCCGCCGCCCCAGGCCGCTCCACGAGCCCAGCAGCCTCCTCTCCAGGCTGCTCCCCGAGCTCTACAACCTCCTCAGCCTAGCACCAACCAGACCGCCTCTGCCGCCAACGAGCCCATGCCGCAACCCCCAGGCACCCCTTCCAACATCCCCCACAACCCTCCTGTAGGGTTCTTCAACGGCCACGCCGCCATGAACCTCAAAAGCGAGCAAGACACGATCTTTAACCCCCACCGTCCAACCACGATCCCCCGTTCCGCAGGAATAGACCACAGCAAGTCCACGCCTGTTCCCCGGAAAGCCTTGCAGCAGGGAGGAACACCTAACTTTCAGCATCCAAATTTAACCCCCGGACGCCAAATTGGCATGCCACCTGGAAGGGGTGGATTCCGTGCTCCTGGATTGGCCGCGGGAACGAAGAGAACTGCGGATGCTAATGGGTGAAACCCCCCCCTCTCGCGTGCGAGTCTATATAATAGTGACTAATTCAAACTGTCAACAGCACGACGTTGGGAAACGCATCCGGACAGCAAATGAACGGCCAACCGAACTCGAACGGAGGCAACGATCCAAAGAGACCGAGAAACTGAACGACATGTGGTTGTTGATATTGTTGGATGCTTTCTTTCTGTTTGTGCTTCTCCGGAAGGCGTTCTTTGGTGCTTGTACTAGATTGGGGGCAAATTGATGGGATATTTTACTCCACTTTCATATCCTTACTTACTGGTGGCTGTCTCTTTGCCGTATGATCTCTGCTGTATTGCGTCTTCACTTTCCTGCAGTTGCCCATTAATTCACGGTTTCATAAAATTTCTTCATGTCGCTGAAAGGAAGTGGACTAGGCCACCCAATTCACTTCAATAACACCACTAAAGCCTGTTCCCTTAAAAAAAAACGGAAGGAAAGAAAAAACAATGATGGACGGAGGGTATGCGCTTAATACAGCTGCAGACAGACAAAACACAGATATAGAAGTGTGAAGAAAAACTCATGAGGTATTATAAACCGGCACAGCAACGACGAATTGGTTGCTTTTAAACCTAGAAAGAGGAAAGAAAAACCCCTGCCAACAAAAGTTGAGGTCGATGTTGATTGATCTTCCTCTACTCGACTCTCTCATCCCCCTTACCCTCTGTTGCCAGGTACACGACTTAGTATCCGTTAATCGTCATCCTCTGCTGCGAGCCCCGGCTCAGTTCCCTGTCAGCGGATGGAGAGATGGGCCTGCTGCTCCCCGCACCGGCGGCGCTCGACTCCTTGAGAGCCAACAGCTGCTTGGCACGGAAGGTCTCGTAGTGGATCTGAGAGGTAGTTTCGATCAGGTCTTGGAGGTGTGTGCGCGTAAGGAAGTTGCGCAGGTAGACGAATTCACAGTGAGCCTCGTTCTCAACTATCAACCGTCAGTGCACGGAACCGAAGAAGGGAGGAAGACGGGCAGGTACCATTGATAACACCCCATCTGTTCTGTCGTCCGCGCACTTGCTTGCCCTCGACGATGATGGACTTCTCGGAGCCCACCACAGCG
>Ga0307512_10003297_pt1 | contig 18989 bp, 23 predicted proteins | sample 14_EM_MG_FD_200267 | JGI IMG/M metagenome (GOLD analysis project Ga0307512, IMG submission 200267) | Populus trichocarpa ectomycorrhiza microbial communities from riparian zone in the Pacific Northwest, United States - 14_EM | ecosystem: Host-associated > Plants > Roots > Unclassified | place... | reverse complement strand
TTGCCCAAGGTTACTCCCAAATATTTTGTCTTACCCACCTTATCCGGACTTACAACAGCATCGGCAAGGCACCCGCAAGTCACAAAAGTAGCAAGGCACCGCAAGTAATGTTAGATTTTGCTGATGCTGATCGTGGCGTGAAATTGTGAAGGTGCTCAATGCCCCTAATCCAACTGGCGAGCTACCGAAGTCACTTGAAGCGAAAGGCACGCCCGGCACGAACGAGCATTTCAGAGCGCCCATACTCACGAAACGGCGGAAAAGCGATCTAATCACAAATAGCCGTTGAAGGCGACAATTGGTAGATAACGGCCCGGAGCCCGGTAAGGCCGGTACATGCGAAAAAGGAACTTTGCGCAGGAAAACAAACTAACACAGGGACTCACTACTCAGACCTACGCACAGGCATATGCATATTCTGTTTTCTCATAAAATCTAATCACTATAAACTCAAGAGCTACTGAAATTCAGTAGTTTCACATACTGAACGGTGTGGAAACACCTTAATTTCAGTAGTTAGTATGTAAAAAAGTTGGAGTAGAACATGATCAAAGTACTGAATGGTGTTGGAAACACCTTAGTTTCAAGTGATAAAACCCTGAATTTCAGGTGTTTTGCCTACTGAGATTCAGTAGCTGTTGTGTTCATAGTGAATGTGGACTACAACGTATGGGGAAATGTGGGACATCATCAACCCAAACAAATCCCGCATGAACTGATGTGCCGGCCACGTGACTTATTCGTGCCAAACCTGTCCGCTTGGCATCTTGGCATCTCTCTGGTAACAAACAAACACCATATCGCGGGAGAATTTCAAACTTCGTCATGGTACAAACAATAGTACTGTATGAAGAATACAAGGGTATGTGGCAGTTGAAACGGAGCAATTGTGCGGTTAGTGCCCACCTCATTTCTGGCACACGCAGTTTCACGTTCTCCTTTGTAGACAGATTGACAGGTCCTGACGGGTGTACGGATGGCGGTGTGAAAGATGGATGTGAGGCTCGAGACAAAAGGGAACAAAGAAACCCCGAGGCGAAGCGCTGAGGTGATGATGTTCGTGGGGATCTTTTGGTGGCAGCCCATACCTCCACTGTTCCATGTTATCTATAATGCTCACCTTATACCATCACAGTTCCAATGCGATTGGCTTCGAGGACACACGTTATGAACCAACTCAAGCATCTTAATCTTCGTTGCTGACGTACCTTAATGCTCACTGTATTGGGCCGATAATTAAAGTTGATGGGATCAATGGCACCATAGTACGCCGGGGTCTCTCCGTATCGCCACAGCTCTGATACAGTAGTCTCGTGAGGCCTTCTATTATTCTCATGCACCTCGACATCATGATCAGTGCGATGGAGATCTGCCAGCGTGTCGCGATAGCCGGTACGCCCAGTGCCATATATTAATCCCGGCGGCCGAGTTTCCTCGTATCCCATCACCCCACGAGGCCATCCACCTCTCTATTACTCAGGGTAACCCCCCACTCCTTAACTCCGTCTCCTCACCACCACCCCCCACCCCCCCGCACCACCGCAGGCGATGGTCGGCTCGACTTCTCCCCGCTCAGATTCGCTCTCGGTTGCGGACGCCGCCAGCGACGGCGGCAGCTCAAGCCAGAAGGCATCCAGATCGATCGTGATACATGGGCACGCCCTCAATGGTGGCCCGTCCGAGTCACGGCGACGGCGCAGTCTCATGGCTAGACTCGCTCCTCAAAACGCGTGGGTGTCCCGCGCCGATCTTATCCCTGACTCGAACGACACTGCTGCCAGCCTGAGCGGCCGTCCAACCTTGGCTCCAAGTCCCGCTCCTGCGCCGTCCTCTCCGCCTTCGAGCCAGCCCAAGGCTGCCGCTCGTGCGTCTAGCACCGTGCCCGTCGCGGCGATCACATGTGCTGCCGTTGGCGGGGTCATCGTCTTGGCGGCGGTATTGGCTCTCATCTATTTCTTCCGGATCCGGCGTAGAGTCAAGAGGATGAAGCGGTGCACGGATATCCTTGGGCCAGGTGCGTCCTTCAAACACAACGCCGCGGCCCTGAACTGATAGACTACATCAACTCTTGTGTATGCTCACCTTCTTGGATGCTAGAACTCGCGGTTATGTCACCATCCCAGTCATCGCAACTTTCGTTCGACTCGCTCGTCAAGTCCGATGGGACGCACGTCCTCTCGCCGTCGACGTCCGATCCGACCAAACACCTCCTTCCTCTGGTCGCTCCCATAATTACCCCCCCAGCGACCGTCGACCGTCCCAGCCAACCTCTGTCCCCCATACGCCTCTCGACGATCACCATTGGTCCCCCTCCTACCCCTAGACGTGGGTCCATCCTGCCCCCAGAACCCCGAAGTCCGATTCGCTCGCCACCTGTAACGTTGACGTGGCCAAGCCCCATGCCCCGGTCGTAGTACTATCCTGAACACGACCAAGGGGAACGCAGGGACCTTCGATGACCTTTTGACTATCCTTTTCACGATCTTTCGTTCACGCCCCACCCCTCTTTTTTTCTTCCGATGTATGTATGAGCGCTGTGTGCTAAAAGTGCAGACAAACCACCGTCTTCCTTGCACCATCAGGAACGGTTGGTACAGTGTCCCAGATACAGTATATAAGACAGTCGGCACGGTTAACATTTGGGCCCTGACGCTCCGGTTGCCAGTGGGGGGGCCACGTTGCCAAGCGTGTGAACTGCCCGTCATTTTGCGGCACCGCCACAATACGTAGCAGGTCGATTGGATTGATAACCCAGCATCAGATCACCGCTCACAGTCAAGTGGCACCAGAGCGCAAAGCGACCGTTTCTGGATTGATGCATTGATGCGTTGATATTTGATCGAGTCCTTCGCCGGCCTCTCGTAGTAACAAGTCTTCGCATGGGAATGCCGCATGTGGCCGACCACACCATACGGTAAAGGTCTCGGGTGTAAGCTTAGCAAAAACCATGAGGTATTGTACTGTACTTTCGAAGTTGAGTCACTAACACGCTACCACGATCTTCAGCCTGTCAACACCCCAAAGTATGATATATCATCATCAGTCGGATGTGATCCTGGTATTCGTAATAGGTGCCGAGCAAGACTAGCTGCAGAGCCGAAATCTGAAGCTCCGTCGGCGAGCGCAAGCCTTGGCAACAACAAAGGAGCCCGGAGTTACGCCAGTGCCAACAAACGGTAGATCAAAAATACCCGCTGCTATTAGAGGTTCTAGTAAACAGCAAAGGACCAAGGGAGGATATACTTCCGTAGTTCATAATGACAATGCAATGCCAGTTGCCAAAATTACTGCAAGTAGGATAGCAGTCAATCGAGTATGTGAGTGACAATGTATACAGTAAAGTGCAAAACAGGGTGCTACAACGTTATGATTTGAATATGCGGAGGAGTCGCGCCTCCGTGACAATACGGGTACGACAAAGCGGGCACTCTCGAGAAGAGGCCATAATGAGATCTGAGCACTGGCGACACATTGCCAAATGCCTACCAGAAACAACTTTCGTTGTGAGTGGATGCTTTTCAAGAGAGATAGACACGCACCCGCAATCAACAACGGCAATGTTAGCTTCTTCGTCTTGGCAGACAACACACAGTCCATTTCTTTCAAGGTCGAGAGCGGTTCCCATCATTGGGGATGGTGGTAGGTTAGGCTTGGGCTGTTGAGCATCGTCCACAGGTGCGTGTGCACTGCTGCGTCGTCCTTCATGAACCTGCTCATCCAGACAATGTTGTTCTTCCATCATCGCGTGCTGCCGGACAATAAGTTCCTCTTCTTCGCGTGCGTGTATCGCGGCTTCTCGTGCGCGTTCCTGACGTTCATCACCGAGAAGTGCATGTACACGTGTGACAAGGTCGCTCTTTTCAAGCATGAGACGCGCATTTACATGGTTCTGGAATAACACCGTCTTCAGTGCACTTATCGACAGTTGCGAGACTTCATCGTCTGTCATCGCCAATAGTTCGTCCAGAGAGGGTACAAGCGGAGGTGGAGCGTTAGATGGTGAACGTGTTGCTGAATTATTCGAGTTGCCATTACGTGGCGTAGTACCCTGACCTGGGGTATGAGTCGTCTCGGGGCGAGGCTGTTGATGTGGGATATCAGTCGAGGCAGCGGACTGGGATCGAGATGTCGCCATCGGAGGCGGGGTTGGACGTGCGGGAGGGTATGGCTGGGGGCGAGGGGAAGGTTGTGAATGTGGAGGAGCCTGAGGATGAGGTGGCACCTCTCGCGATCCGGGTGGCGGCCTCTGTCGTCTAGACGGATCGAGATCTGGACGAGGGAAATTGGCGGGTACATTACTAGGAGGTTGTCTCGGTCGAGTGGGCTGTACAGGTGGTATCCCATCACGCCTTGAGAACAGCCCACGGGGTCTACTAGTTCGGCCGTTGGGAACAGAGTTCCCCCTGTAGAAGCTCTACAAAATGAAAGTGAGCAGACGGAACATATCAGCTGTATATAAAGACAGATTCCGTACCTCGTTTGCGTATGGCAGACATCCATTTTCCTACGCGTGAAAGGTTACAAATATGAACGCGCAATATATGATGACACACTCACCCTGACGGAGATGATCCTCTCGATCAGATCGTCCTTCTCAAGGACGCCATCTGCCCCGATATTGTACGCGTCTACATACTTCTTGAGTCTTGCCAAAGAGAGACTCCTCAAGTAAGCCCGACCACCGGCAGTAACTAATCACGTCTCCGGTCACAATACCCCCCAAACAAGCGAAGGACAAGAATAAGGCGCACTAGTTAAGTTCTCTATGCAGAATGCGCAAACCGGGACGGGGTCGAAACCAGCGCTACGTCGCTCCCTGGGCATGAGAGCCTGATAATCCGAGCATGACGAACAGTAGGAGTAGCCTACAAGGAGATAAATATGTGAAGAACGAAAGTAGTAGACGCACCGCAATGATTACACCTGCGTGCACGAGTAAAGACGATGTTGAACTCCTTATTACATCTGCGGCAACTGATGTCTGCGCGCGAGGAACTGTGAGGAGGTGGCACAGGGCCGCTGAGAAGGGGCATCCCTGTGGTGGTGCGATCCGCCATTATTGGAAAGATGAAGATGGATGTGTGAGATCAAGTTGTCATGTCATGACCTCGCTTGGTCAGCCTTCAAATCCTTTTCGAGAATAACTCCATCACGTGCACGCTGACTGTATTTCTATTTCACAACTTTGACTCGCTTCGCTTGATAACCTTTAGACATAGGTCTAACCAGTCTTCCAACCCGTTCGCACCGACTCCCTTCAACCATTCTTCGGCCTTCCCACTCTGTTCTATTGCTCTCCACTCTCTCCGTATCCCCTCCTTTTTATTCCAACATTCGAGCTCCCGGTCCGGAACTGTCCAACTTTCCCCTGAAAAGGCAAGAAGTTGGGCCTGATATTCGAAAGGTTCGAGCTTAGCAAGGCGAGACCAGCGCTTGGCCATACGTAATGGGTCGTCCATTCCTTCTTCATGCACAAGTTCATGTGCGCGCGATGCGATCTCCACTGCACAGGAGAGCGTATCGAGAGATTCAGGATGCTCTAACACTCGCGCAATGGCGCGGGCCTGCGCCTCGAAGATCGGAAAGGGCGCCACGCTAAACAGCAGGCCTGTAAATGCGATAGAAGTCGGCGGGAAATCCCCTCGCAAAGGGAAAAGCTGGTATGCGAGAGGGAAGACGTGATAAGTCGAGTTGTAGAGCTCGCTTGGCAGCGGCGGTGGTAGTGAAGGAAGCCCCCGCTTGATCTGTGAGAGGAACGGGAACGACATTTCGTAGCCCGTTGCCAGTATGACCAAGTCGATATTGGATTCGGTGGGACCATCTACCAATAAAATGGACCCATCATCCCGGTATTCTGCAACTTGGACCACCTTTCTGTAATTTTCCGTGTCATCGGGATGTGTAATTGAGGCACGCTTTGACCCCGGTAAGGAATGTAGAAGAAGGGGTATGACTCCAACCATATCCGTGCAGAGATCCACCGCGCTCGGTCCACCGCCAACTAATAGGATCTTTCCATGATGAGCAAACTGATCTGGGCGTCGGAACCACGCTGCGTGAATAGCGCGTCCAGAGTCGAGCCAACTCTGTAATCCGGGCGTATCGGGATATCGGGGCTTGCGGTAGTGTCCGTTGGCCACAACGACAAAATCAAACTCTAGTTCCTCGCCCGTCGATAAGGTGACGTCCCATTTTCTAGAGCCCGAATCCCAAAAGGTCTTCTCCACATGTGTGCAAAGTCGCACATAGCGGAGCAGATCGAAGTGCGTCGCGTAGTCTTCCAGATATTTATGTACGACGGATGCTGGTGGGAAGGGAGAGGTCTCGAGCGGGAATGAAAAGCTCGGGAATGCCATCACGGGGATTGGGATATTTGTGGAAAGCGAGTCATATAGTGGCGTCAAGGGAGGATTTCCGGAGGGAGGGGCGGGATACCTGATTCAAGAAATGAAAAATGGTGGGAGTGAAAGAGGTGATCTTGTGGACTATACCATATCCCGCCGACTTTGTCTCTCTCCTCGAATGCGATCAACGACCATTGTCCCGATTGTACCTGATGTGTCTCGGAGAGTACCTTTAACGTCGCGAGGCCGTTGGCACCTGCGCCAATGATGCACACGCGTTTGGATACCCCCGTGGCCTCAAAAGGATCTTGTGAGCACCATAAGTCAATCAACCTATGCGCACCGAGATAGCACGTACCAGACACATACTCTACCATTTTGGTCTATCAGGATATGCGAGAATTTTCATGCCACGCACAGTAGCCACTGCTTTTTGAGGATTGCATGACAAACATGAGAATGAGGCGTTTTACCTCGGCCCGGTAAAGTAAATTAATTACCCATACTTTATACGTCCCACTTTCGATTATCTAACTTACACTAGTACTATCTGTGCGACCGCCCCAATCGAACAAATCTTCAGAAACAAATCTCAGGAGCCCCGTCGAAAGGAAGTCATGCGAAGCAAAAATCGTAGCCCGCGGGCTGGTCTTCTGATCTGACTGGACCTGCACCGCTCGAGGTCACCCAAGGTGCCATCGAGCTCGAAGCCCTGCGGGCGCCCTCAAGCCGCTGGGTGAATTGAGCCCATCTCCTGCAGCTCGACAATACTCCCCAAGCGTGCCCTCCGCTCAGCCTCGGTTCCCCGGTAAAATGGCTTGTAATGTTTGGGGAGGAGCTTATCCGAGACACCTGCGAGTGCACGTGGTATCAGTACCTACGGGACTGAGTCATACTACATTGTCACGTACCGTAAATCAGGCTCTCGACCTTCCCTCTGATACCGCCACGGTGGTATACGTGAGTCTCGTGAGTCGGGGTGGGTGTGGGCATGGTGGACGAAACAGAAAAAGCCATGCGTATCGTGGCCTCTGTGATATCAGCAGGCGACATGTTACAAGATTAAGATGGATGGTAGTAAGATGTGTGCCACTCGCGGCTGTGTGGGTTTGCGGAGCGCAGAGTGGAGTGCTGTCATTTTATCCCGCAACCGGCAAAGCACAAAAGGTACCGAACTCGACAGGGCCATCTATCAGCAGGGCGTGACGAACACCTTCGGAATCCGGAGTCCGAGGTTTCCCTGTACACCCGGAATTCCCCGAGGCGAGACCGGGTTCGCAGGGCGATCTATCAGTAGATCGGGGCCCGGCAAAGTACCGGGTAAAAGTACATCCCCGACTTGGCTGATTAGTGACTGCAGTTCCCCGATGCCAAGTAGACATGGGACTGTCCAGCCCTTTGCCAATGCATCAAATCTCGTCTTGTCCGGGCTTACAGGGAATACGGTCTCATGTGATCGCCCCAGGTGACAACCAAACGCATCGGTTAAAAATTCAACCTTGGGCTTGCTCAAAGTTGCCGTACATGGGTTAAAATGATGCCGCGAGCCACGGAGTAGCCACGGTTACCTGTTACATTGAGCGCCTATCAGAACAGAAACGATGATGATGACCTTCAGTTGTAGGCTTCCACCAGTCTTTCATCCGTACGACCGCCTCGTCCACCATCTTGGACGTACCGGTGACCGCACTCCATCGCCAGGGTGACTAGAACCAAGGGCGTATGCGCACATCCACAGCCGGGATATCGAGGCGACGACCACTGACTGACTAATCCATACGTATCATGGTCACGTGATCAAAGATCTGGCTGACTGTGGCGGTTAGTCAGTTCTTACAAACGCGGAGGTGACCCAATAGTGAACCACCAAGATGCGATTCGCGTCTCATGGTAGCCATCTGAGGATCTGCATCGAACTTTGGCGCTCTATGGGAGCCGTAGACTTATAAAGGGCCCCTCGGAGTGCTTGGTTTTGGCATCCATCCAAGCTTAACTTGAACCGACGACACAGCAGACTCAACCACTCACCGTCTTCTCCCTCGAAGATCCCAATGTCCAAGGTGACATACACTATTCTTGAGATACCAACACGAATGCTAATAGATATCCGTTAGCCCGTCCTCTATACCTTCCCTCACGCTGTCTGGCCTGCTGCTCCAACTCTGGCTCTGTTAGCCTTCTTTCTGTATGCAACGTAGACCTGAGAAGCTAACGTATTTGTTGCATAGTGCCGAGCTCGGTATCGACGCAGATACCAGCAATGTCAATCTTGTCGAGGGTGAAAACTTCAAACCCGAATTCCTGAAACTTGTAAGCCGCAGTCGTAGTATTTTTTTTTTTTTCACGCGGTTATTGAAGCCCGTTTTCTCAGAACCCGAATGCCACCCTCCCCACCCTGACCCATGATGAAAAGTCATACACGAGCACCACTGAAGTGATTAACTATCTCGTGTCCATCTCATCAACAAAGGTCGCACCCGAGACGTCCATCACGACGGTGGTACACGAGGCCAAAATTGATCCCAACTTTGCAATCGTTTCCGCGGTAAGACCACAGTTGTCCTCGCCGACTCGCTTTACTTATAGGATCCGTTTCAGCGGAATGACGAGGAGCTCGCTAAAGTCTCAGGCGGGTTCGCAAACATCTTCACCACTACTCGTAAGTGTTGATGGCGTGTGGCGTGCTCGCTCTCGCTTAGCGGGAATACTTATTGACCCTCTTTGTTTTCTGTTCTGTCGTAGGGCTCGAATACTTGAAAAAGCACGCGGCGACACCCGAGGCGGAGGTACATAGGCCGTTCTACGACAAGCAAATCACCACGATCTCCGGCCTCCACGCGCTTCTCAACAGACAGGCGTCCGACGAGGCCAAGGAGGGCTTCTTCTCCACCTCCACCGCCCTCTGGGAGAGCATCAAGGTATTCATCGTCGAGACGTTTCCCGCGGCGATCGCCGAGGGGCCGTTCATCGGCGGGGACCGCCCCGGGGTGGACGACTTCCACGTCGGGGCTTGGCTCGCGCGCATCGCATTCGTCCTAGGAGCGCAGAACTCGGACGCGGGCGTGGCTACTTTGGAGAAGGCGTTTGGCCCCCTTCCTGAGAAGGTTAAGGCGTTCTGGTCTGCGTGGATCGTGCGCGACAGCTGGGTGAAGGCATATCCTGACAACGTATTGCACTAGAAGTTTGCGAGATTTTTTTCTTGCGGGAAGGCTTTTCAAAGTTTGTGTTGTAATACTGGGGATTCTGTGTAATTGAGCCATGCATAGAATAATATTTCTGATCCAGTCGTGTCCTTAAACTGTTCATCATAGGGTGTGATTAAGGTCCACCTTTTTCGTTCTTCTACAGCTGTCCAAAAACGATACTTTTTCTGTGAATAATAGAAGTCCCCATTTTTTCCCGCAGGGCCATGCGCCGCGTCCAGACAATTAGATTTTGGCTTTCCTGTTTGGCACTGGGCGACACTCCGGTACTGTCCCCATTGCAAGGGGGACCTATTCTGGGTACTAGGAACCATCATTGGCAGATCCGGGTGCATACCCTAATTTTACCTATTAGCACCTCAGTAAACTACAATTGCATCACAGAAATTCGGATACTCGAGGCGAGATCTTTCCACAGCCCTGAGCCGAACTCCCCGGGTCGATGACACGGGAGGCCGCATAGTGTTTGGCGTGGAAGGGATCGGCGACTCTTCGCAAGAGGACATATGCACCCCGTCCATTGTTGAGGACACTAGGGGGACAATTGCAACTCTTGAAGCGCCCACCATTCTCTCAATCATTGCTCTTGCTCCACCGCTCATAGGTTGGGCCCTGCCGTGGAGGCTGAGTGTAACCATCCTTCAAGTTCGACCTCAACCATACAGGACGGCTTACCTCTCGACCTTTGAGACATTACATTAAAAATATCGCTTTGGAATGGCAGATATAGCGTGCGGCCAGACTTTGCGCAAGTTGCAGTCCATAAATATGAGGGAAAGGGTAGTATTTGTGAGGCCAGCGACGGGCTCGCAATGGTTCACATGAGTTGTTGAGTGCACCAATCCGAAACGGTCAGCCGTTGCAAGATCCCAGAGCAACTTGTCACCACTAGCCCGGACGGCCAGACCTGCCGCGTGTCTGACTCGCAGAAAAGAGTGAAGCGAACCCCGTGAGTCATGACCAGCATGATGGATTAATCATACCACGGAGGACTCGGGCGGTTTGTCCTCTTCTTCACAATCATACATCAAGATACTTGCCTTAGGCATGGCCAACATCATAGCATGGCGTATAGCCGGGCTCAGAAGTAGCTGTCCCAAATGGAGCAGGGAGGAATTTGCGCAGTGCGTGACTTTATTCACTTATAGGGCGAGCGAAAACGTGGAACCTGACAGTGAGAGTCATTGCTGGTGACACAACTACCACCAAAGATACTCCTGGACTCGAGGGGTGGACGCGCTACGGGCTGCTAGTATAATGATCACCTTCAGTCCGGTATTGGAAAGGCTGACATAAATGGCGACTGGCCCCGGTAGGTGCCAGTGGACTGCGGCAGTAATTCACTTCGAGAGATACTTCATCGTGGTCCTTGTCGCATCGAAGTAAAGATAATTGCCATCATAATCATGAAAGAAACGTCTGAGTCCTTCAAGGGGAGTGGCGCAAGCCATCAAGTAGTGCTCTTTGAAGGTCTTGCCAGCGTCACTGCAGCCCGTTGTCCGACAAATGGGAACAGATTGCGGTTTCTAGTCACGCCGGTGACGAAGATAACCCAGAGCGAAGGTTGCAAATCCTACAATTTTGTTTATGAGCATTTTGGTTTATTGGGCCTGTCAAGGAAAACAATCTGACCAACCTCGGCGGTGGGGCATGACGCGGCGCCTGTGGCGTTCCTCATACAGGGTGCGCTGGTAGGGACAATGTGGTGACTAATTGTAACCTTGGTTCTCCTCCCATAGGATGACTTCCCTACTCGGAGCCCTTCTCGACCTTTTGCGCATATTACGCTCCTTGGTGAAGGATCATATCAGACGCTTCCCGAGATCATGTTGGGCCCCGCTCTTGGCCTACCTTAGTCGCAAGTTGGGCGAATGGTGGTGTTCATGGCCCAGCAAACCAGGTACGCATGGAAACACCAAACTAGCTAACCCGTTGTTTCCCGGAGGCACGGGAGGCTCTTGTTCGGTGTCGTGTAGTTCAGCTCGTAGTGCGGCCCGGGTGGCTGCCAGCACAGTTCCAGCGTCGGCGAACGCCGACAACCGGCAGAGCCGCGACGGTGCTGAGTCGCAACCAGAAACTCCCCTGCCATCATTCCCGATCCCAGTCACACTTCCCGTCGATCCACCACGGGTGCCAAGTCCCGACTTGAATCCGAGACGTCATCGGGTAGGCGAAAGAAGCCCCACCAATCATAGCTCCGGGAATGTGAGCACTCAAAGCGCTGGTGATAGACCATCGTCGCGTTCCTCAGTCCAAAACGATCGGCCATCGCGAGATCCGAGTCCCAGAGGGACTCATCGCCAGTTTGGACCTGGTTCGAGCGCATCACGGTCAAGAGGCAGACCATCCAGGTCACCTTCCCCTCAGCTCTCTCCACAAATTTCCACGCGATGTTCCTCTCCGTCCTCCCATACGCGAGAGCAGCTAAGCCCACCAGCCCACCCGGTTAAGCAAAGAACGACGAGTATTGGTTTGAACATCCAGAATCCATCTACAGAATCGCTACCCTCGATCAATGCACAAGAACTCGCGGAAGCGCTGACGACAGTGAAAACATCCACCCGCTCACTTTCTCGCATTTTTTTCGCGGATAGATCGGAAACATCCTCCCAACATTCTCATATGGCTTCCTCCGTGCGATTAAACCACTTCGTACTACCTGAAGGTCGTATTCTTCAGCTGATCAATTCAGATCAAATCCCACGATACACGAAGAATTCTATGACGTAAGTGGATTATTTTTTCATAGCCACGCAGTTTTCACACACGTTAACAGATCTCGTGAGGAAAAACTCCGCTTTGTGGAACCCTTAACAACTACATTCCCTTAGTAAGTCCCGATCCCGTAACTTGTGGTATATCCTTGTGTCAAATAGAGATCTCCACAGCTTTCCGGAGTCAAATGGTTCTGATCAAGCCTCGCCCAGGCAAGATTGTAGTCCCTGGATACCAGCGACCCATCCGGATGGCGCTCTATATTTCTACGATCCAGAGAGGGTGCGTCAGTGACATTGAACCTGCGCCCTTCAGTGACGACTAATTCGACCATTGAAGAGGTTATTTACTGACACTGATATGCACGAATGGAAATTAAAGGAAGAAAAGGAAGAATTCTATTCCTACTTGCAGGAGGTCGTGCTCGTCGATAGTTTGGCTATCCCGTCAGAGAACTATGACTTGGTGCTAGACCTTATGATGAATGAAGACAACAAGATGCAATGGTCCTACTACTACGCATGTCATGACACCCGATGCTTGTTCTGGCTCGAAGAATACGACACGACATACGTAACTTCTGGAGTAGGTGGTGTTGAGTCGCCCGCTCATCTCAGTGCGTCATATGTATCAGTAACTTTCACCCTATTTTGACTAATTCCGTGAACAGAGCATCTCCTGGAGGAATACTATTGGTACATGGGCTGTCTGTTACTGGGTTAGTTTCCTGTGCATTGACATGGTCTTGATAGGAACCACTGGTCTCTCTTTCCGGCCGTTTTTGAGGGTCGCAGTCTTCCACTTGGTGTCTATGACGAACTCATGGGGATCTTGGCGCATGGCTGCATAGGTGAGCTCATGACTTTGGGCTAGACTTTGAGCATGAAAGACAACAAATTCGATACCATAGACGTGATGACTTCGAGGACATCAACTTCGCCATACGATAATGATCAAATGCAGAAGATGATCGAGGTTGTACAAAAAGCTAAAGGTACGTGATCATGTAGGATACGAGACAGGGCTCACTGACGTTGTTACCCAGAGGCACACGCTGGTGTGGACGGCGTGGGACATCATATCGCAGCGACCAGTAAGTGCACTCTACACATGCGTCTCCTTCATTACTACTTACGAATTCATACAATCAGCACGGCTCCTGTCATTTTTTGGTAAGTCTAACTTGAAAGCTGTCGCTGTGATTAATTCGTGCGCCTTTTCCAGCACATTGGAAGTTCCTATACTTCCACGGACAGAGGCATGCCTGGCTAATCAGCGATCAGGCAATGTTCACCACACAAAAGCGTGGAAGATCTGGTCTTATCTTATTTCTGTCGCCATTCCTTTTCTTCACACCAGAAGCTCATCTCATGGAGATGGAAAAGCTATGGACGGGTGAAGTTATTATCGAGAGAGCTTGGAAAAGGTTCATAAACAAGACAATAATTGAATGGAATGATTTGATACTTTGGGTACGATCTCTCGCGTCTGGTTGTGACTGAAGTTCTTAAGTCTCACCTGGCTCACTTTCTCAGTCGACCGTAGTGCTCGCACTGAACGTGGGCTTTCTTTCCATCCCCGGCATCGCCCCTAACAGCGTTCCCAATGGCACCTTGTCAATTCCGCGTCAAATGACCATCCTCTCGTTATTAGTCAGTATAGGAAGTATTCTTATCAGCTTACTCCTGGTGCGTCACAACCGGACAAAACAAGACGTAGAGCCAACAGAGGCAGTGAGTGAATGGCTGCACTTTACACGCGTGTCGATATGACAATTAGGTAGTGGGACTATTTCTTCCAGAATTCTCGAAGATATTTCGGTCTTGGCCTGATGGCTGTTGTTTTCAGCTTGCCATGGGCATTACTTATTTGGTCGTACGTTCATTCCTACTCAAATTTCCACCTTACTTTCTTTCACGGGATCGCTGACATCTCCAACAGGATGTTGTTGTCTCTCACAGCCGTGATTCTATATTCTTGGAGCGTCTCGAACCTCTGGTCACGGATAGTTATTGCGTCGATATTGGCTCTTGTGTTTTCCCTCCTTGTAGGGTGCATGTGGACCATTTGGGAATCAAGCAATGGATTGGGAGTGTGGCTGGATGGCCTTCGCCCACCCATTTCCCCTGCGCTGGGAGCTTCGCATGTCACGATCGCACGCCTTCGTGACGGGATTTTGTCATTCACCAATCGTTTCCATCCTGTCACTACAGATAATGGCAACGGACGCGGGCTGGCTGGCCGGGGGGATGGTGGTACAGTTTAGCGTTTCGTGTGTTGATGCTTTATCGAGAAGAGTTGTACGCTATGACAGATGTATCAGATTTTATCATGTATTCATGCTCGGGCTATGGCGTGATATGTATCCAGGAACGTTGGGCAAACTATGGTCTAAAGGCTACGGCTTAATCTCACTTGCATCTAGGAATGTCAGTCCAGTATCAATAACCAATGGGTAATTCCGCACTGTCACCGTAATGCGTACGGTCATAATAGTCGACCAACGCGCACTACCAGTGGGGCGGGTGTCTCGGGCCATTGTTGTATTATGCTACACTGGCAGGAATGACACCAAACGATTTACACCCAAGCAGAATAAAATTGTTCATGCGCCCGAAGTGCAGAGATCCAGAGAATGCCCTTGGGACGTGCCACAGCCTCTGAACAGTCAGCTGTGCGAGTGGCACAGTGCCACGCGAATTTGATTTACAACAAAGAGCCGAGGAAGCCTTGTGGCGGCAGTGACTAGCATGAGGGTCAATCATGCTTCAGCTAGGACGGCTCGCATCATTTTATTAAGATCTTACACTGGATTGAACAGCTCGTCTTCGGCATAACTTCATCCGTGGTCCGTCAAAGGCGTAGACACAGAACATAGCGCGCGTCCGGGTTTCGAAGTAGCGGTTCCATACATGAAGAAGGGCGAGATTTGCGCATTGCGTGGCCTAGAGAGCAAGTGAGAACGTAGGACTTGTGAGTGGACAGGCTCAGGCCTTGAATATAAGGCCTGAATTACCGCGCCGCGGCTGCCCGGGCCGTTCACGCGTTCACGCGTGGCCGTGAGGCATGCCTTACCTTGACTGACCGGGGTTGCGAGGCATGAGGCAGCGCCTTAGTTCTCCTCCCATGGGATGGCTTCACTACTCGGAACCCTTCTAGAAATTTTGCGCGTGTTGCGCTCCTCAGCAAAGACACATATTAAACGCTTCCCGAGATCATCTTGGGCCCTGGCGCATCAGCAAAATGACAATGGGTTAGAGCGACTAGAGTCACTAGAGTTACTAGATCTAGTCACTCTAGTCACTCTAGACCAGATCCTAGTATATCTTCGAATTCTAATCACTCTAGTATTTGATTCTAGATCTAGTTACTTCTCTAACCAACAATCTAAGCTCTAGTTCGTCTAGTCCTGCATTGAAACTGTTTTCAAGCCGCTCTTGACGGTTTCGACCACCTTTGGCATACACGTCATACCACCCACAAGGATTATCTTGTTGTTGTTGTTGATATCCGAAGATTTGACTCCAGCATCGCCTGCGCGGCCTTCTTGCACAGTTCAACAGTACGCTGGACGGGAGGGGCAGTGACAGACTCAAACTGCGAACATAGCAGCTTCTGGTTGATGTGCTGCAGGCCACTAGGACCTGATGAGATGAATGGCAAGTTGATCTCAGTCTGGGAAGTCGAGGAAAGGGATTTTTAGAATAAAATCGCTAGAGATGGTGGCAATTTGTCGTTTGTCCATGCTGAGGCCTTCCTGTCCTTGCTTCTTGACCACGACGTCCCTGTTGTTCTTGTGTCACAACAGCCATATCCTCCTCATTCTGCGCCTCCTCTACCATAAGACATCATGTGCCAAGAAAGATGCTCAAGGCCAAGGCCACAGAGTATTGACATTGCACGTTGCATGGTGGCACGCACAGGCGGCATCTGCCCTCAGCACAGTTGTGTGAGAAGCTAAGTCTGGTGACTGTGCAAGAGAGTTCGAAGAGAGTTCTTGAGGGAGAGGCTGAGATCCTGAGCTAGCAAGAACATGCAAGATGAAAACGGGAGAAGCGAAGATGTTGGTGTGTCAGCATCAACACTTAGTGAGTATTGAGGTGTTGACGAAACTGAGATGGTTGGTGTCGACAAGATAAGATGAGGCGATGGCGATAGCGGGAGCAATGGTGGTCGGTGTTGGTGATGCAGAAGCAGGCAGTGATGGTGATGGCAAAGATGATAACGAAGGCAATGCTGGAGCAGGCCACGTTGGCGAAGGTGATGATGAGCTCGAGAAGGTCAGAAAGACAGCTGCAGCACAGCAGGCTTGCAGTTGTCGGGCGTCGGACAAAAGCACACACAAGAGGAGGAGGAAATGGGGCTGCAGTTGCCTCCGGAAATACACAAACAAGAAAGATGTGAAATTTGGCCGCACTTGCCTAGCCTCTAGACGAAGCCAGGTGCGGGGTTTTTATATGCAGACTGAGACAGTACGACACAGGTAATCTACATGTGGAAGTGAGTAAGAAAAGACAGGAAAAGACAAACGTCTATTGCCAGCCGCGACAGGCTGCATGGCGTCGTGTGATAAAAGCGGTGTCCAAAAGCAGAGGGTTCAATGTGTGGTAGTGTCGTCCCACATGGGTCGTACAATAATGGTGCTGCTCCAGTCCCTCCCTGGTACTTTGATAGCCTGGTAGGGGTGTTTGGTCCTGCTGGCGGTGAAGCAAAGTCCAGAAGAAAGGAGAGGATGTAGAGGTCAGTTTCATGTTGTAGTGATGGCGACGTTGTCAGTGTTAGCAAAGGCGACGGGTGGTGGTTTCGGAGAGAGGAGGAACAAGGTGAAAAAGGAAAAGGTGACAAGTTCGAGAGTCGAATTTGCAAATGTATCGCAAGGTCAGATCTGGTCAGATCTGGGTTGCTCCGCATGTGCATGTGGAGTCTCCCCTGGAATCACACACTGTTTCCCACCGGTTTGTAACTTGGGCATTGCACCTGCATTGTTGCCTGTACTGCAGAAATCGGATCTTGATAAGTTGACTGATGGCCCTGAGTATTGAATAGCATGTGAAGCGATATTTTTAGGGACTTGACGTGCTTGACGACGCAGTCACTTCCTTTCTGTGTCCGTGTCTTGACTTGTCCTCCCTCTGTGGTCTCAAGTTCATAAATGCCCTTCGCTTGGTTGCTTAATCTTCTCGTCCTGACTTGTCCTTCCCTCTACAGTCTCCAGGAAGTGGATGCCTCTTGCTCTGTTGCTTTCTTTCAATTCCTGACTTGTCCCTTCCTCTGTGATCTCCAAGAGGTGAGTGCCCCCCGCTCGGTCGCTTTCCTTCCACACCCTGACTTGTCCCCCCTGATGCCGCCTCCAGAAAGTGAGTGCAGCTGCTAAAATGTCGTTGGAATGAGCCGTACTCAGGCAGCCTGAGCGTGCAAAATGCAGTAATGAAAATTCAGTGGTACGGCCTACTTCCTCTCCTTATTTGAGCCCTTGTCACCCATACCTTCTCACAGTATCAACCAACTCGACAAGACAGATGCGGCGCCCATCCCGAAGTGGACATGTACTTCATTGGCGCCCAGTGCCTTGCCTCGCTCTGCAATGGCCTCCAGTCATAGGATACATGATTCCTCTCTACAGCGCCCTTACAGCCCAGAAGCCCCCTGCCGGATCACTGAAGCCCATGTGCATACCAGGTCCACTCAACCCATCAATGCTACCTGAATCCAAGGCTGCCCGCGTGACCTGCAGAGGGTGCGCATGTTTCATGCCAGCTGGCCTGAGCTGTCCCCCGCTCTCTCCTTCCTTCTCACCAATAACCTTTCCGATGCCCTAGTGGCGTTGCTGCCCTCAACATTAAACAATTTGTCCATCGGTCTCCGGACATCGCATAGGATACCATCACATCACATCTCATCTTTGTTCTCCATCATCCTGTGCTAACTTACCCCCTACCCATCGATCTCTGACCGGCGATGCAGCAGCACATTCTTGGTGTCTGGGTGCAGCAGATTATCCTCAGTTGCACCGCCTCAGGCACAGGCATGTACTTGCGTTGCTGGGCCTGGAGACTCTTCACCAGATCCTACAGGTGTTGCACTCTGCTAGTGGGTGGGTGCCCCTCATTCTGTCACTTTCATTCTGTGTCCTGAGCTGTCCCTCCCTCTCCAGTGTCCAGGATGTGAGTGCCCGGGATTTTGTCGCCTACTTTCTGCATCCTGCTGTGGCCTCATGCATGTGCCCATGCCCATGACCATGTCGGTGCCGCTGCTGACGGTGCTGAGAGCACTTGCACATTGTTCCAAGTCGTACCTCATCGTTATTTCAGCTGGCATCGCCTTCAACATGCCAAATGGCTTCCTCCTCACAGCCTCCCTCATGTCTGCCTCTACTGCAGCTTACCTGAGCCACATGCTGTTCTCCCCACATTTCTGGGTGGGCATTGTTATGTGGGTGGTCAGGTTTGCTGGTAATGTGTATCACGATGAGATCCTACTCAATATCCGGCACAGGGCCATTGCCAAGGGGAAGGCCAAGGAGCCAGACAATGACATCGATGACAAGCAGCACTATAAACTTGAGAGCTACTGAAATTCAGTAGTTTTACATACTGAACGGTGTGGAAACACCTTAATTTCAGTAGTTAGTATGTAAAAAAGTTGGAGTAGAACATGATCAAAGTACTGAACGGTGTGGAAACACCTTAGTTTCAAGTGATAAAACCCTGAATTTCAGGTGTTTTGC